>ODAI013743813.1_pt1 | contig 34258 bp, 29 predicted proteins | sample 1539321 | NCBI WGS metagenome assembly ODAI01 (sample SAMN02144231, study PRJEB22623) | gut metagenome | biome: sheep rumen | host: Ovis aries | place: New Zealand
CAGGATTGAACTGGGGACCTCATGATTATGAATCATGCGCTCTAACCAGCTGAGCTATCCCGCCAACACTTCGTTTTGACGAAAGCGGCTGCAAAGGTACTGCTTTTTTTTGACATGTGCAAATTATTTTGATTTTTTTTGTATTTTTTAGTCAAAAAAGTGCATTTTACCCGACATTGAACTGGCTGCCGCCGATGAACTCCCGCAGGATGGAGGTTCGGGGGATATAGGATGCCTCCAGCGGCTCGAAGAAACCGAGGAAATAAATCAGCTGCTCCGCCTGCTCATATTCGGGTGCGGAGGCAGGTACGGTCTGCAGGGCTGTCTCCACCGCCATGCGGATGGCGGGCAGTTCATATGTCATCGATGTATCGAACTCGGCATCGGCTTGTGCGCGGAAAGGTTCTATCCACTGCGCTTCGCCTTCGATGACCGCCGGCCATCCGGCAATGGTAGCCCGGGGCGACTTGCCACGGGTACGCAGATCGCGGCTCATCCTGCGCAGCAGCCGGTTCACATAAGTCGGTACCATCCGCTCGCCGTCCAGGGTGACATGACTCATGGGCGCGGCGTAGATCCGGTATTTGCAGGCGGGATCGACGTGCTCGGTCAGCAGGGGGTTCAAGGCATGAATACCCTCGATGACGAGGATGGTATCACGGCTCAGCTGCAGTGTCTCGCCGTTGTACTCGCGTTTGGCGGTGATGAAATTGAAGGTCGGTAACGCCACCTCTTCGCCGGCTATCAGTCCGTTCAGGTCTTTCGACAGCTGCTCCAGGTCCAGGGCATAGACAGACTCGTAGTCTTTCTTCCCTGTCTCGTCCGGCACTATCTGATCCGCCTCCAGGAACCAGTTATCCAGCGATAACGCCACCGGCTGTTTGTCCTTCGCGAGCAGTTCCAGACACAGTTTATGGCTGGTGCTGGTCTTACCGCTGGACGAGGGTCCTGCGATCAACACCACGCGCACCCGTTCACGCGAACAGATCTCTTCCGCGATGTGCTGTAACTGGCGGGTGTGGTATTGCTCGCCTTCCGCTACCAGCCGGTCGGCATGACCGGTCTCAATCATCTCATTGATATATGCCACTCGGCATCGGGATTCGTCTATCATTGTGGATCTACATCTATTATCAGTTTCACGTTTTTATTCGATGGAATCGAGAAGACATAGTCTATCGCTTCCTGTATCCTTCGTTTGGCTTCCGCCATGTTGGCGTGCTGTTCGATACGCAGCGTCAGTTCGCGCAGCGTATAGGCCTGCACCCTCTCGACGGCGGGTATGATGACGCCGGATACCCGCGGTCCGAATATCTGCGCCAAGTAGGCTTGCAACTCGGCAGCGACCTTGTGCACCCGCACGGCGTTATGGTCCTTCAGTTGGAGCCGGATCACGCGGTAGAAAGGCGGGTAATTGAACAGCCGGCGTTCGGCTATCTCGTGGTCGTAAAGGGCGCGGTAGTCGTGGTTCTGCACCATCCGCAGGACTATGTTCGAGGGGTCGAAGGTCTGGATCCACACCTCGCCTTTCGCCCCTTTGCGTCCCGCCCTGCCTGCCACCTGCTCCAGCATCTGGAACGCCCGTTCGTACGCCCGGAAATCCGGCTGGTTGAAGAGGGGATCGGCATTCAGCACCGCCACGAGCCGTACATCGTCGAAATGGAGCCCTTTGGTGACCATCTGCGTCCCGACCAGTATGTCGCACTCGCGGGCGGCAAAGGCGTTGATGATATCCTGATAAGCGTTCCGGTTACGGGTCGTATCGAGGTCCATGCGCAGCACCCGTGCGTCGGGGAAGAGGGTCTGTATCTCGTCCTCTATGCGCTCCGTACCGAAGCCGACGGCTTTCAGTTCGCCACCGCAGTCTGGGCAGACGCGCGGAACGGGCATATGGTAGCCGCAGTAATGGCATCGGAGCTCGTTCGCCCTCTTATGGAAGGTCATCGGCACATCGCATTGCACGCACCGCGGCGGGTGAGCACAGCTCACGCACCGTACCTGCGGGGCATAGCCGCGGCGGTTCTGGAAGAGGATGACCTGTTTCTTCTGAGACAGACAGTCCCGGATACGCGCGACAAGCGGGTCACTGAAATGACCGTACATCTCCTTGCGCTCGTACTGTCTGGAGAGGTTGACCAGTTTGATTTCAGGCAGTTCCACCCCTCCGTACCGCTCCGTGAGCGAGACGAGCCCATAGACACCTTTCTGCGCCAGATAGTACGATTCCATCGAGGGTGTTGCGGTGCCGAGAAGCACCTTGGCGCCGTGGATCTTAGCCAGTACGATCGCCGCAGCGCGGGCATGATAGTGGGGACTGGACTCCGCCTGCTTGTAACTCGGCTCATGCTCCTCATCTACGATCACCAGACTGATATCCGGTACGGGCAGAAAGACAGCAGACCGCGCCCCGATCACCACTCTACCCTTCGCACCCGGTCCTTCGTCCCGTTGTACCTCGCGGTACCGTGCCTCGCGCTCCGCGTCGGTCAGACGGCTGTGATAGACGGTCAGCCGGTCGCCGAAGATCTTTTGCAAGCGGGTCGTCAGCTGGGTCGTCAGGGCGATCTCGGGCACCAGGTAGAGCACATTATGCCCCGCATCCAGTTCCCGCCGGATGAGGTGGATATAGATATCCGTCTTGCCGGAAGAGGTGACCCCGTGGAGCAGGACAATATCTTTCCCATTCCGCCAGAAATTACCGATTGAATCGAGACTTTTCGCCTGCTCGGGCGACAGGTTGTGCATAGGTTCGACGGGTTCGGCAGAAGATGGCTTTCCGGTGCGTTTCTTAGGCGGTGCGATGAGCCTTTTGTCCAAACTGTTCGGCAACGCCGCCGCCATCACTTCTCCCAGCGGGCACATGTAATACGCACTCATCCACTGCCAGAGCGCCAACTGCTCTCCTGGTACCGCCGGTGTGTCCGACAGTACCGATGAAATCGGGCGTATCTTATCCGCCAATGCGCCGTCCACGGGTCCGGTATGCTCCCGCAGCACAACGCCCCGCACCTCTTTCTTCAGCAAGGGTACCATGACCCTCGTGCCGGGCGCGGGAACAGACAATCCATCCGGGAGACTGTAGGTATAACAGTCCCGGATAGCCAAGGGCAATATGACATCAACACTCCTCAGCAACGGCTTTGTTGTAGCAGGCGCGGCAGAGTGGTTCATAGCTGTCCGTTTCACCAAGGAGGACGCGTTTCTCGGAGGAAACAAGGCGGTGGCTGACATATGCCAGATCGCCGCAGTTAACGCAGATAGCGTGGGTCTTATACACATCGTCCGCTATCGCCATGAGGGCAGGTATCGGTCCGAACGGCACGCCCTTGTAATCCATATCCAGTCCGGCGACGATCACGCGGATGCCGCGGTCCGCCAGCTGCTTGCACACGTCCACGATACCCATGTCGAAGAACTGCGCCTCATCAATGCCCACCACGTCGATATCATCGACCATGAGGAGGATGTTCTGGCTGCTGTCCACCGGCGTGGAGCGGATCACATTGCGGTCGTGGCTGACCACATCCTCCTCGCTGTACCGCACGTCGATGGCAGGTTTGTAGATCTCGACGTGCAGTTTGGCGAACTTGGCGCGTTTCATACGGCGGATAAGTTCCTCGGTCTTGCCGGAGAACATGGATCCGCATACTACCTCGATAGAGCCCCTTCTCAAACCGGGGCCTTTGGTGTCTCTCTCTGAAAACATAGTATTGTTAGCGATATTATTTCTTTTGGGTTAATGTTTGCCGGTGGCATCGTATTTCTCTCCGTTGCGGAGGATGTAAAGATAAAACGGGCGTGCAAAAGTACTAAAAAATCTTGGAATAAACAAATTTTCAATCTAAAAAGTGCAAGATTTCTGACATCTGGCACCAAAATGCAAAAATTTCGGAGAATGTTCCGCTCATTCCCCGAAATCATAAAATTGTCATGTTTTATCCTTATTAAGTCCTGGTTTTCCCTATCTTTTGTCCTGCTTTTACGGTTTATGGGTCAAAATGCAGGCTGCGATAAGCCTGCATTTTGACCCATAAACCTAAAAAAACTCCCGCAGCCTTAGCCGCGGGAGCAATATACCGAACTGCCGGGGGACGATTATTTCCCGAACTCCTCGTCGAAGACAACGCGGAATTTCTCCGCATCGAAATCAATCATTGCTTTCTCCGCTCCAGTGAGCTGGTTCATGGATTGTGAGAAATCTTTGTAGAGGTCATCTTTCTCAATCTCCACCGCTACATACGCATGGTACATCAACGAACCGTCGGCACCGACAGTCTTGGTGAGTTTGTCGCAGCAGATTTCAGATCCCTGCATCAGTTTGGCAGCCACTTGCCGTGCCATATCCTGATATCTTGCGCCGAAATCAGCACGCTGATCCACGTCATAAGAGGATGTGTATGTCTCGGAAACACGCTGCATGAATGTCTGTGCGGCCGTAGCCAACTCACGCCGTGCGTTCATGGCCGCTTTGTCCTTCGCGTTCTGCATATTCGGGCTGATGGCAGAACCGGAAGCGCGTAAGGCTTTCTTGTCGGATCTAAACTCTGTGCAAGGCACGATTACTTCCTCTTCCTGCGCAAAAGCACTGGTAGCGGTCACCGGTTGAGCAGCTTTCTTTGCGCCGCAGGCAGCGAACACAACCGCTGCTGCCATAATGAATAAAATCTTCTTCATAATTTGAAAAATTTGTGTTTGTTATTAAAAGGTTAGTTTTTTAGGTAACTCACGTTGTACCCGTTTGATGAGTTCACGTGTGCATTGGTTCATCGTCTGCTCGACCGAATTTTTCTCCGGCGAGAGGACGCGGAGCTGCTGTACGGAATAGGTATAGAGCAGATGCTGGGTATTGTTGTCGTAGAACTTGATCTGCAGGTTGACCAAGCTCTCATTGAGGTTATATATTTCTCCGGGAATAACGCCGACGTATTCGACGTTGTTCCTGATGTCAGCAAAGATCTCCGCCTCGTCGGGATCCGGAGTGACCGTAAAATGGTTGTTTCCGAGTATCGATGTCAGCTGGGGCATCAGGTTCTCCAGATCGCATCCGGCGTTATGGAGGTAGATTGTCTTCGCCTCATTCTCCACCTGCACCCGGCATAATGCTTCGGGCCAGTTCTGGACGCTCATCAGTCTCTTGTAAGCAGCGCTCAGTCCACGCTGCACCTCCGGTGCGAGTGCAAACCGGATCTGTGCGACAGGTTCCTTCGTATTCAGGGCTGTGAGACGGAAAGAAGCGATGCCCTGTGCATCTGTTTTCCGGTTTTCGGAGATAACACCGCTTCCCTCGATGAAAGAGGCGGCCAGCGGCATATTGACTATGTTCGCGCCCTGTCTTGTAAGACGTACCGTGATATCCTCACTGACCGCTCCCGCAGTCAGTAGCAGAGAAGCCGGTTCGACCGTCAGTTTCAGTCCGTCAAAAGCGGAGAGGTATCCCCGATAGAGGTCGTTTGCAACGGGTATATCCAGAAAGAGCCAAGGCTCCATCTCCGCCAGTCCCTTCTCATAATAGGTGAGTGCGCGGAACAGTTCGCCTTTGGACAGTGCCTGTTCCGCCTCGTTCAGATAGGAGGAGCCGACAGAAGAGAGTTCATTCTCCTTTTTCGTTTTATTGCGGAGATAGGTCTTTTTATCCAGCCGGTAGCAGACGAAATAGGTGTTCGTCTTCTTATCTTTGTAAGTACCTACCAACTCATGTCCGTCGAGCAAATTCTTGGAGGAAGCCTGTGTTGTCTGAGCGAAATACTCCTTGTCACTCTTACTCATCTCCATGGTAGCCAGGAAGGAATTGGTCTCCACGAGTACAGATATCTGGCGTGCGAGGTCTCCCAAGGCATTCTGCCCGGCAGCCTGTTCCCATCCCGGTGTATCCATGGTTGATGAACCGACTCCGATATATGCACTCTCCTCCGACCGGTCAGTAAGCCATGCCGGTTCTTTTGCGAAAGCGGTAACCGCCACCAACAGGAGGGTTCCAAAAAGCAGTGTTCGTTTCATAGCCTTATTCGATCGTTACCAAAATATTGTTTCCATCCACCCTTGTGGAGCAGTCAATTCCTTCTTCCTCTTTCAGGTATTGCTCGAGGATAAAGGCAAACTGGGCGGCATCCATCCTCAGACCGTCCTGATCCTTAGGCGGAATAGTGACGTAGTCGAAGATCATGCTTTCGTCCATGACGCCCTGAATGTGGTATTTGCCATTATGCGCATTCTTACGCACCCATTGGCGTAGAATATTGCTCAGCGAATAGCCCTTATTGCCCGCCGGTGAGTTCATCGTCATCATCGAAGTGCCGCCGATAGCGAACTGCAAAACCACGCGTGTACCGTCCGCCGGTTTGAAATTCCTGATTATATCATCAATGAAGGACTGGATTTCCCCTTCCACGGTTATCTTACAAAGGGCATCCACGGCAGAGGTCTTGAAGCGACGTACAGGAGCCGCTGTTTTCGAAGCCAGTATAGTTCCCGAAGCCGTCTCGTAGGCTTTCATGATCAGCGCTACGCGTGATCCCTCGGGCTTGATATCCTTGTTGATATCTACTGTGACATAGACATCCGCTCCGGAAGTCATGAGCAACTGCTTGTCGTTGCTGTCTGCAGTGCCGGCGTTCTGCTCGTATGCGGCGCGGCGGTTTACCGCGTCGATCTTGCCCTGCAGATCCACCGTAGAGATCTTATTCTGCTCAAATCCGTTCTGCACACTGCTGACCGCAATGCGGCGGTCATAGTCGCTCTGTAAGATCTTGGAGTAACTCTCGCCGTCTCTTTTGTAGGGGACTACGATTACCGTAGGCAGCACGACACCTTCCGTCTCGCGAACCTGAGTAGCTGTCACGCCCTCTATCGGGTCTTCGGCAAAGACCTTGTTCCGCTTCATGTCATTGATCAACTGCTGAATGCGTACCGTCATCTGGAAATTCTGCATTTTCCCGCTCTCTGTCTTGATGACTTTGCCGGATGAAGCAACACTCTTCGGCACGACGTAGAGCGCGTATCGGCTCGTCTCGTTGAAGAACGAATTGGTATAGACTTTATTCTCGTTTACTACCAGCGGTTTGCCGTCATTGACGCCCTCCACGCCGGTATAAAAGAGCTGATGGAAGAGCGATTTCTGCGCATTGATCTCCATCTCTTTGGTCTTCTCTCCCTTTCCGGCGGATTCGAAGACGGCAGTGCTACCCTGATTGGTAACAAGACGAGCCATATCCAAATATTCTTCAGCCCCGGCCGTAAACACCAGGGAGAGGAATACGATTATTGCAAAATACCTTTGCTTCATAGATCAGGGATTGATTATTTGAAGAGTTGGTCCCATCCGCCATTATCTCTCGGCGGGAGCATATTTACAGTCACAGGCAGTGCCGTACCGGGATTAGAAGCGTAAGCCTCGAGGGCAGCAGCCACCTTGTCAGCCTCCTTACCGCTCACTTTGCAGCGTGAGAGGTCACCGGCAACGATCTCTACAACCTCCAGTTTCACATCGGCTTTCTGGCGGGTCGTACGACCTGCAACCATCTTACCGAGCAGAACGGTGAATTTGGTCTTGGTATCCACGCCGTCCTCCGAACCGAGGGTGATATAGCACTCCGTCAATTTGCCTTTCTTGTCCAAGGTGTAGTCAGCCTCTACGATCTGGCCTGCGAGAGGATAGTTGGCATAGGCAAAACGCTTCATGTCCGGTGCGATGAATTTGTACACTTCCTCGCGGCTCTCAGCTTCGCTGCCGGACAAACCGAACTTCATGCTCATAAATGCGCCGGAACCGTCATAGTTGAAGGTCTCGGTAGTAGTTGTACCCTCTTTCACATCCGTGCTGGTCAGGGTGTAGGACATCGTGGTTTTGTAGGTCACCTCACCTTTGTCGTTCACCTGACGGGTGACATTATAGGAAAGTACGTTTCCCGTGATGATGTAATCAGCGCCGAGGCCGTCTGCGGACTCAATCAACTGCAGGTGATTTACGGCGCTCAAGCCGGACTGCACATTCTGCTTCACTTTTTCTTGTACATCTGCACTTACAGATTGAGCGGATTCAAACGCTCCCATGCAGATCACTGTCTTACGGCCTGCGAAAACCGTCAGCGACGCTACCATTACGGCAGCCAAGAGAAAAATTTTTTTCATGTTTTTAAAGTTATTAAAAAGTTGATAAATAGGTTAATATCATTTGTTTTCAGCCTGTTTATAGTATTTACGCGCCATCATGGCGTTAGCCTCAACGGATCCGCACCCCTCATCATATATTTTCCCTAACATACGGAGGGATTCCTTGGAGCCGCTGGCTTTGAACGCCTGTACGGCAGCCAGACCATCGCCTGCATTATAGGCTTTCATACCCGCCTCATAGTTTGCATCCCGGGGTGCCGGTGTTGCGGCTTTTGGCGGAGCAGGCGTATTGGCAGCCGCAGCCTCTTTGTTCTTCCGTGCGGAGGCGGGTTGTGCAGCTGCTTTGGCAGGAGCGGGAGCCGTAACGGGTTGTACGGTTGTCTCCTGAGCGGCGGGGGCTTCCGCCGGCGTTTCTTTCTTCCCGAAGAAGAGATATACCGCACCGCCGATGATCACACCAATCACCGCCAGAATAATCCATTTCTTTGCGCTGCCGCCTCCATAAGACGGAGTATATGCCGCCCCTCCGGCAAGACTGCCCAGAGACTTTTCATTGTTAGCCGGCTGTGCCGGGGCTTGCTGAGCCTGTTGTGCTTGCGCCCGACGTACGGCTTCCGCTGTGTTCGGGTCTATGTTCGGCGGTAACGGAGCATTTCCGCCACCCATTATCAGGATGGTGGTGTTGTTCACCGTCTGCGAGTTATCCGTGACATTATGCTGCATGTTCTGCTGCACATGGGTATTGACGGAGTGGTCATCGTGCGTGGAGTTGTCCTCCGCATGGTTGGATGCCACATTCACGTCCCCATGCGACAGAATACTCTCCGGCATATTCACTTCCGGTTTGCCGGGCATGGCGGGTTTGGTCGGTTTAGCGGGTCTGGCGGGTGCCACCGGTTGTTCGGGTGCTGCCGGAGCCTCCGGCATTGCGGTACCACCGGCAGCCGCGAACTCGCTGTCAGTCAATTCATAGTCGCAGTTGGGGCAAACCCGCACGCCGGGTTGCAGTTCTTCTCCACATTCAGGGCATTTCATACTTCTTCGTTGTTTATAGTGGTTATACACATGGTTTCTTCGTCTTCCGCCTCGCCTTCCACAATCACTTCCTGATCCTCGAAAGGTCTAAGGAAAGCGCTGTCCGCAGCCGGCGAACCGGCGCGATAGAGACGATACCGGGTTTGCTCATCCACCTCCAGATAGGCATAGTCTCCTTCGGACTTGGTGCCTTCCAGCTCGTGGACAAAACGGATAGTACCTTGATAGAACATAGGATTAGTTATTACCGTTGTTGTTGTTATTGGTGTTATTATTGTTATTGTTATTCTGCGGATGGTTGTTAGCCGCCATGGTGCGCAGCAGTTCCATCATCTGGTCGTTCTGGTGCTGTTGCTGCTCGCGCAGGCGCTCGTTCCATTCTTTGTCCGTATCCGCGTGTACGCGCGCCATTTCCAATTCATGCTGCCGGCTGGCGTTCTCCATGGACATGAACATCTCAAACTCCTGTTTTCTTCTCTCCATTTTGAGTTCCTCCTGCCTCTGCTGCTCACGGAACTCAAAATCCGCCTCTCTCTGTCTTCGTTCCAGTTCCGCCTCCTGTTCCAACCGGCGGTAGTCAATATCGCGGAGCAGTCCCTGTTTCCGGATTTCTGCCATGACCGCCTCTTCCTCCTCTTTCGTGCGTGCTTCGCGCAGACGGCGCTGACTATCCAGCATGAGTTGGAACTTATCCATCTCATCCTTGTTGAGGAGGTTATCCCGGTTGATTTTGTCCAACTCCGCCCGAAGGTCCGCTTCGGATCGTGCTTCCGCTATCTGCTGCGCGTTCTGAACCGCCGTCATACGGTTCCGGAACTCATTGGTACGTTGCAGATAGTCCAACTCCTGCTCACTCAGATACATCTCGCGGCTGAGGTTGCGGAACCGTTCCATATCCGCACTATCCGCGGTAATCTCCACGATACGGGCGATACCCAATCCGTAGAACAAATGCGGTGCCGCCTCGTTGATCTTGTCCTTCATCTCGCGCCGCAGCTCCGTCGGGACACTGCTGCCGTCCCACTCGCGGTCTTCCAGGATTTGCTGGAGAGTAACGCGTACGGCGTCCGAGACGGCATCCACGATATGCGCCGTGGTCAGTACGGCACAATCTGTCAGGTAGTGGGCGATGAACTGCTCCTTGTCCTGAATCTGGAACATGGCATTCAGGCCGACCTGCAGATCGTAGTTCCTGGTTTTGATGACCATCGGTTTGAAGGTCTTATAGTCGTCTATCGTCGGCTGTTTGGCTCCGACGAGGACAGGGAAGGCTTTGTCCACCAGTACGACGATAGAGAATACCGCCGCTTTCTGGAGATTGAGCAAGAGCGCTTTCTGCTCCGCCTCTTCGGGTTTCGGTTTTTTCTCGAAGAGGCGTGTCACAAAGCCCCATGCTTTCTGGAGCGCATTGCCTCCTCCTTCGGTTTTGGCGAGCGCCTCTTTGAATTCATAGACACCTCCGGTGAGGGTTGCCACGGTCTTGCCGTCCACGCGCACGTAAGCGGTCGTACCCTCGGAGACCACCACGCCTTTGGCATTGGAGTATGCCGCCAGTTCCTGAGGCGTAATGACGCGTGCCACCTGGCCTTGCTGGATAGTCCAATAGATATGTCTGTTCGAGGTCTGGACTACATCGGCGGCGCCTTGCGGATGGGCGTGTTCCTCCGGCTGCGGTTGGGATGCCGGCTGGGAGGGCGCAGCAGGTTGCGCAGGAGCAGGCGTCTGCCCGGCAGGGATCAGGCGCTCTCCGCATTTCGTACAAAATTTCTGTCCGGGTTTGACCGGTGTGTTACATCTGGGACATTTATCCATAGCGCTTATTTAGTTAGTATTACGTTCTGAATCTCTCCTTGCTCGCTGGTTGAAACCATTGCTACAGCCGTCTCAGCGCCGGGCGCGGTCTCTAACGGGTAGTCGTATCCTAACTCGCGATGACCGTCGGGGTATGTCTTGCGCGTGATGATGAGCGGCTCGCGGGCAGGGATATTGTATTGTTCATAGAGTTGCTTGGAAATCACCTCATGGATTTTCATGATATTGGCATCCACCGCCTGTCTCAGTTGCGAGAGCATCGACTGCGGTGCAGCGCCGGCTCTCTTGTTCATCAGTACCTCCTCCGTCGGGACATTGAGCGGCTCATCGGGACCCAGAGGGGCGGCTTTGGACACATGCGCCGTCACAAACTCGGAGTTCGGCACCGCCATGTGTATCATCGGATCTCCGAACAGATTGAACTCCGCTATTGTCATGGCGTGCGAAGGGTCACCGGGCCGGTATTTGAATGTAGCCATGCGCGCTGCAAAGAACGCAGCCCCGGCGCTCTTGCCGGTAAGCATATGACGGTTGAATGCCTCGCCCAGGATATCCGACGTGGACAACTGTCCGGCAGCATCGAATCCGCCCATCGCCGTGCGCGAACTGCCCACAAACACCATCGTCATCGATGATATTGCCGTCAGAACCATGCTGTACTCTTTGGGGAAATCAATGAACCGTCCTCCGTAGCACGCCTGTGTAAAGAGTATATTCGGCCGTTCGGACAGCGCTATCAACCGTGGTGAGAAAGCCCTGTAGAAACGTCCGTGCTCCGCCACTTCCTGACCGTAATAATGATAAGAACCCATGTCGCCCGAACCGTGCAGGTTGAAGAAGATGAAGGCTGCATTCGGATTGAAATAGGGATGTATGTCCTCCTGATCCAACTGTACGGCTGGCGTAAGGAAGATATGACGGCGGAAGAGCAACTGCTCGGGCGCATCCTTGAATTCCGGGAAGAGTCCCGCCTCCGCGAGGGGTGTAGTAATGACATTCGTGACCTGTTTCCAATGCGGGTCGCACTGACTATAAGCATGCCCTACCGGAACTGAACACTCCAACCTCACGCTGCGGTCAAAATATCCGGTCAGATCATCGAGCGTCCCGTTGTCCGCTACCGGCAACCGGCCTACGTAGAACAATGCATCACAGCGGAAGATGCGCTGCGAGAGAAGATCCTCCTCCATCTGCGGACCGTAGGGATAGGAATACAGAAGATCGGTATCCAGCGTTTTGTCCTTCCCGCTCATGTGGCTCGCCATGAAATTGGGAACCGTAGGCATCGGTACATCGTGGCTTCCGCCGATAATAAACAGGTACTCGCTCTTCGGCAGACCTGATTTCTTCTCCCATTCATGCTGGTCCATCGTCAGGTCTGCGAAGGCATACCACGGGTCTCTCCCCGTCAGACTCACATGCTTGTGGCCGCCCAACAGGCCGGAACGCATATAGGTATAGTCGGATGCGTCAATGAGACGGTAACTCAAACCGAGGTTTTTCAGATCCTCCATGTACGTATTGATGATCCCCTTCAGTGCCTCGTTGTCAATATGCAGGCGATGACTTAACGAGGCAATATTGGTGAGTATAAGCCCGCGCGCAAAGACCGGACGGGTATCCGGTTCCTCATGTGCCGCCGCAGTTACAGGAGATGTCTCAGGTTCCTCATGCGCCATCACTTTCGTGCCGCATTCCGGGCAAAAAAGCGCATCGTCGTCAATTTTGGTGCCACATTCAGGACAATACATGGATTTGTGTTTGTTGATGGTTAATATACAAAAAAACGCAAACTTCGCTATTGCTCAGTTACTTTGCTTTTGACTGGGAATGATAAAAAAGTGTTCGAAGCTTTTTGTGTGCCAATAACAAAGCGCCAATAAACGCCAATCAATATGTCAAAAATCCACCCAAAAGAAGAGACATATCCCCTCCAACGTAGATTTTCGGCTGCAAAGGTACGAAGAATTTTTGATATACGCAAGAAAAGAGTGTATTTTTTTTGCAAAAAAGCGGAAGAGGGGGAGAAAAAGGGGTGGAAGGGTAGCGTAAGGGTAGCGCAAGGGGAAAAAAAGAAAACTGATGCGTGGTCACATCAGTTTTCTTTTGCCCATGATCCGGAGGAAGCCGTCCCACCAGCGGGCGGGAAGGAGCCAGTGGAAGAAGACGATCGCAGTAGCCATACGGCCTATACGGTAACGGGTGCGCGGACGTCGTGCATTGACTGCCCGACAGATGGCTTTGCGTACCACCGAGGGGTCGGAGAGCCATTGCGAACGATACATGTTGCGGAGGTTGTCCGCCATCATCTTTCCCGACCCGGCATATGCCGTTCCTTCGGATGTTGCCGCCAGGTGGTCCGCGGCGATGATGCCCCAGTCCGTCTTGATGGCACCGGGTTCGATGATGACTACGTCAATGCCGAAAGGTTTGAGTTCCATGCGGAGCGCATCGCTCAGCGCCTCCACCGCGTACTTGGACACATGGTACCATCCGCCGTAGTAGAAGACCGACTTGCCGGCTACGGAAGAGGTGTTGATGATCCGTCCGAAATGCTGCGCGCGCATCGCGGGGAGCACCAACTGGCAGAGGCGTGCGAGACCGAAGATATTAACCTCCAGCTGGTTCCGTGCATCGTCCATCGGCACCGTCTCCACGGCACCGAAATAGCCGTAACCGGCATTATTGATGAGCACGTCAATCCGTCCCTCGTTTGCCAGAACAGCCTCTACGCCCCGTACCATCGAGGACTCGTCGGTGACATCCATCCTCAGAGGAACGATACCGTACTGCGCGAGGGGCTCCATACGCTCCACACGGCGCGCAGCCGCATAAACCTTGTGCCCCTGCTGCGCCAGGGCGATGGCGGTGTCGTAGCCTATGCCGCTGCTGGCACCGGTAAGAAGAATAACCATAGGATATACTATTTACAATATACAATTTATTATTTACGATTCGAGGAGTGGCTGAGGGCGGAGACGAACTTGTCGATCTTCTCCTTGGTGACATGCTGCATGACGACCACATGCGCCAGTTCGCCGCCGAAGCGGTCATCGTAGCCCAGAGCCAGCGTGTATTCATTGCAAATCTCCTTCGACGGGCGGCGGAAGAAGACCGTATTGCTGTATTCATTGTTCCAACAGGGCCACCCGATCCTGTCGAGCTGCTGCTTGAGATAAGCGGTACACTCCAGCATCTGCTCCGCCTCCTTCGCCCACCGGTCATAGCCCACTTTCTGAATCAGCCACCAGAACTTGAGCGGCTGTACCGCATCGCGCGAGCAGTTGATCATCTTCATGTCGGAGATGAGATAAGTCACCTTGAAGTTCGTCTGGTTGTCATAGGTCTCGCGGGTACAGAGGAAGAGCCCCGAGGGCGAGTCGATGCCGAAGAACTTATGTCCGCTGATGGCTATGGCGTCGAAGCGCATCTCCTTATGGCTGACCATCCCGCTGTACTTGGTGAAAGGCAGGTAGCCGCCGAAGAGTGCGGCGTCCACATGGCGATAGACGGGCATCTCGGGATGGCGGTCAAGCACGGCGTTGAGCGCCTTCTGGTCATCAATGGCCCCCTTGAAGGTCGAGCCCATGGCATAGACGATGAGGGCAGGGCGTGATGTGTCGAGCGCTTTCTCCAGCTCCTCCGGGATCATGCGCCCCATGTCGTCGCTCTTGATGAGCCGCACCTCCAGGTTCTGCAGGTCGCAGAGCCGCATGTTGGAGTAATGCGCCTCGTCGGAGACATAGACGACCGGACGCTTGCCGGTTTTGTTGAAGAGGTAGTTGGCACCGAAATAGATACCGTGGTTGTTGCCGTCCGTGCCACTATGGGTGACGATGCCCCATACTTTGTCTTTCCCGAAGCCGTAGAGGGGCGCGAAATACTCGATGACATCGCGCTCAAACGCCTGTGACGACATCTTCCATGGCTTGTCGGTCATGGGGTCTCCGGCGTTATTGAGGTTCACCACATCCATGCCGGTTGCGAGATACCACTCGTAGAACTCATGCAAGGGTGACTGCTGGTTGACGGGATAACCGAAATAGGTCTGCTGACCGGTTTTCCACACTTCGGTCCATTCGTCCAGTTTCTGCAAACCGGATTTCTGCGCGAAGCAGAATGCTGCGGCAATAAGAGCCAAAAATAATGTAAGATATTTACGCATAGGTGGTTAGTGGGTTAATCGTCATTTATCATGCCAATCAGTCTGCTACGGATTTTCGACTTCAAACTGGTACATCATTCCTGACATCTGTGTTATTTATTTTTGTAGTTATAACTCTCATAGTCTGAAACAAGAAGGTTTAAATCAGACAATGCCTTAATTTTAAGTGCGAGTACTCTTGCCTCTGGAGACATATTTTTTTCATTTTTCCCGATAAACTGATCCAAATCAGATATCTTGACCAATTTGAGGCATCTGGTTTCCAATTCTGCATCCTTTGCAAAACGGTAATTCTGGATAAAGTCTCTAATTGCGTATTCTTCAGACAGGCAGATGCGTACAAATGAGCAGACCTCAAATTCATACCGGTTATCGTTCCCCTCAGTCCGAATAATACCGCAATCGAGCAATTGAATATCAGCTACGCATTTTTCCTGCTCTTCAGGATGGATACCGAGTTCTTCCGTGAGTGCACGTTTGATGCACTTGATAAGATCAGCCGCCCTATCCGCTTCGGCATCATCACGGGTAAATGTTTCATCATACGAGAAATGCCAGTATCCGCCACTTTGGCAGTTCGTTCCTCTAAAGCCCCAAATCAGTTCATCTCCTTCACCACGGTTAACAATAACAAATCCTCCTACACCAATTGAATTAAGAAAAGGAGCCGGATGTAAGCCAAGGTTCACATTTCCATTATTGTTCTTCTTGAGGGCATTGTATGTATTAGTAATCGTTTTAAAGGTGAAATAGTCGGATTCGTAAAGCGAAATTGTGCATTGCTGATCGTTCGCGCGACATTCATTTACGCCATACAGATATTTATTAAAACGTACCTTTCCTTTTTGAATATCAAGAATGAATTTATCGGCTGTACTGTCTGCAATTTTTTGCAAGAACATTTCCTTGTCTTTTTCGTCCACACCGTTTTGTACTATTATTTCGTACAAGTGTTCCAACAATTTATCCCCAAATTGATTATTGTGCATCACCCTGCCCTTTATCTTTACGGGCATGAAATTCTTGCGTTTCAGTTCCTCTGCTTTACTTTCCGGAAAGGGGATCACAAAAGTAACATCTCTACTCTCTACATCAAAGAATGACGGATTAAGGTTTTTATTTTGACCCAATACCATGTAGTTAGGGAAATTATTGTTAATTTTCTCCAAATACCCGGCATATTTCCGAATGTTATTTACTTTGCTGCGATTTTTCCACACTCTTTTGAGCCATTCGTATAATTGAACGACGACAAACTGAATTACCAGTCCAAAGATGATGATTTTGACTATTAGCCATTGATAAAATTGTGTATCCATAATTTAAAGATGTTTAAAAACGATGATTTTCAATTTTCCGTACAACAGATAACAGGTAGGAGAAATAGAATAAACGGGGATTGTCGTCTTCTGCTATTTCCTGAGAGAACCGATGTGCATCGTCCACAGTATCCTGAATAGCCCGGAATTCACGATTATCTGCCACATTATCATCAATGATTACGGTACAAAGCAAACCGATTGTCATCCCGTGCATAAACGAGAATGCTACGTCCGTAATATGCGGTAATTCATCTTTCGGGTGGAAATGAAGCTGATGCACCGCATAATCAAACACATTATTTGCCAACTGCTCACCTGTAATCTCATCCGAATGCTTAAAGGCTGATTGATTTATCGGTATATGGACGCCATATGGAGATTTATTATACCAAATATGGTACATGTTTTTATCATTTACTTTGATATTTTGGTTAGAAATGACCCCCACGTACATATCTATGGAAGTGATAAAACATAGCAACTCGTCTATATAATTATCCTCAAGGTTTGGCCGTTCTTCAGTCTTATAAGAAGCTGTCATTGTAAGAGGATCTATCGCCTTTAGTCGGTCAAAAATGGTATCAATGAGCACTTTCGTACGCTGGTTGGATTTGAAAAGTCGGACCTCCAGAACAGACGCTTCCTTCCGGTCGCCATCCATGTCTCTGCGGCTTTTAGAGAGGCTATTGACTATCAGCGTTTCGGCATCATACGCACTACTATCCAGCGAATAAAAATGAACTATCTCCTTCACCATCTCTTCCAAATCGACATGTTGAAATGCGGATTTAAGTCTGACAAAATCCAGTATAGTTTTAAGTTTCGGGAAAATAGCTGCATTCTCTTTGAATGATTTATTTAGGTCATATACATAGTGGTCCCCCTTTTTAAGAGTTATCAACTCGGGAATATAACCCCTGTCGTCATGATCGTAGAAAGAATAGCCGTCTATACCGAAATTGTTTTCTCCTGATTGAGAAAAATTGAGTTCTTGTAACTTGTTTTGGCGTTTCCGTTTTTGCCAATCGACCCATGCTGCATCGATCATCAAGGTAATCATGGCAGTAATGGCAGCAGTAATGCCTTCAGCCCATTCCGACTGATAATCAAAAAGGAATCGGAAGATGACCAGTAGCACTATGAATATGGCTACGATGATTCCAAATTGATAAATGTAAAAAAGTGTTTTTTTGTTCATGGATTTATGTTTTATTTATGTTACGGCACTTACTCATCTCCTGTTGCTTTTCGGAACTCAAATTCTTGAATATACGATTTTAATATCGCCTCGCAGGCGGTGTAGATATCCTGATAGGCTTCTTCAAAGTTCCGGGTGTACCAGGGGTCGGAGACATCGCGGCGAAGACCTGCCCACTGCATCATCAGCGAGGCTTTTTCATCGGTGTCGAAATACTCCATAATATCGTCATATTCCACATGCGCGATGCGGGGCAGATAGGTCAGATTATTGAAATCGGCACAAATAACCTTGTCGTAATACGCATATTCCTCGCGGGTGAGTTGGTGCGCCTCATGATGGGCAAAAGGAATACCGTGCTCGCGCAACTTGAGTTTGGCGGGCGGGTAGATGTCATTGCCGATTTCCTCCGTTGAAACCGCAGCAGATGAGACTTCAAAGCGGTCCTCCACCCCGGCTCTTTTAGCGAGATATTTGAAGATATATTCCGCCATCGGGGAACGGCATATATTACCGTGGCAGACAAAGATAATCCGTATTTTGCGATTCATTCTCATAAGTACTCAAAATCCGATTTTGGCGGAAGGCAGTTCCTTCCATTTAATAGACGCAACATCCTCCTGCTTTATCTCCATAGGCATCGGCAATTTATCCGATGAAATCGTCGATTTCTGCACCTGCGTGACGCGTAATTGTGCAGCCGCCGTGAGGGCGGTACAGATATGCTTGATGGTGCGTGCGTTAGCCAACGGGCTGCGGCTGTCGCAGAGAGCCTGAATGCGGGTGTGCACCTCCTGTTTTGCCTCTGCAGAGAGCGAGAAGCCCTGCTTCGCGAGCCGCTGAATCAAAATAGCCATCAGTTCATCCGCCGTGTAGTTGGGGAAATGGAGGACGGAGGTAGAGATCGGCATGTCTATCGGCTGCTGCGGGAGACGGGTATCATCTACCGCTATCACAAACGCATACGAGCCCGGCATCTCCGCCGTCAGCGAGGTCAGTTTGCACCGCAGCCACTGCACATCTATATGCGAACCGGCTATGTCATCCAGATCGATGAAGAGCAGTCCCTGTCCGGCTTGCTTCATCGTATCCCGCAAGAGACGGTCGATCTCGTATGACGACCATGTGTTCTGCGTACTCTGCGGCAAACGGAGCTGCACCATTCTGTCCGATGAAATGAGATGGAATGCGTGCAGCAACTGAGCCAAGAGACGGCCTACGGAACTCTTTCCGGTACCGGTAGGTCCGGTGAAAGTCCATTGGAGCGGGATAGTCTTAACGACATCCTCGCCACTCTGCTGACGGGTGCGCGCAAGAGTGACGACGTTATGGAGCGTACGTTTGATCTCCTCCCGCCCGGTCAGTTCATCCAGTTCACGGAGGGTACGGGTCACCAACGCTTCGTCTATCGTGTAGTCCGTATCTGCGGCGGACGAAGGGATATCGGAGGCCTCTATCCGTGAGAGGTATTGGGCAGAAGCGGACGCGTCCTCCGAAGAGAGCACCCGGCGGCTCATGTTCGGGATGATGCGGGTGGAGATGAGCCGTGTGATGAACCGCGCATTGCCGAAATGCTTGCCGTCCCGGGCGGTTTTCTGCGTGAGCTCGCGGTGGATCAGCTCCTTGAGACGGTCATACGCCTCTTCCGAGAAAGAATAACCGCTGCTCTGCGCCGTACGGAGAGCTATCTCCATGAGTTCCTGCTCCGTATAATCCTCGAAATGGAAAGTATAGGGGAAACGGGACTGCAGACCCTTGTTGGATTGCAACATTTTCTCCATTTCATCGGGATAACCGGCAAGAATAATGATCATATCGGTGTTCTCCTTACCGAGTTCATCCAGCAGGCAGTCCAATACCTTCGGTCCGAAATCCCGCTTATCATCCGGATCGCCGATCAGGGTATAGGCCTCGTCGATAAAGAGGATATTTCCATGAGCCTGCTGCAATGCCCGTTTGGTATTATCTTCGGTATCGCCTATATACTGACCCACCAGTTTTTTGCGGTCCATCTTGATCACCTCTCCGGTCTTGAGAATCCCTATCGATGCATAGATCTCGCCCAACAGTCCGGCTACCGTGGTTTTACCCGTTCCCGGATTACCGGTAAAAATCATGTGCAGCGGCGGGATGACAGCTTTGAGTCCGGATTGCTGGCGGAGACGCGCAAAACGCACCAGATTCAAGTGGGTCTCGATATTATATTTGAGGCTCTTGAGCCCTACTAAGTTATTGAGTTTGGAGATGGAATCGTTGAACCGCCCTATTTGCGGCTGGGGAACGTCCTCGACGAGGAGCGTACTGAGTTGGTCCGGGTCAGAGAAAAGTTCCTGGGCACTGTTGACCACCCGCTCGGACATGTGCATCACCATCGTGTCTATGAGGTGCGTGACATCTGTTGAGGTAACAGACGGGATAGCAGAAAGGTACGATCTCATCGATCTTTTTGCATCTTCCGAGAGTACGAAACCACGGGACTTGGCTTCTTTCTGGGCAATCTTCATCAGGTGGTCGATATTAAGCGTCGGCAACCGGTATATAGTTCCTATACAAGACTGCAAGTCTGCTGTAGCCAGGAGTTGGGATATATGCTCTGGCGAGTCAGCAATCACGACCGCCACATCATCTGCATTCTTCTTGATACAACGCACCAGGGTTCTGACGAACGCTTCCTTGTCTCCCCGCATATCCGATACGATCATCGACGCCGCATTCTCTATATAGAGTACGCCGTGAGCGGCATCCGAGAAGAACTCCTCTATCTCCGACGCTCCGTCCCCGTTAAACTTCCAAGCCGCAGCATCTGTGATCTTGAGAGACCCGTCTCCTATCAGCTCATTGCGGGTATAATAGTCGTAGAGAACATGCGCAAAAGAGGTCTTGCCCGTTCCCTTTCCGCCCATGACGGCAGCATGGAGATTGATGGGTGCCGGCGGCAAATTCATCGCTATACGGCGGTCATTAAAGATCTTCTGCTTGGTCAGAGACGCCATCTGCTGATAGACGTCATCCAGCCCCACCAGACGAGAATCCTCCGGAACCGAATACGCGCGGGCAGGCACGATATTGATGTACTGCAGGATTGTCTTTCCGATATAACTCTTATCCGTCCTGCGCAGACGGAAAGCAAGGTAATACCGCCCGCAATCCAACATCTTCTCATCGTCCCACAGTACACGGAAATCAATATACACTTCGTTGGAAACACCTTTGGGGAGAGTAAGCGAAAGCTCATGTTCGTCGGCACTCAAGCGGACAATATCGCCCATTTGATCGCGGTAAAACACATAGTACTCAAATATGCACGGAGTCTCCCTGAGTTGCGCTTCCAACAGAACCGCCCACTGGATACATTTGCCTTTTTTCTGGGGATAAGCAGCCTGCTCCGCCACTCCGTTCTCATGAGGATGATTGTACTTGAGCGTAGTAGCATAGATGATGTCTTTGTCTCCCAATACGCCGCCCGGGTCGCCCCATTCCATTTTTTTCTCCCACTCTGTGCGGCTGATGAGGCGGAGGATATGCTCGTCGCCCTCGGGATTATACAGAGCATGGCTGAGATCCTGCATCGCCTCGGACTCTGTCGGTTCGCCGGAGAGCCGCAGTTCGATCTCATTCGTTGTCCGCGTCTGCTTACAGATTACCTGGCGGGAATAAATCTTTTTCATGGTATGGTAGCAATAATCGTATTACGGGTTCAGTTTGATATCCTGGGCGTTCATCTGGAGGGTTGTCCGGCCGCGGAAGGTATTTTCCTCCAGATAGAAGCATACATCCACCGGATTGCCGTTTTGGAGGTGCGCCGCCTTGTCTCCCTGACCGAAAGCGATGCCGTCCATGGCGACCACACGGTCGGTGAGATCCAGATGGAGGTGTCTGCCCTCGGAGACTGCGCGGGTATTCCGGTTGTTGATCAGATGGCGGCAGAGGAAGAGCGGACGTTCGTTTCCGGGACCGAAAGGCTCCAGACACTGCAGGATCTTGTACATCTTCCAGTTCATGTCGCTCAGTTCCACCTCCGCCTCTATCTCCAGAGTCGGTCTCTGCTGCGCCGGCGTGATATGGGCAGCCACGTATTCCTCGAACCGGCGTTTGAACTCCGGCAGGTCTCTCATGTGCATGCTCAAGCCTGCTGCAAACTTATGCCCTCCGAAATTGGTCAGCAGATCGCGGCAGGAGTCTATCGCCGTATAGATATCGAAATCGCTCACCGAGCGGGCACTGCCGCTGATGATGTCCCCGTCCGAGGCAGTGAGCACTATCGTAGGACGGTAGTAGGTCTCGGTCAGGCGGCTGGCGGCTATGCCCACCACCCCTTTGTGCCATTCCGGCGAGAAGACAACCGTGGTAAATCTGTCCGCATTCATCGGATCTTTCTCCAATTGGGCGAGCGCCTCATCGGTCGTCTTGGTATCAAAATCCCGACGGTCCTGATTATAGGAGTCTATCTCTTTGGCGAAGCGCAGTGCTGCTTCTGCATCACCGGTGATAAGGAGCCGCACCGCCTCGGCACCGGACTTGATACGTCCGGCGGCGTTGATACGCGGACCTATCTTATAGACTAAATCGCTGATGGTGATGGTCTTGCCTTCTATCCCCGCCACCTGCTTGATCGCCTGCAGTCCTACGGACGGGAAGGCATTGAGCGCCCGCAAGCCGTAGAAAGCAAGGATGCGGTTCTCGCCCGTGACAGGCACTATATCCGAGGCGATGGACATGGCCAGAAGCGGCAGCAACCGGTAAACCTCCTGCATGTCGATGCCGCGCCGCATGGCGTACGCCTGCACCAGCTTGAAGCCCACGCCGCAGCCGCTCAGCTCCTTGAACGGATAGAGACAGTCCCGGCGTTTCATGTTCAGCACCGCCACGGCGCGCGGGATGGTCTCACCGGGCGTATGGTGGTCGCAGATGATGAAATCCACCCCGATGGAACCGGCATATTCCATCTTATCGACTGCCTTGATACCGCAGTCGAGCGCGATGACAAGGGAGCAGCCTTTCTCCTTCGCGGTATCTATTCCCTTGGTCGAGATACCGTAGCCCTCGGTGTAGCGGTCGGGGATGTAATAGACCAGATTGTCGGTCTGGGTGCGGAGGAACGAGTACATCAGCGCCACTGCCGTCGTACCGTCCACATCGTAATCGCCATAGACCATGATCCGCTCATGGTTGTCGATGGCTTGGCATAGACGATCGACCGCCGCTTGCATGTCGCGCATCAGGAAAGGGTCATGGAGACTGTCCAGCGAAGGACGGATATACGCCCTCGCCTGCGCCGCCGTACGGATCCCGCGACGGGCAAGAATACGCGCTGCCACCGGAGAAATCTCCAGTTCGTCACTCAGTCTCACGGCTGCCGACTGCTCCTCGGGAGTGAGTTCTTTTATTTGCCAGTTAATATCCAAAAGCTGTTCATAATTTGTTATCTGACCTCGAAGTCATCGGCGTCCTGCCAGAGCGGCGAAGCGGAACGGTAATGCCGCACCGTTTCTACGGACAGTTCGACTATACGGGTGCCCTCTTCCGCCTCATTGAAGAGCGCCACTTCCTGCAGCCACGTGTTGTACGCCGCCGAGTGCCCGTTATAGACCTCGCCCGTCCCGTCTGTTCCTACCATGTTGACGCCCACCACGAGTGCCTGGTTCTCCGCCGCACGGGCAGGAAGCATGGCGTCCCAGTACTGCACGCGCACTTTCGGCCAGCAGGCGACACAGACGAGTATATCGTACATGTCCGCAGGGTCCTGACGCAGCCAGACAGGGAAACGCAGGTCGTAGCAGACCGCGAGACGGATCTTGGCTCCTTTGTACTCCCACACCTCACGCTGGTCACCGGGCTTGAAGAGCATCGCTTCTCCGCCGTGCTTGTAGAGATGGCGTTTGTCGATATAGCGCGGCGGTACATGGGGAGCAAAGAGAAATCCGCGGTTGCGCAGACCGTCCTCCTCACGGATGATGAGACTGCCCATGATGGCTGTATCATGGGTGTCTGCCATCCGCTGCAACGCAAGACAGGTCGTGCCGCCCCAAGGCTCTGCCAGATCCATGCGGTCGGTACAAAAGCCGGTGGAGAACATCTCCGGCACAACGGCTATGTCCGCCTGACCTTGAATACGCGCCAACCGCTCGTCCAGCGCCCGCACATTAGCCTGCGGGTCTGCCCATACTATCGGGTATTGTAATAACGCTATCCGCATCCGGGAACCGCCTATTTCTTAGCCCCTTTTTTCTCCCCGCCTCCGGCGATGTTCTCACGCATAGCCGTATCGGCTTGTATGTTCTGCATCCGGTAATAATCCATGATACCGAGGTTGCCGTTGCGGAACGCCTCCGCCATCGCCTGAGGAACCAGTGCCTCAGCCTCAATCACTTTGGCACGCGCCTCCTGGGCTTTCGCTTTCATCTCCTGTTCGCCGGCAATTGCCATGGCACGACGCTCCTCCGCCTTCGCCTGGGCGATATTCTTGTCCGCCTCGGCCTGGTCCATCTGCAGCTGCGCACCGATGTTCTTGCCTACGTCAATATCCGCTATATCAATGGAGAGGATTTCAAACGCCGTACCGTCGTCAAGGCCCTTGGAGAGCACGAGTTTACTGATGGAATCGGGGTTTTCGAGCACCTGCTTGTGACTCTCCGCCGAACCGATGGAGCTGACAATCCCCTCGCCTACGCGGGCAAGGATAGTGTCCTCGCCGGCACCGCCGACGAGCTGCCGGATGTTCGCACGTACCGTAACACGGGCTTTGGCAATGAGCTGGATACCGTCCTTGGCTACCGCAGCCACGGGGGGAGTGTCAATCACACGCGGGTTAACCGACATCTGCACCGCCTCGAACACATCGCGACCCGCCAGATCTATCGCCGTAGCCATCTGGAAGGAAAGATCGATACCCGCTTTGTTGGCGGAAACGAGGGCATGTACCACGCGCTCGATGTGTCCGCCCGCGAGGTAGTGAGCCTCCAGACCGTCACGCTTCACCTCCGTCAAACCGGCTTTGTGCGCCTCGATCATACAGTTCACGATCTTGGCAGGCGGCACCTTACGGATACGCATGAGGAACAGTTGTACCAGACTGATACGTACACCGCTCACCACCGCGTTGATCCACAGCATGAACGGTACGTAATAGAAGAAAATACATAGCCCGATCGCTATGAGGGAAACCAAAACAACATTCAATACTTCCATAATTCTTTGTGTATTTTAAATGCATTCAAAATAAGTGAGATTACGACCCAAAAGGGGGTGATTACCGGGTGATTTCCGGGTGATTACCGGGTTCTTCAGCCGACGTCGCCGGAACATCGTCATGCTTTAACTTGTTCTTGGCCAACTCGACGTGGCTGTCTATCTTGCTGTCCAACGCCATCTTGTCAAGCGCTTTGCTGTGGAGAAATCCCCAGATAGCAAGCCCCGAGAGGACCAGACACGCACCTAAAGTAACATAACCCGCCATGCGTCCTATCCATAGCCATGCCAACACTACGGCTGCAACCAGACAACCGAAACCGCCGATGCCCGCAATGCCGAACCCCGGCAATAGGAACATCTCCATTAGTAATAACGCGACGCCCGCGAGCACTAATAATACGACTAAAAAAACGTTCATGCAAATGTTTCGATAAAAAAATTAAAACTATTTTTTTTCAAATCGGGTGCAAAGATACTAAATATCTTTGATATATGCAAGCGTGAGAAAAAAAATTTGCATAAATAAATTAATTATACTACTTTTGCGACAAATTTTCGAGGGTACACCCTAATTTAGAATTATTATGAGCAAGAATCTGGTTATAGTCGAGTCCCCACACAAGGCGGAGACAATCGAGAAGTTCCTGGGCAAAGAATATCATGTGATGAGCAGTCAGGGGCATGTGCGCGATATCGAACCTATCGGCAAAAACTCCTTGGGTATTGATTTTGAGCATGGCTATGCTCCTCATTACACCATTGACGCCCACAAGGAACACCTGATAGAGCAGTTACAGCGAGAAGCCGGAAAAGCGGATACCATATGGCTGGCGTCCGATGAGGACCGCGAAGGAGAAGCCATCGCATGGCATCTCAAAGAAGTACTGCATCTGGACGAAAAGAATACGAAACGTATCGTCTTCCACGAGATTACCAAGACCGCCATCCTGGAAGCCATAGAGCATCCACGGGATATTGACTATAATCTGGTGAACGCACAGCAGGCACGACGGGTATTGGACCGTATCGTAGGCTTTGAACTCTCACCGGTACTGTGGAGAAAAGTGACGACGGGCCTCTCGGCGGGACGCGTGCAATCGGTAGCTGTACGGCTGATCGTAGAGAAAGAGAGAGAGATTGAAGGTTTCAGAGCCTCCTCGTCATACCGTGTTTTTGCCGATTTCATCGGAGTTAACCCGGGTGATGCGTCGGTACTCAAATGCGAGTTGAACCACCGTTTCTCGCATAAGAAAGACGCGATTGAGTTTCTGGAGAGCCTGAACAGCTCGCAGTTTATTGTCCGCGACGTGCAACGCAAGCCGGTCAAACACATGCCGGCACCTCCGTTCACCACCTCTACCCTCCAGCAGGAAGCTGCCCGGAAACTGAAGTTCTCCGTATCCAAGACCATGCGTTTGGCGCAGACCCTGTATGAGAGCGGAAAAATCACATACATGCGTACCGACTCCGTCAATTTATCCACCTTGGCTCTCGCTACAAGCAAAGAGGTCATCGCCGAACAGTACGGTAAGGATTATGTGCACACGCGCCAGTTCCATACAAAAACAAAAGGTGCTCAGGAAGCGCACGAGGCTATCCGGCCTACCTATATGAGCACGCTCTCCGCCGGTAATACCAAAGACGAGCAACGGCTATACGAACTGATATGGAAACGTACCATTGCATCTCAGATGAGTGAAGCCGAGAGCGAAAAGACCACCATCGAGGTTTCGGTTCATGGCTCCAAGTACGCTTTTATCGCTACCGGCGAAGTCGTACTCTTTGACGGTTTCACAAGGGTCTATGTACAATCGACCGACGAAGAGGCGGAGGAGCGGCGCACACTGCCCGCCATGGCACAACGCGAGAGACTGAAATTAGCTGGAGCAGAAGCCATACAGACATATGCCAAACCGCCTTTCCGGTATAACGAAGCGGCGTTGGTGAAACGCATGGAGGAACTCGGCATCGGGCGCCCCTCCACATATGCCACCATCATCGAGACCATTCAGAAAGTGAAGTACGTGGAGCGGGGATCCGTTGCTGGACAGAAACGCGACGTCGCTATCCTCACACTCAAAAACGGAATGGTGCAGGAGAAACAGAAGAGCGAGCTATATGGTGCGGACAACCAGAAACTGCTACCTACCGATTTGGGGAAAGTCACCAATGATTTCCTGGTAGAGCATTTCCCATCCATCCTGAGTTATGACTTCACGGCACACGAGGAGGAGCAATTCGACAAGATCGCAGTCGGGCGTGCTGACTGGGTCAAAACGGTGGACTCCTTCTACAAGACCTTCAAACCGCTGCTTTCTTCGATTCCATCGGGCAAAATAGACGGGCGTCTGTTAGGCAACGACCCGGAAACAGGGCTTCCCGTCATCGCTAAAATAAGCAAAATAGGGCCTTGTGTACAGTTAGGCGATACAGCTGGAGAGAAACCACGGTTTGCCAGTCTGAAGAAAAACCAGTCCATCTATACCATCACACTCAGCGAAGCGTTGGATCTCTTCCGAACTTCCTTGCCCATGACCATCGGCGAATACGAAGGGAAAGAGGTTGTGGTAGGGGAAGGAAAGTACGGACCGTACATCCATTACGATACACTCTATATTTCTATCCCGCGCACGAAAGATCCGTTGAGTCTCAGATTAGAAGAGGCTATCCCGATGATCGAAGAGAAAAAGGAATCCTCGCTGCCTCTCCACGAATGGGGGGACATCAAAGTGCTCCGCAGCAAATACGGAGCATATATCCACACGCCGGAAGGCAACTACCGGATCGCCAAAGGTACGGATGCAGCAGCATTGACAGAGAGCGATGTGAAGCAAATTATCACTCAAACAGAGCCTATTAACCCCGGAAAACACACTTTTAGACAAAAAAGTGCAAAATAATTGCAGAAAAATTTGGTCAATTCAAAAAAAAGCAGTATCTTTGCACCCGCTTTTGTGAGAAAGTGTTGAGGGAACCGGGATTTTCGGTCTCCTGAAGATAGAGAACTCACGAAGAAATCGAGAAGTAGCGCAGTTGGTAGCGCACTACGTTCGGGACGTAGGGGTCGGGTGTTCGAGTCACCTCTTCTCGACAAAAGGATGGTTACGTGACCATCCTTTTGAGTTAATGGTGGCGCATTATGGGAGGTCAGGACGCCCGTTCTGTTCACGATACTGCGTGGGAGTGAGTTTCGTGCGGCGTTTGAAGAAATAGCAGAACGTAGCGTTTTCCGTAAACCCTAATTCGTACGCCACCCGCTGGACTGTCCAGTCACGACGGCCGGTGAGGAGGCGTTTGGCTTTCTCGGTCAGCATCTCGGCAATCCACTCGTTAGGCGTTTTGCCGGTCGAGCGCTGGATGGTAAGCGAGAGGTGTTTGGGGGTCAGATGCAGCTGTTCGGCGTACCAGACCACGGTATGATGGATGTTATAGTTCTTCAGCAGCAGGTCGTAGAACTGGTTGAAGAGCTGCTCGCCGCGCGTGTTGGAGATCTGTACTTTCTCCTCACCCCTGTAACGCGTGAGCGCATAAAACAATATATCCAACAGATTCTCCAGCATGGCTGCACGTCTGGGATGTTCTATCTCGCATAAAGATCGGAGTACTTGTATGATGTCATGTACTTTGACAAACTGTTCCTCGGTCAGCGAGAGGGCGGGACGGTTATGATATTTCTGATAGTCAATGAATGACTCACGGTGGGTAAGGCTCCTGTAGAGCGCAGGAGAGATGATAATGAGCGTGGCACGGTAATCAGGTGAAACGGTGCTATAGGTAAAAATATGGTTAGGTAGCGTCACTCCGACATCGTGCCGTTCAAAGCGGCGAGGCAGCAGATCGTACAAAAAGTCCGCAGTGCCTTCCAAACAAATGCCAATGACCATATTTTCAGTTTGAAAGGGTCTCTCACCGGCAGGCAGTGACTGCACTTCCGTCACTACAACGCCCTGCCGGTCAATGTGGTCTTGTAACTGAACCGGGTGTTTGGCTGTGCTTACCATATAATGATCAAATTAGTACAATGCGCTGTTTTGATAATAAATCCGGTGCAAAGATAGCACTTTTTTTTCGTTCCGCCAAATAAAATGTTACTTTTTATTAATAATTAAGGTGAATACTATAATGTCTGAATGCAAAAAAAGCAGTACCTTTGCAGCCGATTTTTACAGTAATGATCAGATAATAAGGAGATGTCTATGAAAAAGATTGGATTGGTATGTGCATTGGTGGTCGGGATGATCGCCTGCACGGAGAAGAACACACCGGCTAACCCGGGGGACTCCAATAGCGGTAGCACGGAGAACACCGTCATCAACGACACGGCGAAAGTAGAAGTGTCGTCTGATACGGCGAATATCGTTACGATCGTATATAGCAGTTCGTCCGCAACCATCACGGTGCCCTCGCACTTGCTTTCCTACGTAACGGCAGAGCAGTCCGGCGCACATATTACCATTGTGCAGAGCAACACGGAAGCAGTAAACGGCTCGGAGATCACATACCAGCTCAGCGGTACCTCTGCTGACGGCTCGCTGACGCTTGGCGGTTCGTACAAATGTACGGTGTCGCTGGCAGGAGTGACACTGACCAACCCTAACGGCGCAGCCATCCTTGTCACCAACTCCAAGCGCATCCAGCTGTCCGCCAAGAGCGGTACAACCAACACGCTGACCGACTGCGCTTCAGGTGCACAGAAAGCCTGTGTCTATAGCAAGGGGCAACTCCAGCTACAGGGCAACGGCACGCTCAACATCGTCGGCAACACCAAGCACGGCATCAAGAGTGCATCGTATATATCAGTCAAGAACCTGACGCTGAACATCACCTCCACGGTGGGCGATGGGATCAACTGCGAGGAGTATATGGAAATCAAGAGCGGCACGCTCACGCTCTCCGGCATCGGTGACGACGGTATCCAGTGTGACCTCGGTGGCACCACGTCCACGGGTATCACGACGGACCATGAGGATGAGGACACCGGTAATATCTATATCTCCGGCGGTACGGTAACTATAGCTACCTCGGCAGCAGCCTCCAAGGGTATCAAAGCAGCCGGCGACATGTATGTCTCGGGCGGTACGGTCACGGCTACCACTTCCGGAGGCGGTGCATGGGACAGCGAAGAGCTGAAGACCAAGTCCTGTGCCGGACTGAGTGCCGATGGCAGTATGTATATCAGCGGCGGCACACTCACTCTGACGAGCACCGGCGCTGGCGGCAAGGGTATCAGTGTCGACGGTGCGCTGACGGTCTCTGACGCAGCGGTAATCACCGTCTCCACCAGCGGTCAGGCGGTCGTGGCTTCGTCAAGCGGCTCCCTCTCCACGGTGTCTAACTCCAATAGTCTGGATAGGTATTCCACCAACTATAAATCTTCGCCCAAGGGGATCAAGGTAGACGGTGCCATCACTATCTCCGGCGGTAAGATCTCCGTCACGACAAGCGGCGCAGGCGGCGAAGGTATAGAGTCCAAATCGACACTGGACATCACAGGCGGCGAAGTGGCGGTTACCTCATTGGATGACGCCATCAACTCGGCAAGCCATCTGACCGTCAGCGGCGGGTATGTCTATGCCCGTGCGACCAACAACGACGGTATTGACGCCAACGGCAACTGTTACATCAAAGGCGGCCTGGTCTATGCTGTAAGCGCTTCCTCGCCCGAAGTGGCGATTGATGCCAATAGTGAAGGCGGCTACAAGCTCTATGTGCAGGGTGGCACACTGGTTGCTATCGGCGGTCTGGAGAGCGGTGCAAGCCTGACTCAGAGCTGCTATTCCACCTCTTCATGGTCCAGGAACACATGGTATGCCCTGACCGTCGGTAATGACACCTTTGCCTTCAAGACCCCGAGCAGCGGCGGTAGCACCTTGGTTGTCTCCGGTGCTTCGACACCAACGCTCAAGTCCGGAGTGACGGCTTCCGGTACAGCTATCTTTGAGGGTGTGGGTTATTATCCGGCTTCCGTTTCCGGTGGTTCCACTGTGTCGCTAAGCTCTTATTCGGGCGGTAACAGTGGAGGTGGTCCCGGTGGAGGTCCCGGCGGAGGACCCGGAGGCAGATGGTAAACGATGAAGAACGGACAGAACATAGAGACCATCCTCGCGCAGTTTGAGCCGATCAGTCTGGCGCAGATGGAGAGCGTGAAACTAATGAACCGCATCGACACCAAATACGCCGTGCCGATGGCGGTTCTTCCGCTTATATTGGAGGCGGCACAAGCGGACTATTACGCCCAGGAGATAGACGGCAAACGTATTGCAACATATGACACGATGTACTACGACACCGAGTCACTGGATATGTACGTCCGTCACCATGACCGCCAGCTCGTGCGTCAGAAGATACGCGTCCGCCAGTACGTGGACAGCAACCTGACCTTCCTTGAGATCAAGCGCAAGAACAACAAAGGGCGTACGAACAAGAAACGCATCGTCGTCCCGGGGTTCGATATCACCGCGGCAACAGAGTCCGTACTCAAGCACAAGAAGAAAGAGGACGAGCCAATCACCGTGGCGCAGTTCATTGAGTCCAAAAGCCGCTACCACTGGTCGGATATCACGCCGCACTTATGGACGAAGTTCCATCGTATCACACTGGTCAACAAAGCCAAGACAGAACGTCTGACGATAGATATGGACTTGGTGTGGGACAATGTGGTCACAGGCGAGGTCAAGACCTATCCGGACCTTGTTATCGTGGAACTCAAGAGGGACGGCAATGTCCCCTCACGTATGACGGACATCATGCTCAGCCAACGCATCCACCCCTTCAAGATCAGCAAGTACTGTATCGGTACAGCACTCACAACGCCCGAAACGAAGCGCAACCGTTTCAAGAAAAAAATACGCCTCATTGAAAAAATGTTAAATGATTAAATTGTAAATAGTTTTATGTTATTCCAAGTTGATTTAGCGAACCCTACACTGGAGTTCCTGGAGAACGATCCTTCCATCGCAGCCCGCTTCGGTGCAGAGGACAGTATCTCGTACCTGATGCACAACATCGCGGACTTTCTGAATGTCAGCGAGAACCTCATTACGATGCCGTTGATGTTCCTTTTTAATCTGTTGGTCACCTGGCTGCTGATTTACTGCGTGTACTACCGCTTCAGCCGCCGCCGTGACTATTATGTCCAGTTCATGCTTTTCGGCTCCGGTATGTTCCTGTTGCTGTGGCTCATGCAGATTCTGGATATCCAGACAGGATTCGTGCTCGGTCTGTTTGCCATCTTCGGCATGATCCGTTACCGTACGGAGACCGTGCCCATCCGCGAGATGAACTATATGTTCCTCATCATAGCTGTCTCGGTCATCAACTCGCTGAGTCTCAAAGCCGACGGGCTGGCATGGTATTTGCTGATCTTTGCCAACGTGGTAATCCTTCTTATGGCATGGCTGTTTGAGGCATGGCAAGTGCGCAACCACCAGTCAAAGAAGATCATCCTCTACGAGAAGATCGACAACATCAAACCCGAGCGCCGTGCAGAACTGCTCGCCGACCTCAAAGAGCGTACCGGTCTGGATATAGCGGACGTAGAGATCGGACATATCGATTTTCTGCGCGATGTAGCCTATATCAATGTGGTTTATACATTGGAGAAGGGCAAGATCCATAACTCGATTGACCAAATCACGAAGTTCAAACAATGAGAGAGTCGTACAACACAAGCACTCCGGCAGGCAAGCGGTCCAACCGGCTGCTCATAGCCGTTCTGACAGCGATTGTCGCCGTGCAGGCTCTGCCTGTGCAGGCGTGGGACTTCGACCAGACGGCGGCTACCACATCCCATAGTATGCAACTGCGTGCCGGAGCGGAGTTCACCAAGAAATGGCATAACGGTCTGGCACTCCATTTCGGCGAGGACCTGAGGTTCGATATGTTCGATGTGACAGGCGGGGTGACGACCGGCCCTACGTTCAACAAGAGTTATACCAATCTCGCACTGACCTACAAGAACCCGCAGTTCAAGTATATCAAAATCGGAGTGGGCTATACGCTCAAGATCATGGGCAACAAGGACTGGACGAATGTCAATAAATGGATGCGCCACCGCGCACATATCGGCATCACCGGTTCGTACCGCCATGAGCAGTGGTCCTTCTCCCTGCGCGAGCGTCTCCAGACGGAGATCCGCATGGGTTCCATAGACCGGCACATAGCGTCCGGCTACTATGAGCACAACCGTGCCGACCTCTATCTGCGCAGCAAAGTGGAGGTGGCATACCACGCTATGTCCAAGCCGCTGAAGCCTTATATATGGTGCGAGATCGTCAATACCCTTAATGCCAACCCGTTGCAGCAGAAGTATGCCAACAACGACCCCACGCAGCAGGGACATCAGTATATACGCCGCGTGAGGTCGAGCCTCGGAGTGGTCTGGCGGCTCACACAACGCAGTTCGCTGGACTTCTATTACCGCTTCAACTACGGCTACGACAGGGATGTGACGGTCAAGGCGAAGAGCCAGACACTCATACTCACTGAGGAAACAGCCTTCCAGCACGCGATAGGAGTAGCCTATAATTTCGGATGGTAAGTCGGAAATGTAAGCGGAGACTGTACAAGGCAGATGGTAAACAAATTAAATAAACAATGAAAAAGTATCTTTCAATTTCAGTCTTTTGTCTATGTTCGCTGTTCCTTGCCCCCTGTTTCATGCAGGCGCAAAGTCTGCTAACCCCGGAGCAGCTCGCCAAGCGCGAGAAAAGGAAGAACCTGACGGTGAAAGAATGGAACACCGACAGCAAGAGCAAGACAAGGTGGTTGGACCACGTCAAAGTCTATGACAGCCAGGGGCGCTGCGTCGAGGAGATCGAGTACGCTTCCTACGGTCAGCGAAGCCGTGTGACCAGCAAGTACGACGATGTGACGGGCAAAGTGATCGAAGAGGTCGAATACAACGACCGCAACAAACCCGCGCGTATACGCAAGTACGAGTGGAACGCAGACGGCACTAAAGCCAAGCAGTATAACTACCTGCCGAACGGCAAGTTATACTCCGTAAAGGTCTTTGAATACATCTTCAGCGACAAGTGACCGGTTCACCGGTAAACAAAACAAGAGACGCCCGTTAAGGCGTCTCTTGTTTGCTATCCGCCATGCATGGCGGATTGGATTGTTTAATTAGTGGAGCTCAGCGAGGTACTTGATAGTACGTACCATCTGGCTGGTGTAGCTGTTCTCGTTGTCGTACCAGCTAACAACCTGTACCTGATAGGTATCGTCATCAATCTTGGCAACCATGGTCTGGGTGGCATCGAAGAGCGAACCGAACTTCATGCCGATTACATCGCTGGAAACGATCTCATCCTCGTTGTAACCGAAGGACTCGTTGGCAGCAGCCTTCATGGCAGCGTTGATATCCTAAACAGTCTCCTTACCCTCAACAACAGCGTGCAGGATAATGGTAGAACATCACGGAGC
>ODAI012403531.1_pt1 | contig 34252 bp, 13 predicted proteins | sample 1539321 | NCBI WGS metagenome assembly ODAI01 (sample SAMN02144231, study PRJEB22623) | gut metagenome | biome: sheep rumen | host: Ovis aries | place: New Zealand
AGCAGCCCTCAGGTAAGAAATAGGGATATATTAAATGTTTAAATCGGGGTCTGCAAGGCTCATTTTAAGCCATCAGGACCTCATAACTCAACTGAATGCAAAAATCTTATTAAGAATCTGCCCCTCGGTAGAGGCCTTTGTATGGCTTCAAAATTAGCCTAAGTCAGGTCAAAATCCCTTTGAAATCGGGAGTTCTCGGACGGGCTGGGGGGGGTATTTGTAAAATAATTTTCTGATTTTAATTATTTTGCAAATAATGACAGGTTATAGGTTGTAACTACCTGACAATGAGAATTCTTGACAAATTGTTGTATGATGATGTCGGCAAACTGTTGTTTGATTTCCAGTAACAATACGTCCGTTATGTCAAGTAACAAGATGTTAATTCGTTGAGTTTGGAATTTGGTGCATGGCAGTCTCGGACAAATTGTTGCAAGCATTAGACTTATTGTAACAAGTGAATTGGCGTAACCTATTTAATATATAGAAAAAATTTTATATATTTGCAAATAAAAAAACGTAATTAACTGTGAACAGAATCGTGAAATTAGCCTTTTTGGCCATCTTCCTATCATCCAGTTTCTGTATGGAAACAGTGAGGGCTCAGCGAGGAGCAATTCGTAACAATTTGCTATACGATGCTACGCTCACGCCGAACTTAGGTGTGGATTTCCGAGTTGACTCCCTCTGGACTGTTGGCGGTCTGGTGGGTGTGAATGCCTGGGATATCGACAAGTCGGCGAACAAGAAGTGGCGTCACTTGCTGGTTTCTGCCAATGCGCGCCGCTATCTGGGAGACTCACTCTATCACAAGCGCTACGTGGAGGGTAATCTCATCTACAGTCATTTCAATGTCGGCAACACCAAGATCCCCTTCGGACTTTACAATGCGGTCAAGAATCGTCGTCTTCAGGGTGACCTCTTTGCCTTGGGAGCCAAGTATGGCTATTCATGGATTCTGGCCCGTGACTGGCGCATCGACGCCGAGGCGGGTATTGCTGTGGGCTATGCCTGGTTCAAGGAATACGAGTGTCCTACGTGTGGGCAGTTCATCGGCAACGACTGCCGTATCTTCTTTCTGCCCCAGTTAGGCATCAATGTCGTGTATATCATCAATTAAATACAAAATAATTTTTTTATTAACATCAATATTTTTTTAATTTTCAAGCTTATGAAGAAAAAATTGTTATTTGCCTTTGTAGGTGCGATAGCACTTTCAGGTGCAGTAGGAATCACCTCATGTTCCTCCGATAAGGATGTGGCAGAGGAAGTGAGTCCAAATTTCAATCCTAAGACAAATGAGGTGACCACTCAATTTGTATTTAACGTGTCGAATGGCAGCTCAGCCAACACACGTCAGTCAGAAGATGCCACCCAAGCGTCATCCTCTTTAGCTGCAAATAAGTTTCGTGGTATCGACAACTCCTACATCATGTGTTTCAAGCACGGAAGTGATGCTAATTATCTGTCTGCAGCGGCTACGGCAGCCAAATCCTTTGATATGTCGCGCGTAGTGGCAGCAGGAGCACTTGACAATGCTAATTCGCGTCGTGTCTTGGAGATGTCATTGCCTTTGAACATCAATACCATGTTGTTCTATGGTAAGGCAATAGTTGGAGCTGACAATCACGCCAACCACGACGCTTTTGGTCATCTGTATGCTTATCACGTAGAAGACGAACTAGATAATGTCTATTTCCAACTCGGCAGACGTTTGGAGAATTCTACTGAAAAGACTAAGTTCCAGGAAGTTGAAAAGCTGCTGGCTGCCGTATTGTCATGTGTCATCAATACCCATCGTGGAAATTCTGCTGTCAGTGCGGATGCTACTCCGGATGGAGTTTCCACAAATTATGGTTTTGACCTTCCTGCTGATTATATGGCCAACATGCATTGGAGTGCTTATAATAATGTGGATGCCAATAAACAACCATTAAGTCCTGTTGACAATCAACCTGCTCGTCCTTTGGAGATAAAGTTGTTTAAGGTTTATAAGGAGCTGGTCACCGTTCAGGATGCTGAGTTGCGTAATGCTTCTGGTATTGCCATAAAACAAACAGTTAAGAACCTTTGGTCTATTATAAACTCTGTTCGTTGTGCTCAGCCAACCAACCAAGAAGAAGCGCTGGCTAAATATATGGCTTTCAGAATTGACAGTGAACTGCGTAAGTATTTCAATGCAGAAACTGTTCCTGTCAATGGTGGTTCTGTTGAAAATGTTACTATTAAACAAGCAGAAACACTTATTAGTGAATTCTCAAATGATACTTTCTGGCCAACGGCTTCTGCAGGTGAAAAACCTGCCAGTTCCACATTCTCAGCCATTTCAGACTATACTAGTTCAAACATGGGAGACTTTCCAAGTCAGTTCTCTTTGCCACAGGGTTCTACGCATATCAAGTTTGATACTACAAAGGAAATTTTCTATTATGTAGAGAACTACAATTCCAGTGCTGTCGGTGGTGGAACCTTCACTGTTGATGACTATTATTATCCTGCTGAACTCTGTTATTTTGGCAATAGTCCACTCCGTGTATCTAACGCTGAGCATGTCGTAGGTGACTACCCTGAGAGTGTTACCAAGTGGAATTCTGAGGAAACTACAAGTTGGACAAGTGACTGGAGTATAGGCCACGTACAGTCTTCTACCCGTAGTGTGGCCATGAAGAACGACATCAACTATGGTACTTCACTGCTCAAAGCTACTGTTGGTTACAACACTTTAACATTAAAGGATAATAACAAAGCTATTCAGCAAAGAGACTATGGTGTTACTGAAGATGACAAAACAATTACTGTTAATGGCACTTCTTTTAAGCTTGTGGGTGTCATCATCGGTGACCAGTGGCCTAAGGTGGGTTGGAATTTCCTGCCTAAGACATCGGATTCTGATCCAAACTACAGGAAGGGTTATATCTATGACAATCAGATAACTGGGGAAGGTGTCATACCTGCTTCCACAAGCAGTACTTCAGATCCCAACTACACCTTGGTTTTCGACAATTATGTGAATGAAACTACCCAGCCCAAACTTTTCGTGGCTTTGGAACTTCAGAACAATACGGGTATTGACTTCTTCGGTAAGGACAACCTAATTTCCAATGGTAGCAATTTCTACCTCATTGGTGAGCTTGATCCGACTGGAAAAGAGGGACCTGCTCTGCCTACCTATCATGCCTTGCCACCTTATGATGCTACCAACTCTTCAGATGCTACCAAGACTATTCCCCGTGTGTTCATTCAAGATCACATGACAACGGCTAATTTCAAGATTGGTGAGAAATCTTTGAAGTATGCTTATCTGACAGTGCCTGATCTGCGTAGTAGCTCAGTGACATTAGGTCTGTCTGTTGATCTGCAGTGGTCAACAGGTCTGGAATTCGATGATGTTATTCTTGGTGGTAACTAATCCCCATCGCACGAAAAGGATTTGTAATGAACAATTGTTTTAACATCATAGGAAAGCTTCTGGCGGCAGCACTCACTATAGTGCTGCCTGCCAGCTGCTCTATGATCGATGAGGACCTGGATAATTGTGCCGAGTTGAATTATGATCTGCAGTTGGTGACGAATATGACCACCGAGCTGACCACGGAGATGACAACAGATATCGACATCCAACTGTCGGGAGAGCTCCGTAATCACCTCGGCCATATCTTCTCGGATTACGCCCACGATGTAGATCTGTCGTTCTACGACACAAAAGATGACTCGGTGTTGCTGCAGAAAGACCGTCATATCATGGATGCTAACCAGGCCAGCTACACCCTGCATCTGCCGATGCGTGAGTATATGCACCTGGCTACGGCCAATCTTGTGGAAAATCAGCTGGTGGGCATCAGTGGCGATGACATCTGTCACCGCTCTCGCCTGCAGCAGGTGATAGGCGACACCATTGACTCGCATACCACAGGCCTGTTTACGGGGCGCTATGCCATGAATGTGCTGGGTAACGTCAGTCAGAAGTTCGACGTACATCTGTATATGGTGAACTGTGCCGCTGCCCTCATCGTGGATACCCGCAACCATACGGGTTTCGACGATATCCGCGTGTTCAGTACTGGCTTTGCCACAGGGTTCAATATCTGTGACAGCGTGTTCCAGTATTCTGATCATCCGCCCATGGTGCGCACGGAGGAGCTGCGAGTGGATGGCATCTCGGAGAGGGCATACTGTTCGGTGACTTTCCCGTCGCCGGAGCCTCAGGAGGCTTCTACGCGCAACGTCATCGAGACGGAAGAGCCGTTTATTGCCGAGCCTGGTGAGGAGACTCTCTGGGAGTTTGTGATATATGTGCCTCAACCGGATGGCACGATCACTGTGACCCGACTGAAAGTGAAGCGCCCCTTGCGCGCCGGACAGCTGATGCTCATCCGTTGCTGGGTAGGAGAGCATGGGGCGGTGGTGACTCAGAATCCGGAAATATCGACATCGGTAACGCTCGACTGGAAGCCGGGACTGGAAATAGAAGGTGAAGAATGAAAAGTGAGCAGATGATCATAAGAAAGGTGGCAACGATGAGCCTGGTGATGGCGACATCGGTGGTGATGCTGGGCAGCTGTAGCAGTGAGGATGCCGCCCGCAGTACCGAAGCGGCTAAGTTGGAGACGGTGAACGTGAGGTTTGTATTCTCTATGTTACCTCACCACAGCCAGAAAGCCAAGACACGTATGGGTGATGACGTGGTGAACCCATCAGGCATCGGCGAAGGCATCGACAATGCAAGGTTGCTTTGCTATAACGGGACTCCGACGGCTACATCGACGAAGATCGGCGAGATGATTGAGTTCAAGAACCTTGAGGATGACGTCATCTCGAGCGAGGGCACAAGTTCCGAAGTGTCGGAGTTCCGACAGGTTGGTGTGCCCGTGGGCACTACTCACTTCGGGTTCTACGGCAATGCTACGGGAGCTTCGAACACGCATGAGGACCGTATGAAATATGGTGTCATCGAGGTGGATGGTCTGTCGAAGAGCAGTTATAACGGCAACAGTGGTATCCGCTTCAAACCCGTGCGGATCTGTACTTCGGAAGCCGACTTCGGCGGCAGTGCCGCTGGTGCAAAGCTGCTTGACCTGCTGAATGAGCTGATGGCTGTGACCAGTGCGGAGGCCGCCCCCAACGACCGCTGGGAGACGGTCGAAGAAATGAACCTGAATGAGGCCTATCAGCGCATGATCGAGCTGAAGACCCTCTCTTCCCAGCATGTGGCACTCATGCTCGCCAAAGTTTATATGGTAGTCAGCCAGACGCCTGAGGGCGAACCTGGACGACAGCTTGCCGATGCCATCAAGGCCAAGATCGCCTCGGTATGCGCCACCGCTCCAACACCGAAGAGCCTGATGGTTGACCTGAAGAAAGAATATCAGGATTTTCCCAATGATATACACCTGCCCATGGGTGCTGCCCGGATTGCGTGGGACGACACGCAGAAGAAATTCTTCGTTCCCCCCGTGCAGGCTTATGGCAAGCAGATGGACATCATGTCGATGAATGATTACTGCTATCCGATGAACCTGCAGTATCAGGTGCTGTCAGACATTGTGGCCAGCAATACCGAGGTGGTGTTGCCCGTCATTGAAGAGGGGAGCACCCTCCCTGACCAATGGCAGAAACTGATCGATGAACTCTATAGCGGTGCTTCGAAGGTGGTGCAGCCGAACACCAAATCGGTGGCCATGAAGCAGCAGGTGAACTACGCAGTGGGTAAGTTGGCCCTGAAAACGCGTATTGCCACCAGCGACAATATGTACGATGCCAACGGAAAGTTGGTGGATGTGAGCAAGGGCTTCACGCTGAAGGGCTATATCATCGGCGGCCAGCGCGAGGTAGATTACAACTTCCAACCCGTAGAGGGCAGTCCTGAATATGCCATCTACGACATTGGGCTGAACGGTGGTCCGCAGCATGTGCAGCGCCATTACTATACGGAGGAGAACTTCGTGCTGGGCTTGGGTACATCGCCCGACAAGATCATTCAGGTGGCTCTGGAACTGGTGAATGACGGTGACGACTTCCAAGGCGCTGATGGCGTGATCGTTCATGGTGCCACTTTCTATCTGGTAGCTAATCTCTCCCCCAAGGAGGGCCAGAACTACACCTCTGGCAGTATCGACCAGGTGTTCTGTCGTGATAGGGCCACCACCGTGACGCTCACCATCGAGGGCGGTTATCCGGATACCGATGGCGACGGCAAGCCTGATCCAGGCCTTGACGAATATGGCCGTGTCAGGCCTCTTAAAGGGTTGGCAACAGCTACTTACGGTCTGCCCCGTCTCGATATTCCGAAGCCGACTGTCGGTCTGAGTGTGAATCTGAACTGGGAGGAAGGACTATGGTATGATGATATTATTCTGTAAAAATCAGTAATATTATATAATATAATAAGGTATGAAGAGATTTAGTTTATTTGCAATGATGAGTATCGTTAGCCTGTCAGGCGCAACGGTATTTACAGCCTGTTCGTCAGGCAGTGATTCCATCGAAAACAGTAATGTGGTTTTCGACCAGAATGGTAAGGAGGGTGTGAAGCCCGAGTTTGTCATTTCTCTGCCACGTACGGTGGTAGCCTCTACGCGTCAGGGCAACGATGTCAGCCAGCAGGCTGGTACGGCGGCCTCTTTCCGTGGTATCGACAAGATCAGTCTGATACCCTTTGATGCCAGTCCTGTTCCTTCGTCCATCAAGTTGTCTGACATTATCCATCTGAGCAGTATCAATGCTTTGGAAATGCCTGGAGCAATCAATTACAAGGTGTATGCCGATCAGTTCGTACCGGTTGGTACCAACCACTTCCTGTTCTACGGAAAGGCCGTTGACAATGCGCCCGATGCTGCTATCACTTCGATGAGCGATAAGTTTAAGTACGGCATTTTGCTTCCTTCTGGTCTGACGGATGCCGAATATGCCAATGCCGGCAGTGTGACCTTTGCGCTGGAGCAGATCAATAAGAGTTCTGAACAGCAGCAGGGCGATCCCGTAGGGCGTGCCATCATTCAGCTGATGTCTCGTCTGGCTAACACTACTGTATCGGGTGTGGCTGCCCCTGAGAACGCCTGGAAGACTACAACCCATCCCGTTCTGGCAGCACTTTACAAGAACTTTATCGGTACTACGGTGTATTCTTCCAACACGCTGGCTTATATCCTCAATAAGATTTACTTCGGACTGGACCATGTCGCATCGACAGAAGCTGCGCGCCCACTGGCAGACAGACTGCGCTCACAGATCCTCAGTGCATGCACGACAGGCTATGAGCCTATCGCTGATGCACCGATGAGCCTGATTTCCGACTATTCAGGCTATCCCACCAACATCGGACTACCCGACGGTGCCGCCCGCTGCCGCTGGAATTCAAGCGGATTGAATCCTAATACGTTTGTCGATATCACAGGCAACTATAACATGGGCATGAAGATTGATCCTATCGACTACTGCTATCCCGCTGCTTTGTGGTATTTCGTAGAAACGCCCATCAAGGCTTCTAACAGTAAGGAATCGCCTAACTACAATTCTGCAGGAAACTGGGAGGGTGTGATCAGCAGCGTTTATGCTACTGCAGGTGCTGAGGTCGTAACAGGTACCAAGTCGGTGGCTCTGGTTGAGCCCGTGCAGTATGCTGTAGGTCGCGTAGAAACACGTATCAAGATGGGAGCCGGCTCTTTCTACGACGGCGACGGTAAGGAAGTGGACTTCGGTTCTGGCTATACCTTGAAAGGACTGCTCCTGGGCGGACAGAATACCGTTGACTATGCCTTTAATCCTACTGGCACTCATGATTACTATATCTACGATCGCGACATGGCTCATTCTAACATCACGGCCGTTCCTGGTACTACGACAGCTTCTGCCAACCAGACACTGGCTCTTGAGACCCATTCTGACAAGGTGATCAATGCCGCGCTGGAACTGGTGAATGGCGGACAGGCTTTCCGTGGGGCTGATGGTATCATTCCTGCCGGCGGTACTTTCTACCTGGCAGTGAAACTTGATCCTAAGTCGGGTTCAAACTATAATTCTGGTGTGTTAGACCAGATCGTGAAGAAGGATCACGTCACCAAACTGACAGTAACCATCAAGAATGGTAGCACGGTGCCAGATAAGAATAACGATGGTAAGCCCGATACGTATATCAAGGATAAAGATGGCGTGCCCACTGGTGTGGATACTGATGGTGATGGTAACCCCGATCCTTACGATATCGATAACGATGGCAAAGATGATACCTTTATCACCGATCCCGACCATGGCGGTCCAGGATGGGATACCAACGGCGATGGTGAGGTGGATATCCCCGTACTGCCCGATCCTATCAGTGGTGAGTATCCCGATCATCCATACGTGCCAGAGGGACTGGGTAATGCAACCAATGGTGTGCCCGACCTTTCGAGCCCTGGTATCGAACTTGGTACATCAGTGAACCTTGAGTGGCAGGCAGGTCTGGAACTCAACCCAAGTATCTAACTCCTAATATATATATAATAAGGTATAAGAAAATCGTGAAGCGGATGCTCATCATAGGATTGGCTTCGATGGTCCTTACAAGCTGCCAGAAGCAGGAAGATGTAAGCGAAGTGACTGAGCCGGCAAAGACGTATGTACTTGCCGACTTGGCACTGTCGCTTCCTGCCTCGACGGCGCCTCGCACCCGTATGACTACGGATGTGACGCAGTCGAATGGCAACTTCCGAGGCATCCAGCGATTGAGCATTATCCCCTTTACTAAGCAGGGCAAGATAACCAGTACCGACATGCCCAGCTATTACGAGAGCGAGCCTATTGTGAATAATGCAAATTGGACCGTTCCGGAGAATACGGTACATCATTATCAGAAAGTACATCTGATGAAAGGCGTAGCTTCGTTCCTCACTTACGGACAGGCCGCGGCTGTTACGGGTGAAAAAGATATTGATGGTTCGCTGATACCAAAGGTGGAAGGACAGAGTCAGACGGCCGGTATCATGCCGGAACGCATGGCAGTGTCACCGGCAAATCTGACTTTCGAACTGGAGAAGATCTATAAAGAACCGGATGTTCCTGAAGGAGCAACAGCCATTGCGGACTATCTCACCCATATTGCCCGTGCAGAGGGCAAGATTAATCCTGGTACAGAAGGCGAAGTGACCGTCAGCTGGAAGGATGCTGAAGATGCGTGGTTGCAGCTGCTCTACATGAACTTCATCAATCAGAATGATCTGGGGACGAACATCATCATGCCTGGCTCTGCCAGGAATGTAAAGGCATTCGTGAGTACACTTTATAAGCGGTTGTATGCGATGAACTATGGCGATGGAACTATCGAGAAGGCTATCGTCAATGACATCCTGGATAGGATAAAGACTGGTGTGACCTGCACAGGTGAGGGCACAGACATGATGGTGACTAATCTGGGTACTTACGACAGCTATCCCAACGACCTCGATTTGCCTGATGGTGCCGCTGCGGTGCGCTGGACGGACGTGGTGGAGAACGAGGTGACAGTGAAGAAGTTCGTGCCTCAGACTGTGACCACATTGGTTGCACCAATCAACACCATCAATCGTTTTACCTATCCGCCAGAACTCTATTATTATAGCAATAGCAGGATTAAGACATCGAATACTGAGATTCTGGTCAATGATTACGGGAAATACGCATCATGGTCGGATGCATTGGCTATTCAGTATCCTTATGACGACGCTGTGGTGAGTGGCAATACGAAGGCTGTTGCCATCAAGGAACCGTTGCAATATGGTGTGGCGCATCTGAGTGCTACCATTGCCTCTAAATCAAGCAGCCTGCCCGATGCAGATGGAAATCTCATAGACGTGGAGTATCAATCAAAGCCCTCATTCCCCGTCACAGGCATCATCATCTGTGGACAGCGCCCCGTGGATTTCGAATTCAAGGTCAAGACGACGGCAACGGGTGAAACTACGGGCGATGAACTGTTTATATACGACAGACATTTGAATACGAATACGAATGGAACACCATTCTACCTGAAATTTGGCGACCCGGCTTCTGGTCCTTTCGAAACCTTGGCGCTGCAAAACGAAGATGGAAAGGACGTAACGATCATGCTGGAGCTGGAGAATCAAAGTGGCAAGAACTTCAAAGGCGAGGATGGCATCGTCTATAAAGGAACAAAATTCTATCTGACAGGACAAGTAAAGCTGAGTGGAGGCAGTGATACAGGTGTGTCAGAATCAGAGAAAGATGACGTGAAAAAACGCGTATTTACGCAAGACCACACCACGACGGTGACCATGAAAGTGCAGACGCTGGCACATGCTTATAACGTGATGCCGAATATTCTGTCAGGTCGCTTGGAGATAGGTGTGGATATCAAACTCGACTGGGTGGGAACAACGCCCACTACAGTCATTCTAACAGGAGAAGAAACAACAAATGGAAATTAGGCATAAACATATCGGATGGTGGTTGTGCAGCATGCTGATGCTGCTCTGTTGGTCGTGTGGCGGTCAGGATACCGACACCGATACTCCCGATGTGGACCAAGGCCCATTCCTCGAGATAAAGGTGTATTCGCCCGAGCGCTCCCAGGTGACTCGTGCTGATATCGGCGACGTACCAGGCGATACAAATGAGAATACCATCCATCATATGAATATCTGGGTATTTGAGAATCACGGAACAGGTCAGCCTGACGATGGTAAGTTCGTGGGGTATCTGAGTGTTGCCAATCCTAACCCCCTTGTTGATAGTCCATATCGCATCTTGGTGAGTGAAACGTTTGTGGATAATCCGCCCGCTGTGGATATCTATGTTACGGCGAATGTGGCAGAAAGCAATACGGGTATCAAACTCGACAGGACAACGACGCGAGCACAATTGGAGGCTGCGCTGATGAAGCATGATGGAAGTCATGACCCGTTTGGCTTGACAACCCCTCAATCGGTGGTGCCTGCTGATGGACTGCCGATGTCGGGTGTACTGAAGAATCAGCCTGTCGATGGTATAGCTCCCATTGTGTCTGTGGTTACCAATGTGAAAGTAGCCAGGGCGGTTTCGAAGGTGCGCTTCGTGTTCTGTAATAGCACAGATGCTGAGGATCAAAAACTGACGATAAACAAGATCACTTTCGATGGCGGTATGATTCCCAAAGAAGAGTATCTCTTCTTGGAAGCGCCCTATACGGGCAGGAATTATAATGTAGGTAGCGAGTATGAAACGGCTGCTCCATTGGTGAATACGCCAACAGTGGTAGCATCGTATAGCTCACCTACAGAATATGCATACAGGGGTCAGACCGGCGAGGAATATGAGGCGTTGATTAACAAAGGCATAGAGGAGACGAGATTGACAGAAGTCGGGAAATTTTATCTCAGAGAGTCTGACAAGAAAATCACAGGGACAATCACATATACAGTCGGCAGTTCGACTACAGCGTTGTCTGCCCCTTTCGCTATGTCCGAGGCAGGCGACTTCAGCCGTAACCACACTTGGATCGTGTATGGCTTCTTTGCTGGCAAAGACAATTTGAAGGTGTTTAGTGTGGATGTGAATGACTGGACGGAATCGTCTGGAGAACGTGAAGTGTATAATTGGTAGAGAATCGAAAAAAGACATGAAGATAAGAGCACAGATACAGACTTGGTTGCTGACAGCACTACTGATAGGAGGGGGATGCCTGATGGCAGGCTGTTCTGATCATGCTGACGATGAACAAAATCGTCAGGATGAACAGAAAAGTGTCCCATTCACAATAGCCAGTCTGACACGCTCTGGTGATGAAAGTACAGAGACAGCGCTAAGTACGTATGACGGTCTGTCAATCCAGTTGTTTTTGGTTCCGCAGGATAATACAGCGGGCACGGAAACACTAAAAGGTCAAGCCGTCTATACTGGTGAAGGCCTCCCTTGGATGACAACAATCGGTGTTAAGGAGTCGGCTAAGTATAAGGTGTTTGGCTTTATGCCTGCAGGGATATCGGCTAATGAGACGTACAATGTGGAGATCAGTGGTAATACGGCCACACTGAATATTCCCCAGATGTTGACGGTTTCTAATAAGGATGTCTGTGTGATAACGGGGGTAAAAGACCATCCGCTTGTCAACGACGAAAAAGTGCTACCTGGCGTTTTCGATTATACAGCCAATTCTGTATCGGGACAGGGGTATGGTGTGTCGCTTCTGGCAGAGCATATCTATTCGGCAGTAGAGATCTGGTTTAAGATGAAGGCGAATGTCGCTTATAACGACTTGCGCACTATCAAGCTGAAGCAAGTGCTATTAAAAAATGCTCAGATGGCTGTGGTGAATGCCACGATACCGCTGACAATGGGCAGTTCGGAAACGTCTGTACCTAAACCTGTTGGCGAGATAACGATGGAGAAAGTTGAAAGCACGGTGGTTGCTGAGACGACCCTGTTCTCATCGGATGCAGGTGAAGAACTGAAGACGGCAGATGGTTCAGAAATCAAGGTCCCTGGCTATTTCACCCTGGGCAATGATGATAATAATACTTCGGAACTGGTGATAGAAAGTGTTTATGATGTCTATGATAAAGATGTCTTGGTGCGTGAAGACTGCCATGCGGTGAATAAGATCAACGGTTTGGTAGGCTCACTGAAAAGAGGCGAGAAAAAGATAATCAAGATAACTGTGAACCCCACCTATCTGTACGTGTTAACAGACGATGACTCAGGTAATATCGGTGTGGCCACAACAACTGGTGATTAAAGAAAAGAAATGGAAATGAAGCAAAACAGATCATATAGGCTATTGATAACGAACGGTTTCCGACAGCTGTTCCTGCTCCTCTTTGTGCTGGCAGGTGCTCAAACCCATGCTCAGATTTCGATTGGCGGTCATGTCTATGGTGGTGGTAATGCCGGCGATACGGGCGGTAATACGACTGTCAACATCTATGCTGGTGACCTGCACAGCGTCTATGGTGGTGCACGTCAGGCTAATGTCGGTGGCAGTGCCTTCTTGCACATCGACGGTGAACATGCCTCAAACTATATCGTTATTGACAAGGCGTATGGCGGTAACGATATCGCCGGAAGTATCGGTAGTTCTACAACACTTCCATCAGAACTGACGGAAGTAGGCACTGAAACAGGCAAGAATAATATCGATAACTCTTGGAATGCTTTCGTGCGTATATCTACAAAGACAGATGCCAATGGCGCAGAAACGAATGATGCCCAGAAGATTTACATTGGACAACTTTTCGGTGGTGGTAATGGTGACTATGACTACACTTCTGACGATAGCCCTTATAAAGGGAAGTCAAGACCTGACTTGGGTAAGACTTATCTTGAACTTTTGGGTGGCTCTATTGTCTATGCCTACGGTGGTGGTAATAATGCAACGATTACCGATAGGACTGTTATAGCTCTGAAGAATCCGAGTAAGGTGGTTAATAGCATTAAGGATACCCGTATCACGACTGAGGGTGAAGGAGAACTGTTGACCAATAGTCGCTTTGAGAATAAGATGGGCATCAATACCACCTTCTCATATCCCAGCAGTGATGAATACCAGATTGGCCGTCTCTTTGGCGGCAACAACAAGGCCGATATGGCTATCCGTCCTCGTTGGAACCTGCAACAAGGTAAAGTCCGTAATCTCTATGGTGGTGGTAATGAGGGACGTATGACCAGTCCTGAAGGCCTGCTTATGCAGATTGAAGGTGAAAAAATGGAGGTTGACAACGTCTATGGCGGTTGTCGAAAGGCCGACGTGAAACCACTTTATGGTGGCGATGACAACAGGCCAGTTCCTTACAGTGAGGTACAACTACCTACAGCGGATAACCCGAACAACATTCCTGCTGGCTACGCAGCCCGTGTCAGAGTGCTGGCAGGTCACGTCAACAATGTCTATGGCGGTAACGATATCTCAGGTAACGTCTATGCAGGCAATACCGTAGGTATCATGACCCACATCTACGGTGATGTCTATGGCGGCGGTAACGGCTCGTATGCTTATACTGACAACCCAGCCCTGAAGAATGATCCGCATTGGAAGGAATTCTACTACGATCCTGATGCAGTTCTTGCTGCTGCAGGCATAACAGGTGTCGAAGATGAACTCAAGTCTGCTACAGCCCTCAACCTTGTCCGTCCTAACGCAGAGAAGGTGTCTATCCTCGTCAGAGGTACGAAAGACAATCCTACCATTGTGGATGGTGGACTCTATGTGGGTGGTAACAGCGCCTCATTGCGAGAGAATGTTTCTGGCTCAAGTGCTGGCGACAAAACGCACATCAAGATCGGTTCCTACGTCATCATCGACAACGTGTTCCTCGGCAACAACGGTGCGAACATGATTAGAACCAACGAGGCTGATTCCAATGGTCATAATGAAGGTGTGCTGCGCACATTTGCACGGACCGATCTTACTGGCGGTACTAAGTTCAATTCTATGAAGTTGGAAGACGCAGCCGTCTTTGCCAAGTACATGGAAGGTTGCGCCATGAAGGTGATGTCCACCGTTGTATTCGAAAGCCAAGCCAATGGCGACGCTGTTGACTACATACCTTATTCCACCATGTTCGGTTCTATCGTTTGCGGCGGCAACGTAGGAAGTATGATTACCGATGGCAAGACCACTATCAACTTCACGGATAAAGTGATTGTGTATAACAGGGTAGTGGGCGGTTGTAACAATGCCTTTGTGACTCCCACCCCTGGTTATAATGCCATCTATGAAGGTGGACTGCTAGGCGCCTATGAGGGATATAACCCCAATGGTGGCGCTGATCAACCTATCGGTGACAAATTGGAGCTGAACTTCGCAGGTTTGAAGATACAGCCCAAACGCTGGAATGCTGACCATACCGAACTGATTTGGAATACCATCAGCTCGTCAACAGGTGCCCCCGTTGACCCTGTAACGTCAGGTGGCCCATCCACCAGTACCGATGCAGACAAAGACCGTCGTTTTGATGGCGGTAATATCTATGGTGGTTGCTACACCAGTGGTATCGTTAACGGAAATGTCGTTATCAATATCAACAGCTCTATCGTTGACCGCGAGATTCTCTTCGACAAGGTGGAAGAGGATGACTCGGGCGAGGACAAACTCTACGGAAATGACCAATATCACATCACAGAACGACACAGTGGCGTCATTCTTTCTGAGCAAGGTATGGACGTGTTAGGTAAGGCACTCAATGTGTTTGGTGGCGGTAAGGGTGTGAACACTGAGATATGGGGTTCTACCACCATCAACCTCAATCGTGGCTATATGTTCCAGATATTCGGAGGCAGCGAGGAAGGCGGAATCGGTAATGGAGAATATAATGAGGGAACAGGAAAGATAGAATATACTTACGACTCAAGATACAGCACCTATATCAATCTGAACGGTCCGATTGCCGGTGTCTCAAGGCATGACAATATGACCGAAGACATCGCAGAATGTGAGTTTATATATGGTGGTGGCTTTTTAGGCACTACAGCTGGCAACTGTATCATCAACTTAGGTAACGGTCGTATCTTCAACTCTTTCGCTGGTGCATGTAATGCTGATATTCTCGGACATACGGAGACCTATATCGGTACGAATGGATTCCCATACGTTCGTGACTATGTGTATGGCGGAAACGACCTCGGTGGACAGATTCTTGGAATCGCTAACTTTGACAGCCGTCTGCGCAACGATGCCGTTCTCGGCAAGGTGTCTAACGCTGATATGCTCAATGCGTCAGCCTATACAGAATATGTGCAAGGCCGCGTAGAGAAGATATACGGTGGTGCATACGGCGTGTATGACTATAAGGATGAACACTTCCGTGATTACTTCGATGCTAACGGTCACGCTAAAGATGGTTACCACAAGCCTTTCCTGGATAATGCCTTTATCAACTTCCGTCCTATCGAGTCCAATAATCCGCTGAATACTGTAGAGCAGATATACGGCGCAGGACAGGGGTACCTCGGTGAAGAAGAGGAGGACTTGATGCAGAACCGCAGCTATGTCCTCATCGATGTGCCTCAGACCATGACAACCTATCATGGCACGGAGGTCTTCGGTGCCGGAGAGAGCGGTGGCGTAGGTATGGGTGTTGACCCAGCCGAAGCCAAAGCACCAGCAACAGCACACAAGGCATCAGCCATTATCGACCTGCTGAGCGGACACTTCAAGGCTGTCTATGGTGGTAGCTATCAGGAGGGTGTCACCCGTCGCACGGTGGTCAATGTGCCAGAGGGCTCTACCTTCCGTGCAGAGGCCATCTTCGGTGGTGCTTACGGTCTGTATAATGAATATCGTTGCGATGTATATGAATCCAACGTCAACTGGAACAGTAGCGATGCCCTCGTGGGTGGCTACCGCACAGGTATCTACGGTGGTAACAACAGCTATCGCCGCACACTCTATAGTCACGTCAACATCAATGCTCCTGTCTATTACGACAAGGCTAACAAATATTATGCTACCGTTTATGGCGCAGGTTACGGTAAGGACACCTGGGCACAATATACGGAGGTAAATCTGAACAACACCGCCCGGGTTTATGAGGTATATGGTGGCGGTCAGTTAGGGCGTGTGATGAACAAGAAGTCTGCTGACGCGTGGGCAACCAAGGCATATTCGGAGGCACATGCTGCTTGGGAAGCATTATCTTCCGAAGAGAAAGCAACGACTCCAGAACCGCAGGCTATCGACCTTTCTCTCGGTGTGGACTATACCGACACCGGCCTGGACAATGATTTGGCCATAGCCAGAAACGGAAAGAAATACAACACCAATGTGATCATCAACCAAGGTGCTGACGTCTGCGGCTATATGTATAATGGTAGTCTCAGCGGTGCTTACGCCTACGGTGGCGGTCTGGGTGACGCCAACACTCCCAATACGGGTGATGTTCACGGAACAACCTACATCGCCTTGCTGGGTGGTACGGTCACCAAGGATATCTACGCCGCAGGAACCGTGGGCTCGGTGAACAACAAATACAAGGTTGATGATGACTTTGACAAACCATTCAAAGCTTCTGCCAATGCCTATATCGAGGGGGGGACTACACGTAACGTCTATGGTGGTGGCTGGCGAGGTAGCGTAGGTTATCACACTGGCGCTATCAGTGACAGCCCAACAGGTGATGTCCTTGGTGAGACAAACGTCGTCATCGGAAAGAAAGACGGCACCAGTTTCATCGATGGTCTTCCGGCTATCGAGCGTAATGCTTACGGTGGTGGTGAGGGTGGTGCCGTGTTTGGTACTACCAACATTACACTTAACAATGGATTTATCGGTTATCGTCATTTCAGTAACAAACCCACAACAGATACTGATCTCGATTATGTCCAGGAAGGCTCTGACTACTATCAGGAGAAACTGCACGACGAGACGTGGTCGGGCGACGGAACTAACCGTTTGAATGATAGTGGCTGTATCTTCGGTGGTGGTTATATTGACAACAGTAGTGTGGATGTCACCAACGTCAAGATGTATGGCGGTCACGTGCGTAACTCCCTCTTTGGTGGCGGTGAGATTGCCGCCGTCGGACGCGGTGTCATTCTCGCTTCCGGACAGGATAATAGCGTCCGTACCCTGAAGGGTATCTATAAGGCAGGTAAGGCCAATGTAACTCTCTATGAAGGCGATGTACATCGCAACGTCTTCGGTGGCGGTCGAGGCTATAACAACCTCGGTGAAGGTGGTACGCTCTACTCCGATGGGTATGTCTTCGGACAGACAGAGGTACATGTTCACGGAGGTACGATAGGTACAGCGAAAGAGTTGGCACGTGAGAATGGTAACGTCTTCGGTGGCGGTGATATCGGTTATGTGTATAGTGCCTACGAGCAGGACGGCAAGCTCTTTGTCGGCATCAAGGATGGTGAACGCTACGACAACAAATACGAGGGTTACTACTACGCCTACGATATAGAACAAGGTCGTACCCCAGAGAATTATATACCTTACATTCCTGCAGATTTCGTCTATAACGAGCACGACCCAAAATGGGTTATGGACCAGGGTGAGTATGTGCTTACTGAGGACTGCAAAGTGCTGATTGAGCCTTATTGTAGGGCGAAGTCTGCTGTTACGATCAATGGTCACAGCTATGCCGCAGGTAACTATGTAACTACCGAAGACCTCAATACATTAGGCAACAAAAACGACGGTGATTGGAGCAATTTGGATGTTACGGGTATCAATATTTTAAATGCCGTCTTCGCCGGTGGTAATACTTCTTCTGGTTCTTCTACTGTCTATGCGAATGCTACTACGGTATTCGGTAATGCTACGGCATCTATCCACGATGTCTATCACCGTGACCTTATCACTTTGGGAACAGGACGTACGGGTGGTCTGTACGGCGATGGTAACTTGACGTTCGTCGATGGCTATCGTGGACTGAACATCACCAACTACGGTACGGACTATTATAGCTTAGATCCAGAAATTACTTATACTCAGTACGAAAACCTTCCTGACCGTGAAGCCGATTACTATCAGGTGAAGTATAAGTGTAAAACACAGTGTACGGATAAGGATGGAACAACCTACTATCCGCAAGGCGGCGAGCACACTAAGGCTTCTACGCTGACTATCGACGACCTGCTGACGCTGTTTGAAGGTATCAAGGTCGGCGATGTCGATATTCTTCTTAAAAATTCGGAAACGGGTGAGTATTATCCGAATCCTATATACTGGGAGCAGAACGGTGTTGTTCCCGTCTATGCAGGTCGCCCGATGAACACCCTGCAGCGTGCTGACTTCTGCGGCGTGTTCGGTAGCCGTATGGTGATGCAAGGGGCAGAAGACCGCGTGCCTGAGATTGTGGACCATACTAAATACACCATCAACCGTGTACGTGAGGTGTCACTCAACCAGAAACAGTCTGTGAGAACAGTTGACGCATCCGACGAAAACAAGAAGGTTCACGGCAACTATTTCGGTATCTACAGCATCGTGAACTACTTAGGTGCCCTCACCAGTGACGTGTTTTTCCTGCCGGATAATGCTGTTCGGAATGATATTCGTGTAACTGATAACGCCTCCAACCCCGCCTACAAGACTGACTCCAAGGCATACAGCAACGGTGGTACTGAAGTTGAATCTAAGCCATACGAAACTGCAACCTACTACGACTGGAAGGCAGGCTTCGTCAACGAGCGCAAGCGTAACAACGGTACGAGTAAAAATAAGGTGGCGTTGGCATCAGGTGTGTATCTGGAGTTGACCACAGAGAAGAGTACGGGCGATGACCTGTACGAGAAGGACTGGGGCTACATCACCGGTGTTATTGAGCTCGACCTCATCAACGTGCAGCCTGGTATGGGTGGTGGCTTCGTCTATGCCAAGAACGTACATAAGGTAGGTTCTTATACAAAGCATAGCCACAACACTTTGACTGCCTTGAATGCTAATGCCGTTACCCGACGCGACTTCACATTCGATGGTGCCGACGTGGAGTGGGAGACATCAGGAAACTTCATACACAGTACGCAGACCATTATCGACGACTGCTATAACGTCAGCGGTAAGTACACAGGCTCTGATGCTGTTCCTGCCCACTACTGGTTCATCCAGGGTTCCGTATATGTTTATGACCAGTATATCTCTGCCTATACTGGAGCGCCTAACGCATACAGCGAGACGGTGGATATCCCATTGACCATCACGGCTGCTTCGCACGGTACGATGAAGTTGCTCAACGTGATGCCGAACAAGTATGCTTACTACTCTGCTCCTGGTACGAAAATCGGAGCAGACAAGAAGATTGTCATCAACGATGTGGAGTATCATCTAAATGATCCTATCAGCTACTGGGATTGGTACTTGCTGACCAGTTCAGAGAAGAATCTGTTTGTGGATGAGACATACGTAACTACCGCTCACTGCAAGTACAGCAGCAGCGACACAAACGTCATCCCTGCCGGTACAGTGATGTTGCCAAATGAATACGAGACATTGAAGAAAACTCACTCACAGGTTTATCACATGGAGAAGCAGCAAATGGTGGACTTCGACTTCGTATATCGTTCTTCCAACAACATGAGCCACGATACAGGCTTTATGTTGACCTACAGGGTGAACAACCCGACAGATTGGAATACTTGGTACACTAAGGCTGTAAGTGACAATCCTATTGCAGAAAAGCAACAAGTCGATGCAGATGGTTACGAAGACGGACCTACCTACCGCTTGAAGACGGGTAGTACAGGTGGCGTTCTCGGACAGCGTGAGTATCAAGTAAGTAACCTTATCGCTGAGAATATTTACACTACCTATCAGACGATGAAGACAAATCATTCTTCTGCTATCCCAGGAGGACAGGCTGAATTCGAAGAAGCCTATATCGTCACAAATGAATATACCAATGGTGACGTTCATCTGAATGTCGGTAGTTCGGTATCTGCCACACAAGCTGCTTCAATGACTGGTTATGTAGCTCCTGCCTTTATCTGCACGAGCACCATCCAACTCAGCAAGACAGAGTTTATCTATGTCGGCTACCGCATGACGCAGGCAGAGAAAGATGCATACAAAACAGCGTATCCTTCGTTGGCTACTATAATCGAAGCAGATATCGTTCCTGCTTACTACTGTACCAAGGATGGTCTTTATGGCGGTAACTACTATGAGGCAAACAAGAACTATCGTGGACTTGAAGTATGGAGTTCGATGTCGAAGACAGACCGTGAGAATTTCGAATTCAACTACGATGCCTTCGATGTACTCATCGATCCACGTTACGGTTGGAATGAAGACGGTACTAGTGTCATCCATCCTGAGCGTCAGAAATACGAGTATGACTCTGCCGGAGGCAATAAGACCGCTGCAGAAGCCAATCCCGCCGGCTACTCTCTGGAGAAGCCTGTTGACTACAAGGCGACTTATAACGGTAATGAGACAACTACCCACAACGGCATAGAATTGAAGAAAGGTCAAGAGTATTCACGCACTCAATACGAGAGTCTGCCTAACGAGAAGCGCCACTACACGACTATCGACGTGAAGGAAGCAGACAATGTATATGTTGTCAAAACCGCATTCCTGGTAGGCAACACACCATACGCCGTGGGCACTGTCATCTCTGCAAATACGTATAACAGCTTAGGTCAATCTGATCAGGCCAATGTCACTACACTGACCTTTACCGATGAGCAGAAAGGCAAATATTACTACTGCCGCGAGGCATATAAGGTCGGTGAGAACACCGAAGGTGTAGCTGTAACAGGCGTTACTGGCATTAATGCTGTAGAAACCGGTACTTACAATGAAAATGACAATGTTCCTGTAGGTCTCGTTATCACAGAGGGCAACTTCAACAGTTTGCCCAACTGGCAGACGGACTTCACCATCCACGGTATTGCTCCTACGGAGACCAGTACGCTGTACGTTAGCCGCTTCTCTGACATCTTCGACCTCTCGAAGGAGAAGATTATTACTGTCATTTACGAGTATAACTATGAGGAGACCGATGCTTCGGGTACACACGTCACTCCTGTCAGTGAGCGTCATGTGGTGAACATCCACGTCGTGTTCAAGAGCGGTGTTCCTTTCGTCGAGGACATCAAGGCACCGCAGATTGTACTGCCAGGAACCTTTGTCGGTGTTCGCGAGCCACATGTCACGCCAGGTGCCTACGAGGTAACGGGTGGTGGATGGAAGCTGTTCGAGAAGAAGTCTGACGCTGAGAGCCATATCAACGGTATCGAATACACGCCTACCGCTGACCCGCTTTACTGGTATCAGAATGGCTACTATCTCGCTTACTATGCCAAGACCTATCTCGGTGAGACCTACTCTAACACCGTTCAGGTGAGTGTGGCCAACTACCACGACCTGAAGAAGGTGCTGGATGATACGAACCACTACTATGTGGACAATCCTACCGTGAAACGTAACTCAAAGATATACATCAATGATGCTACCAACGGTGCCGCCCAGCTGAAGCGGTTCTATGATCTCAGTAAGAGCACGCTCAATGAGCACGTCAGAGACTGCCAGAACCTCGAGTTCATCCTGCACACGAACGTTAAACATACAGACAACTGGACATCTATTGGTGAGGAAGGCCACTGCTTCTCCGGTAACTTCCACGGTGATGGCTACCACATCGACGGATTGAACAAATCATTGTTTGGTCACCTCTGTGGTAATGTCTATAACCTTGGTGTCACGGGTTCATTCACCTCCGCTGGTATTGCTGATACAGGTAATGGTTATGTGGAGAATTGCTGGATAAACACTACTGGCACACCTACAAGTGGGGTAAAGGCCGTCTTCAATAATCCTACACACGAAGGATACCAGCGAGTGAACTGCTATTATCCGGAGACGCTGAACTATGATAAGACGAGCGATGGTCATGGCTTGGCTCGTCCTATGCCTGAAACAGCCTTCTATAACGGTACCGTGGCATACGACCTGAATGGCTTCTATCTGTTCAAGCGTTATAACGACCAGAAGACCATCTCTGGTAAAGCATATCAGTATTATGCTATTGACAAGACAGATGGTAAGTTGACAGAGCCTCAGACAAAGCACTACGCTATCAATGCTGAATACTGCTCATCAGGTTACGAGGGCGTATATAATAATGGTGGTTATGTAGAGGACCGTTTTGGTGATGGTGACTTCCGCTATGCTGACGGTAACATACCCGAGAATGAGGATCAGCGTACGTTGGTCGATGCTGATGGTGTCAGTCATTTCTATCCTATCTGGCCTGATGACTACCTCTACTTCGGACAGATGCTGTCCTATGGGTGGAACAGTCAGCGTTCACACGAGGATGTTCCTTCACACATCGTGAAGAACAACGGTCGTCTGCCAAACACTAATGAGAGTAACCGCGTCTATCGTGCACCGGCTTATTATCAGTCGAAGGTGATGGATGTGGCTCACTTCAACCCAAGTGTCAACCTCGTGGCCTACTCTAAGCCGAAGAATGATAACGATACCAACCTGAAACCTGCTTATCCTAATATGACGGCTATCGACTTTGCGGGTCATAATGATACGGAATACAAGCAGGGATTCAATGATCAGTTCTTCTACCAGCCGCTGCTTGACGATGATGGGCTCGATAATATCAACGCCACCGTACAGACAAAGAATCTGTTGGTCTATGCGCCATCATCTGAGAACAATCTGAATACCTATACGGTGCTGAATAATTACTTTGGGGAGAAAGAACCTAAGTTTGAGTTCAATAGTAACTCTATTTTTACGAGCGATCAAACTCCTAAAAATTATAATCGTGTGGCTGTGGCACAGACCGATAAGATTGTCGGCCATCTGGTTCAAAGCAACTTGATCACTACCTCAGACCACCTGCTCGTGGATAAGCAGGATTTCAACTGTCCGATAGCTTACAAGATGGGAGAAGGTAAGAGAATGTGGTATCAGCGCACGCCTGACAAGTTTGTCAAGAAGGAGTCGGATCAGAGCAAGGGATGGGAAGACGTCTGTCTGCCATTCTCTATTGATCTGGTGACTACTCAGTCGAAGGGTGAGATCACGCACTTCTATCAGAACAGCACGAAGGGTCACGAATATTGGCTCCGTGAACTGACGAACATCCAGAACCCGAGCGATAACACTGACGCTCTGGGAATCTTCAAGTATCCACAAGCTGGCACAGAGGGTAAGCTTTACACCAATACCTTCCTCTATGATTATTACTATTCAAAGAATTATTCTGATGATCGCAACCAGGATGACTATCAGAACTACTATAGCGCGCCACACGAATATAGTTACTACCCGCGCTCTGAGGCTGACAAGCCTTATCTGATAGGATTCCCGAGTGCGTACTATTTTGAGTTCGACCTCAGTGGTGAGTGGACACCGTCGAATACGGCATCTCCAGCTCCAGCCAAACTGCCCAAGCAGACTATTACGTTTGCGTCGAAAGCTTCTACCAATTCGAATTATGCAGAAATTGGCGTCAGCGATGATCAGATGAAGCAGGAAGAGTATAACGGCTACCTCTATTGTACGAACTACTTGAACAAGGAGCTTGAGACTGGCAGTTATCTGCTTTCGGCTGCGGGAGATAAATATGAGCAACTGGAGGTCAAAAAGGCTGTGCTGCCGTTCCGTCCGTATTTCATGAAGAAGCCGTCATCGACTCGTGGCGGAGCACGTGGTATCATCTTCAGCGATGAGACAGGCAATATGAATACGACACCTATCAAGCAGGTCGTGACGAATGCCGACGACCTTATCGTGAAGGGTGGCAAGAAGAAGATCGTAGTGGAGTCGGAGCTGCATTACACGACGGATGTGCGCATCGTGACACCGTCCGGCATCACGCTGACGACGTATGCCATCGAACCGGGCGAGACGATTGAAACCCGCGTGGAGACTGCCGGCGTCTATATCGTCTATGGCGACAACGGTAAGTATGTGAAGAAAGTCATTGTGAAATAAAATAATAAATAAAAATAGAAACAACATGAAAAAGGTAATGAAACGAATTTGTATGGCTGCATTGCTGGCGATAGTCAGCACAGCGGCTATGGCTGATGAGGCTGTTACGCGAGTGATTTTGGAAAAATCATACACTGGCGGTACGGTGACGGCTGCCCAGGGTGTAGAAGCTGAAGATCACTCCGTGGTAGTGACACTGACGGTGACACCTGATCCCGGCTATTATATCCGAAAGGGTGATATCACGGTGCAACTCGTGAGAGATCCGGCAGCAGGTAGCCGTGCTGATAGTGAAGTACCCATGGGCGACGCTGTGGTGCTTAGCTATAACGGTGATGACAAGGCAGACGCGGAAGACTTAACTCTCGCCCGTGAATATACGTTCACGGTTCCCGGAGGCCTTAACGCCTATGTGAGCAAGGCTGAATTCCAATCGACCGCCTCTATCGGTGTCGAGGGCGCAAACGTCAGTTGGAGTTATGACGAAACCGCGACAACCATCACGATTACCGGTGAAGGTGCTACGCGCGACTTCGGCGGTGAGGGCGTGGTTGATCCCTTTGCATCAGTTCGTGCCACTGTTAAGAGTATTGTCGTGGAAAAAGGAGTGACAGGTCTCGGTGCCGGCATCTTTGCAGGGTGCACCGCGCTGACGAGCATTAAGATCGGGAATGCCGCTCAGGTGCTGGCATTAGGCGAAGGAGCCATCCCAGCAAACGAAGGCCTGCAGATTGATGTGCCGGGTAACCTCTATAATGAGTATCAGACAACTGATGGTTGGAAATCTTTTGCCATCACCAGCTCGGAGTCGGTAGTGATGACGAACGTGGCGTTTGACGGTAGCAATGACTATGACACCTTCGTAGATCCTGTGAATAATCTGATAGTACCTTCTGTACTCACAGCCTTTACCGTCAAGAGTGTCGGTGAGACCAGCGTCGTGCTCAGTCCCATCACTGATGGAGTCATCCCTGCTGGTGTGCCTGTGCTGCTGTTGAGCAAGTCGGTAGATAGCGATGACATCCGCACATCCTCGACCGAAGAGAAAGGTACAGCCAAAGGCGGTCAGCTCAAAGCAGCTCCTAAGGGTGGAAAGGAAGTGAAGTCTATCGGCAATATCTATCTGCTCTACAAAGACAAGTTCTATCTGTCTCAGACGGGAACCATTCCTGAAAATGGGGTGTATCTCGAACTGCAGGCACAAAAATCACGCTCTCGTGGCGTACTGAGTATCGGTGACGATGGCACGACGGGCATTCAGCAGATTGAGAACGGATTGAATCTCGAAAAGAGTGGCTGGTACCCCCTCGACGGCCGTCGCCTTGAGTCGGCACCCACACGCAAGGGCCTGTATATCAACAACGGAAAAAAGGTCGTGATTAAGTGAGGGAAGAATCGAGCTCGCTCGAATTCTTCCGAACGTGAACGAGCTAGAGCGAAGCTCAAGGTCGTGATTAAGTAATACCTGAATTTATAGTATTGAGTATCTAAAGGAGACATGAAGAAGATAACCATGAGACTGATTGCCCTCGCCCTGCTGACACTGGTCAGCATGGGCGCAGCGGCACAGACTGAGATAGATGTGCAGATTGCGAATGGTGGAAAGTTTGATGGCGGCACCATAGAGGTGACTGGTCAGGAAGAACAGAAAGAAGGCGGTGTGAAAGTAACCATTACCGTCAGCCCTAATAGTGGCTATACCATCAAGAAAGAGGCAATCAAAGTCTATGCCACTTATCCACCTTCTGGCTCCCGTGCAGATACTCGTGATATTGAGATTGCCAGCAATCTTACCCTTCTGTATAACGGCTCAGAGAAAGAGGACGTCAAAGACGCTTCTGCGAAGCGCGATTATACCTTCATCGTTCTCTCCGGCTTCGGCGCCTGGGTGAAAGAGGCGAAGTTCAGTAGTGGATCAAAAGGTGGTCGAGGCGCAAACGATTATTCGGGCGTGTATTATATAGGTACTGCTGGCTATAAAGCCAATAGTCCAGCCGATAACTATTACTTATGCCCAACGGAAGAATGGATATATTACAAACCAGACGATAAGTGGTCTGGTGATGGTACTACCTATCCTAATCCGTTCCTTACCACCTATAAATGCAAAACGAACAGCTATCATAGTGGAAATCCTAATGACGCTATATGGTATGTTGAGAAGCATCCGACCCTAAACTATTACTATATTAGGCATGCCTCTGATGGCAAATATGTAATATCTAATGGTCAGATTGACGGAACTACAAATGCCAATCGTATGCGTGTACACTTGGAGGCTGTTCTTCCAGAAAATCTTGATGACAAGGCACTGTTTTCCATATATACTTATTCTGATTATTTGGTTATATCACCTAAATCATCTGCTGGTTGGAATGGCAATTATAAATGGTATACTGTCAATAATGGTAATAAGGATAATCTTAAAGGACAAGATAGCAACGGAGGTCCTTCGGGCTATACGGCAACAGGAGGTATTATAGGTACATACACAGAAAATGATGGCAACGCCAAGTTCTATCTTGAAAACGCACTTTCTATTGATGCTCCTGACATTACTAATAATAACGATGGGACATTTACCATTACAGCAGCCGAGGGAGTCACCATTTATTATACTACAGACGGCAGCACCCCGACTGAGTCGTCATCTGTTTATTCAACACCTATCACCCAAACAGAGAGCATGAGGGTCATTAAGGCTATTGCCAAAGCGACAAGTGATCCTTTTCCGACAAATGTCACCACTTACTACCTGCCTGTCTGTGAAAGACCAGTTATTTCTGTTAGTGGCAGTACTATTACTATTACCAGTACAACAGTAGGTGCAACCATTCATTATACGACAGATGGCAGCCCTGCTACATCAGGTTCTCCCGTCTATACTGAACCATTTGCCAAAGGTGATGCTTCAACATTTAGAGCCATTGCGACAAAAACTGGTTATGTCACCTCCAGTGAGGCAATACTACTGCCTCCCACAGAGGTGTCTTCGTCGAGTCAAATTACTAATATGGAAGGTAGCTACATTCTTGCCAGTGACTTTACATCTTCAGGATCGATTGGTACTGCTGATAATCCTTTTAAAGGTATTATTAATGGTAATTTAAATACGCTAACACTTGGTTATCCTTTGGTTGCTTACGCTGATGGGGCTACCATCAAAAATGTAATCCTTGACAATGTCAGCATCAGCAGTGGCAATGAAAACGGAAATGCGGGAGCAATCTGTTGCGAAGCAACGGGCGATACACGTATCTACAACTGTGGTGTGCTGAGTGGTAGTGTAGGAGGTAGCAACAATGTTGGTGGTATCGTTGGCTTGCTTGACGGCAGAGCACGCGTTATCAACTGTTATAATTACGCAGACATCAATAGCGGCTCTTATTGCGGCGGTATCGTGGGTTTCAACAAAGTGGCATCCACAAGCAATAATTTGCAGACGATGGTGATGAACTGTATGAACTATGGTAGCGTAACAGGTGGAAATGCCGCTCCTATTTATGGAGGAGCAATCATTCATAACAAATATTCCTCCGCAGATGATACAGGTCTTAACAACTACTGCTACTTCCTGTATGATGAAGAGAAGGTTCCTTATGTAAAAACGATTGCTGCTGATAAATATAATGGTGCCCTTGGTGCAGAGGAACGCTTTCTGAATCGCTTCGAGTTCTTCCGCATGACGCTGAACTCTACGCGTAATTTGGCGGCATTCTATGTCACCGGAGATGCTACTCAGAAGGATGAAATGGCAAAATGGGTGCTTGACAAGAGCATTGCGTCTTATCCTATACTTAAAGCACAAGCCAAATATCCTTCTATTGTCAATCCTGATGCAGAACATGCCACAGCACAGACAGACAGGAATAAAGGTGGATTGTTGGGCACCTTGGATGTAACCATTAGTGGCATAGGAAGCGGTGCCGTTTTTAGCGCGCCCTCAGGAGCAACTATTACAAATAGCAGTCTTCAACTCAATATTACCGATAAGGACTACGATAACTTCAACTACAATTATAGGAAAGTGCAGCTGCCCTATTATAATGAGGTAGGCACGGGCAACTACACAAAAGCTAGTGATGGAACAGGTCGTGTGGTGACAGGATGGAAGATTACGTTAATCACGGGAGGAACGCCAGGAAGTTTCAAAACTGACGCCGATGACTATCCTTCTTTCAACTTTGTTGATCGAAAATGCACCAATAAAGACCTCTATAGTGTTAGCAAACGAGTATTCTCACAAGGAGCATACTTTGAAGTGCCCGATGGCGTGACGGCAATTGAGATTGAACCATATTGGGCAAAGGCAGTCTTTCTAAGTGATGCCAATTACGATGTCACATACTCTGGAAGTACAAAATATGGAGTTACTGTAGGAGGCTCTTGTCCCTCAACTTATAATGAACAGCAGGTGTATAACACAGTATCTAACGCTATGACTGCTTTAGGTAGCAATGCCTCACATTCCGTTTATGACTATGCTGTTGTATTAGTAGGAAACTATCACCAGTATGCTGATGGGGCACCTGTCAACGATGAAAAACCTGTTACATTCATGAGTGCTGACCTTGATGGTGATAACGAGCCTGACAATACGTTGTTCTATTATCACAATCAGCGTAAAAGAGTAGCTCCAATACGTTTTGATTTCCTCAATATACCTGGTGTAGGTATGGTAAAGCGCACCTACGATGTTACTATGGATCCTGAACCTGGCATCTTTAAACCACGAGGATGGTTTGAAATCACAAATACCGTGTTCATCCGTTTTGGTCAGTTTGAATATGCAGGTGGCACTTCTGGACTTGAAAAGACGATTTTAGCGCCACTAATCCTACAGGGCGGTATTTACGAGCAGTTCGTGTCATGTTGTCGAGCTGATGCTCATAACACCAACTACCTGCTTATTGGTAGCAATGCCTGGTTCAAGAATTTTGCTAATGGTTGCCACACTGCACAGGCTAACAAAACTCCAAAAGTGCCTATCAATGTAGCTGGAGGTGATTATACTAATTTCTATCTCACAGGAATTTATCAGCCAAATGCCAATGAAGATGCCGCAAACGCAGAATGCTATATTGACGGCGGACGTTTTACTGAGCTAGCTGGTGCTGGTATGCAGCAAATTAAAGGTAATGTCACATGGCTTATCAATGCTGCCGATATTACAAGTTTCTATGGTGGTGGTATCAATGCGGCCAAACCTATTACTGGTAGTATCAGTACTAAAATCAGCAACAGCTACGTGAATGAATTCTATGGCGGTCCAAAGTTCGGAGATATGAGTGAAGAAAAAACTGTCACCACCAATGCTACAGACTGCCATTTTGGTAAATTCTTCGGAGCAGGCTATGGCGGAACGGCATTCAACCGCGTAGGTTGCGAAGACGACAGTAAAGCTGACAACAGCCGCGGTTGGAATTCTTGGGTAACTAAATACTATAAACGAGAATATGATGGAGATAATGGCGGCATCAGTACTAACTATGATTATGAATTCATCTTACACTCCGACGGAAACCAGACTGTAGCACGTTTCTTTGTAAACTATGCATCTCTGTCATTGGCTTCTACACGAGATGTCACAAGTACCTTAAATGGCTGCACCATTGGTACCTTCTATGGAGGAGGTAGTTTGGGAGCTGTTAATGGCGATATAAATTCAACTCTTACCAATTGTACTGTTACAGGTAATGCATTTGGTGCAGGTTTCTCTGCATCCGTACCTACGGTTGAAGTATGGAATGCCGGAGCGAATTTGGATCCCAATCCAACATATAATCGCACGGCTAACGTATTTAATAATGCAAGTGTTAAAACTCCTAAGGATAACAACCTATTTATTGTATATACTTGGAGTAAAGAACACGGCTCCAATACAAATCCGTTTACTGATACTGAAGATGGAAAGCACTACATTCATACCGATGTGTCTTTGGACGGCCTCGGTGCCGTAACAGGAAAGGTAACTTTGACCATCGATGGCACAACTACCGTTGCAGAAAGTGTTTATGGCGGTGGTGAGGAATCTGTCGTAAATGGTAATACTACAGTAACCGTCACTGGCGGTACGATTGGTGCTGAAGGTGGAAGTAGTTATGGCTACAGATACGGCAATGTTTATGGCGGCGGTAAAGGAAAGATAGATAATGAGGGTAACCTCGTGGTAAGCAGCGTGGCTGACCTTGACGCCGGTCTTGTGAAAGGTAATACCTCTGTAACCATCAATGGTACAACTGAAACCACAAAGATTGTACATAATGTCTATGGTGGCGGTGCCGTAGGATCTGTGGGTACATTCACCCGTGATGCCAATGGTATGCCGACTGCCTGTGCAGCTAACACAGGACAGGCCACCGTTACCATCAACGGCGGAAAAATTGGCCATAACCGAAAAGATTCTGGTATGGTGGATGGTTCGTCACGCGGTTGGGAGGGCAATGCTCAAGCTGAAGGCTCGTTCCTGAACCAGTTGGCATGGGTTAATAACGGCACAGTTATTATTGGCGATGCTACAACCAATGATGAAGACAAAGGACCAGCCATCTTGGGTTCTGTCTATGGTGGTGGCGAGAATGGGCATAACTTTAATGACAGTCATGTAACCGTAAATAAAGGAACAATAGGTAATGCTGATTCAAGTGCAGACGGCTATGAATGTGGCAATGTCTATGGCGCAGGCTGTGGTACTGATACATATACCGTTGGTGATGATCCAACGGAGCATTACAACCCGATGGCGGGTATCGTGCGTGGGAATGCCACTGTTACCATCAAAGGCGGGCATGTGTTGCGCAACGTCTATGGCGCAGGTTCTATGGGCTCTGTGGGCAATGAAGCGGATGCAGAGGGGGCTTCAACCTCAGGTAAGACGACAGTAAAGATTACGGGTGATGCCAAGATAGGTACTGACGATGGTCATGGTAACATTTATGGTGCTGCCCGAGGAGATTTGGCCGTGCAGGAAGAGAACCTTGCTAATGTCAGGGAAACCGAAGTTGAGATTAGTGGTGATGCTGACATCAAGGGTAGTGTCTTTGGTGGTGGTGAGGCTGGTATCGTCTGGGAGAACGTTAAAGTCAACATACTTGGAGGAACTATTGCCAAGGATGTCTATGGCGGCGGTGCTCTGGCAAATACTCAAATTGCAAATAGTAACCAAGGTAATACTACAAGTACCTTTACAACTTTAGTCAATCTGAAAGGTGGAACGATCAGTGGTGATGCCTATGGTGGTGGATTAGGACGTAAAGAGGTGAAAAATGAGTCAAATGAAGTGACAACTACGGGTATTGCTGCATTGGTTAAAGGTGATGTAAAAGTTGAACTCAACAAGGATATTGCAATTACGGGTGTTAGAGGTTGTGTGGTCAATCAGATCTTCGGTTGTAACAATCAGAATGGTACACCAGAGGGGAATGTTGAAGTGCATGTCTATAATACTCAAAGAGCTGGAGCTACTCAGATTGTGAATGATGCTAACGTGACGAATGCCAAAGTAGCAGGCACACAAGATAGCAATGGTGATTTTGATCTTAATTCCTTCGATGTGGCTGCCGTCTATGGTGGAGGAAACCAAGCTGACTACATACCTATTGATGGAACAAACCAAAAAACATACGTTGTCATCGAGGGTTGTGATCGTACAAGTATAGGTAACGTATATGGTGGTGGTAACGCTGCTGCTGTGCCGGGAACTCATGTGCTGATTAAAGGTTCTTATGAAATTGGTGAAGTCTTTGGCGGCGGTAATGGTGCTAAAGAAGGTACTCGTGCCCATGTGGGTAAATATAATGAATCGGAAGAGGATTACGATTTGGGCGATGGTAAGGCTCTTGTACAGCTGATGGCGGGTAAAGTGAATTTCGTATATGGCGGTAGCAATACCCGTGGTAATATCCGTGGCGGAGCTACGGTTAATAATGTTGATAACGAATGGACAGAAGGTACTCAAGCTGATTGTTGTGAGAATATGCAGGTCGGTCAGATCTTCGCAGGTGGTAAGAATGCTGATATGGCGAGTGGTGCCGATGTTGTCTTAGGCTGTACAAACTCTAATGACTGGGTAGAAGAAATTTATGCTGGTGCCAGAAGAGCCAATGTCGGTGGTGATGTCAGTCTGACGATTACCAGTGGAAAATTCGGACGTGTATTCGGTGGTAACATGATCAGTGGAAAGCTGAATGGTAGTATTACTGTGAACATCGAGGAAAATGGGGTTTGTGGTATCCCTGTTATTATCGGAGAGCTGTATGGTGGAGGTAACTTGGCGGCTTATTCTATTTATGGTTATAATAATGATGGTACGGTAAAGACCTCTGGTGACAATCCTCATGCTTCGCCTGTCGTCAATGTGCGTGCCTTTACCAGTATCGGTAATATCTTTGGTGGTGGATATGGAAATTCTGCTGTTATGGTGGGTAGTCCAACTGTCAATATCAATGAGGCGGCGATCAACCATACAGATGACGATGTTACTTATAATGGAAATCAGTTCAGTGGAACGAATTTGTATTTTGTGAATAGTGTACTGGATCTGTCAATAACATCCGATCCTACAGATATGACAAATGTCTATAAGGTTGTGGTTCCTGATCACACTGATGGAAAGATGGGGGCTATTGGCAATATTTATGGCGGTGGTAATGCTGCAGAGGTGCAGGGTGACACGCATGTGAATATAGGAACAGACACTGAAGTGTATGTAGTAAGACCCGATTTGACGGTGACGGATAAAGTAAAAGGGTTCTATACGCGTAGTTGGAACAGTGCAACAAAGACTTATGATTATACACTTATAGAGGATGCGGATAAGACTGCTGAGGAAGGTGTAAACTACTATCAAAAGCGGGATGTGGCTGGTGCTGACATCCGTGGCAACGTCTATGGTGGCGGTAATGAGGCTGAGGTCACCGGTAGTACCAATGTCGTGGTGGGTAAGAAAGCAAATTAGAACAGAGACAATGGAAAAGATAGGAACATACGAGTTTATGGCGGAGCCGTTTCACTGTGATTTCTCGCAGCGGCTCTTCATGGGGCATCTGGGGAACCACATGCTCAATGCAGCGGACTTCCACTCGACGGACCGCGGTTTCGGTATGAGGTATCTGATGACCATCCAACGGTCGTGGGTGCTCTCACGACTGGCCATCGAGATGGAAGAGATGCCGAGGATGTACACGAAGTTTAACGTGGAGACGTGGGTGGAGAGTGCGATGCGCTACTTCACGAGCCGTAACTTCCGCGTAGTCGATAGCGAGGACAAGGTGTATGGCTATGGACGCTCTATCTGGGCGATGATCGACACGGAGAGCCGACAGCCGACGGATATTTTCGCTATTGACAACGGTGCGATCAACAACTGGATCGTGCAGGACAAGGAGTGTCCCATCGACAAGGGCGGGCGCGTGAAGATGAGTGACGGCGCCGAGCTGGTGCGCACTATCGGCACCTATTATAACGATGTGGATATCAACGGGCACGTCAATTCCGTGAAGTATATCGAGCGCGTGCTCGACCTCTGGGATATTGACTGGTATCGCACCCACCGCATCAAGCGGTTCGAGATTGCCTACGTGGCAGAGGCCCATGCAGGTGACAGGCTGAGCTTCTATCTTGAGCGGCAACAGCCATCGCCGTCGGGCGAGCTGGAGTTCTGTGTCCGCATCTGCAAGGATGGAGATACGGAATGTTGCAGAAGCAAGGTGCAATTTTTTTGAGTAAATTCTTGGTTTTTTACGCACTTATTTGTAACTTTGCAACCGATTTCTAAAAGTTAACCCCCTCGACGCACCCTCGGGCAGGGTGGGGGCGCACTAACAAGAAGGCGGTGGTAAGCACCAAACGTCCGGCTCTCGGGCAGGGCTGGCATAGCGCGCAAGGGATATGTATAAC
>ODAI013145766.1_pt1 | contig 34232 bp, 36 predicted proteins | sample 1539321 | NCBI WGS metagenome assembly ODAI01 (sample SAMN02144231, study PRJEB22623) | gut metagenome | biome: sheep rumen | host: Ovis aries | place: New Zealand
ACATTTCTGGATGAAATATCAATCATTTCAGCTAACTTTTCCTGCGTTAGCCCTTGTTTTTTTCTTAATCTTTTTATTTTTTCACCAAGTTCTTGTTTTATATTCATATATTAGATATGATGCATTGTATTTTTATCTTAATTAGTCTTACTAAATCATAATATATTAAGTTTTGTTAACCTAAAATGTTGCAATATATCTATATTACAGCGTTTTTCCATGTGTTGCATTGAATTATTAGGCAATTTCTGAAGAGTAATTGTTTTTATATATATACATAAAAAGAAAGCGAGGAGAAAATATGACAAACTTTAATTTACAAGTTGGCATGAAAAAAGAACAAGTTTTACAATCAGCTAAAAATCTTTGCGAAACAGCACAAGCTAAAGTAATCAATTTTTTTAATTATGACGAAGACGGACAAATTTCTCATGTTAATGAATTAGCAATATTAAATAGTATTTTTGATGGAACGGGAAAAATAAAAATGCCTGCACCTAACACTCATGTAGCCAATATGAAAGGACATACTGTATCTATTTGCGAATACAAAAATTCTGATGGAGGTAAATCATGGAGCATCTTGTATGATGAAACAAAAGACGGATATGCAGACGGACACAATATGGGGCATTATATAACAGGAAATGAACTTTCAACCGGATGGTACGGAAGAGATCGTAACTTGGATGGTATTGTGGAAAATAAAAAGAAATATCAAATAGTCAATGATCCTAATGTTCCTATTACTGATCCAAGAAATATTTTACCTGATTATGATGATTAATCTGTTTTTTTGTGCAATATAATTGCACCCTACATTGATAAAAATGCGTTCAATCTTGAATATATATATTCTTGGTTAAACGCATTTCTATTTTTATGTAGGGTGCAATTATTCGCACATTAAATTTCATTTACTCCTGTTATTTACCCCTACCCCTACCCCTTGGCAAAAGAGTTATTTGAACGAGAGGAAATTTCTTCTTTTAATTTAGAAATAAATTCATCAACGCCCATTGTACCGACTTGACCGATACCGCGAGCACGAACGGCAACAGAATTTGATTCGATTTCTTTGTCACCGATTACGCAAACGTAGTTAATCTTTTTATCTTGCAAAGATTCTCTGATTTTATAATTCATAGATTCTGAGCGGTCATCAAGGTTAACACGAAGTCCTGCCTCACGCATTTTCTTATAAACCTGCTCAGCAAAATCAACATGTTTTTCGTTAGAAATCGGAACGATTGATACTTGAGTCGGAGCGAGCCATGCGGGGAAACATCCTGCATAGTGTTCAATCAAGATACCATGGAATCTTTCCATAGAGCCGAATATTACTCTGTGAAGCATAAGAGGTGTCTTCATGCTGCCGTCTTTGTCCTGATATTTGATATCAAATCTTGCCGGAAGATTAAAGTCAAGCTGAATAGTAGCACATTGCCAAGTTCTTCCGATTGCATCTTTAACCTTGAAGTCAATTTTAGGCCCGTAGAATGCGCCATCACCTTCGTTAATGTCGTATTTCATACCGCGTCTTTCCATAGCTTCTTTTAAGCCTGCTTCTGCTTTATTCCAATTTTCAAGTTCGCCGACATAGCTTTCGGGACGCGTAGATAATTCAACTTCAAATTCCATACCGAAAATTGCCATTGTATCAGCAACAAAGTCAATAATACCGTTAATTTCATCAACTAATTGTTCCGGAGTACAGAAAATATGTGCATCATCTTGAGTAAAACCTTGTACACGAGTTAAACCTGATAAAGCTCCTGATTTTTCTTTTCTGTATACAGTTCCGAGTTCTGCCATTCTTAACGGCAATGAACGATAAGAATATCGATTTGCCTGATATATCAAGATATGAAACGGGCAGTTCATAGGCTTAACGACAAACTGGTCGTCCGAGTCTTCATCTTTTTGAATAAAGAACATATTTTCTTTGTAGTGATCCATATGCCCTGATATTTCCCAAAGAGTAGATTTTGCAATTTGAGGAGTGTTAACAATTACATACCCTCTTTTTCTGTGTTCTTCTCTCCAGTAATTTTCTATTTGTTCACGAACACATGCCAAATTCGGATGCCACAGTACAAGACCTCCGCCCATTTCCTCACGGGTTGAGAATAAGTCAAGCTGCTTACCTAACTTTCTGTGGTCGCGTTTTTCAGCTTCTTCAATAAAAGTTAAATAAGCTTGTAAATCTTCTTTATTCCAATATGCAGTAGCGTATATTCTTTGTAACATCTTGTTTTTTTCGTTACCGCGCCAGTATGCTCCTGCAACTTTCAAAAGTTTTATAGCGTTTCCTTTAATATACGATGTGTTAGGAATATGCGGCCCTGCACAAAGGTCATTAAACAGAACATTTCCGTCCTTATCTTTTGTTAAATAAAGGGTTGGATGGTCATTTCTGTGTTCTTCAAGTAATTCTGCTTTGTAAATCTCACCTTCTGATTTAAATTCGGCAATTTTAGCATCAACATCTTCAACATCATATTTTTCAAAAGTTAAATTCTGTTTGATGATGTTTTTCATTTCTTCTTCAATCTTAACAAGATCATCAGAAGTGAATGCATAACCGTCAGTTAAATCAAAATCATAGTAAAAACCGTCATCAGTAGCAGGCCCGATAGCTAACTTTGCTTGTGGGAACAGCTTTTGAACAGCTTGCGCCATGATGTGTGAGCAAGAGTGCCTGAGTACTCTTAAAGTTTCGTTGTTTTTTTCCATGGTATTTACCTCTATTCACTTTCTATCCTTAAGGGAAGGGACATTTAACTTATAGCTACATCTATAGGTTAAATATATTTACCCCCCTTGGGGTGGATCCCCCTAACTAATACAAATATAGTTTATCATAAATTTTAAGAAATAAGTATAACTTTTACTTAATTTTTATTGTTTAATTAATTATGTACTTCAAAAATATGATTTTTTGGCAAAAATAAAAAAATCCTGCTATAATAGGATTGGATATTAATATAATATTTTTCGGGGAAGAGAAAAAGCGGAGAAAATTATGGCTGAAAATGAACAAATAGAAGGCAATAAAAATCAAGATTTAACAAAATTTTTAATTATGACAATTGCGTCAATCGTTATAATGTTTATTGTCTTTGCGGGTGTTAACTATGTAATTATGGAGAACCTGATTTCTCAAAAGATAAATTCCGTACAGACTAACACTGAAGAACTTGGAGAAGAAGAAGGCGACGGAGATGAGATTCAAAAGGGTATCATCGTTGACTTAGGTGATTTTATTTTAAATCTGTGTGATGAAAATGCAAAAAAATATTTAAAGGTTAACGTAGCAATAGAAGTCAGCAAAAAAGAAACTGATTTTCCTGCAGAAGAACCGGCTAAGGGGGGAGGAGGACATGGACATGGCGAAGCAGCTCCTGCACCGGCTGATCCTTTAGCTGCAATACAAAACGAAATGAATCAATATAAGCCGGCAATCAGAGATGCCGTTATAACGAATCTTTCAAGTAAAACATCAGCAGAACTTGCTACCGCAGCAGGTAAAGAGTTATCAAAAGAACAAATTACAAATGATATAAATGCTATATTAAACGGAGAAAGAGAAGTTTTAAGAGTAAGTTTCGGACAGTTTATTATACAATAAAAGAAAGCCGTATTCTTAAAATTTTTGATTGTTTATAAAAGGGAATAAATGCCAGAAGAGGAAAAAGACAATTTAACATCGGAAATAGAATCTTTTGATGAAGATTCGGAACACAAAAGTTATAAATTATACAACTTCAGAAGACCGGATAAATTTTCAAAAGACAACTTAAGAGCTTTGAGAGATATTCACAGAGAATTTTCCAAAGCAATTTCTCTTGTATTAAGCGGTTATTTACGAATGAGAGTAGAGATAGAAATAGTTTCGGTAGACCAGCTTACATACGAGGAATTTGTACGTTCTATGCCATCTCCTATCAGTGTTGGCGTTTTTGAGTTTGAGCCTTTGTCAGGACAAATTCTTTTGGGAATCAGTTTTGAGGTTATATCCTGCATAGTTAACAGAATGCTTGGCGGTATCGGAGTTACAGACCCCCAATCAAGAGAGCTGACAGATATTGAAAAAGCTCTTGCTAAAAAAGTTATAAATATTATACTTAAATCACTTGAAGATTCTTGGAATACTATTGTTCCTGTTACAGGCAAGTTTATAAGCCTTGACGACAATTATCAATCAATACAGGTTGCAACTGCCGGAGAAATTGTTGCACTTTTGACATTTGAAGTACAAATTGCGGGAAAACACTTCGGACTATTTAGTTTATGCTTCCCATATCCTGTATTAGAAACAGTTTTAACACACTTAAGTACACAACACATTTTCCAAACCAAGGGTCTTGTTGCAACAAATGATGAAAGAATGAAAATGATATCAAAAATCAACTCATCAACGGTTGATTTGAGAGTTCAATTCGGAACTTGTAATATCACGCTGGATGATTTTATGCAGCTTGCAGAAGGTGATATTATTAAACTTGATAATAAAATTCAGGATGACTTAATCGTAAAAGTTAACGGAGAAAAAAAGTTTTTTGCTCGCCCCGGAACTTTGAAAAATCAGGTTTGTGTTAAAATAACAGATGTATATGATGAAATGCATGAAATTTTAAGAAATTATTTTTAGAGGGGACTTTGAAATGTTTGTTGATGATGAAAATACAAATGATGAATTAAATGCAGGTGCGGCAGATGCAGATTCAAGCAGTGAGGATGTCTCTTCTGCGGCTGCTTCGGAAAGTGCTTCGGAAGCATCTGCTGAAAATGTATCAAAAGCCAAATTTGAAAATATGGATAATGATGAGCAGGCAAAAAGTACTGCAGACCTTATGAATGATATGAATACCATCACCGTGCAGCCTGTTCAGTTTGCATCTTTTGAAGATTTGGATCAAGTTCAAGGCCCGCAAAACCAAAACTTAAATATTCTGCTGGATGTTAAGTTACAACTTTCGGTTGAACTTGGTAAAACAGAATTACCGATAAAAAAAGTCTTGGAACTTACAAAGGGTTCAATTGTTACATTGAATAAGGCAGCGGGTGAGCCGGTTGAATTATATGCAAACGGGAAACTGATTGCATTTGGAGAAGTTGTTGTTATAGAAGATAACTTCGGCTTAAGAATTACACATATTACAGACCCTGTTAAGCGTTTGAACACAATCAACGGCGGCGCTAGAGAAGATTAATTGTGTCAAAGTACGCTATACAAAAGCAAACAGGATGACAAAAAGTAGTAGATAATAAAAGTAAACAAAGTTGCCATGTACAGCATTGACGTTTTGTAGAAAATTATTTATAGTCACCATAATTTATTTAATTTTATACTTGAATTAATAAAAGCGTTCAATTTATATTCTAAATTGAACGCTTTTATTTGTCTTACAAATTACTAATTTAGTTATTATTTGTCATCAAGAGCCGCAACCCCAGGTAAAACTTTACCTTCGATGAATTCTAATGAAGCACCGCCGCCTGTTGAAACGTGTGTAAAATCTTCAGCCTTGAAGAATTTTTTAGCTGCACTTACAGAATCACCGCCACCAATAACAGATGTTGCACCATTTTTAGTAGCTTCAACCACAGCAGCTAATACTGCTTTTGTTCCTTCTGCAAATTTAGGATTTTCAAAAGCACCTACAGGTCCGTTCATTAAGATAGTTTTTGATGATTTAATTACATCAGCAAATGCTTTTCTTGAATCTTCACCGGCATCAACACCTTCAAATCCGTCAGGAATCTCGTTAATTTTAACAAATTTGTTTGTTCCATTTCCTGAAAAATCATCTGTAACAAGAACGTCTGTTGCCATTACAAGTTTAACTCCTTTTGCAGCAGCTTTTGCTTCTATAGCTTTTGCTACTTCCAATTGGTCATCTTCACAGATTGAAGTTCCGATTTTACCGCCGTTTGCTTTTACGAAAGTATAAGCCATACCGCCGCCTATTATCATATTGTCAACTTTGTCTAAAAGATTTTCCAAAACACCGATTTTAGATGAAACTTTTGCACCGCCGACAATAGCTGTAAACGGACGAGTCGGATTATCAAGTGCTTGTGATAAGCATCTGATTTCTTTTTCCATTAACAACCCTGAAACAGCAGGTTTAACTACTTTTGCTAATTTAGCGGTTGAAGTATGGTTTCTGTGAGCTGCACCAAATGCATCATTAACGTAAAAATCACCGTATTTTGCAAGCTCGTTTGCAAATGTCATATCATCATCTTTTGCTTCTTCTGCTTTATAGTAACGAATATTTTCCAATAAAGCAATTTGACCGTCTTGCAATTTTTCAACATAAGGAGCCATTTCTTCAACAGAAGGAATAAATATAATTTCTTCACCAAAAACCTTAGCCATATATTTAGCAACCGGTGCTAAAGTAAATTCAGGATTCTTTTCTCCTTTCGGTCTGCCTAAGTGAGCCATAAGAATAATCTTTGCTCCTCTTTCTTTTAAGTAATTAACAGTAGGAACGATAGCCTGAATACGAGTATCATCTGTTACATTTTTGTTTTCATCAAGAGGTACGTTAATATCTACACGCACTAATGCACGTTTACCCTTGATGTCACCTAAATCTTTAATTGATTTTTTCATGGTAAAATTTCCTTTCTTTTATATACATCTCTCTGCTTGCATGAATATAATAACACAAAGAAAGGTTTTATATAGTAAAGAATAAATACTGTTGGAAATAAAAAACTTTTTAAGAGCTTTTAATCATACATATATCTTAAATAATCTTTCCAAGACATTTCATTTATTTTTTGTTCCAGTTCTTGTATCTCCATATCTATTTGTTTTTCTCTTATAGGATCGTCTGAATGTTTTCTCTCATAATTTTTTGCAAATTTTAAGAAGCAAAACTCCGAATTATCAATATTTTTTACTCGTTCTTCAAATGCAAAACCCAAATCAAGCGCTTCTCGCTCTGTTACACACAAATTATATTTTCCGGTATGTATTGTTCCGTCTTTTTTTCTATAATTTGTCATAAATGATTTAAAATATTTCTTTGCCCGTTGCCCCTGCTTAGAATCAGCTTTTATTACGCCCAGTTTACTGGTAACATTTTGCCTTAGCTGTTCAATTATCTTTGTAAAATGTTCTTCAACCATTTTTGTTAAAATTACGTAATTTTCTTCTGATTTAACTTTATCTTTTGCTTTTAATTCTTTTAATTCTTGAAATTCTTTTTGTGCTTGTTCATTTGGAGTCATTTTCTTGTAGTCTTCAATTGAGCATTTTTTAACAATTTGTTTTAAATTTGCAATCTGTAATTTAGCAAGTTTTCTTGCATTTGCTCTGACAAACTCTTCTCCTAGTCCTTCTGTTCTCAATATGTCAAAACTTTGACTCATATGTCTTAACTCATGAACAAGAAACCCTAACAATTCAGCCTTTGATTCAGTTTTAAAATTAGGATTTAATAATAGCAGATTTTGCCTGAATTCATAAGCCATTCCTATTTCTTTATCCTGCGGAACAGATATTATTGCCGGTTTTAATGATTGGGGAATATTTAATTTTCTTAAAACAAAATCAACACCTTTATCAACAAGTTCATCTCCGTCATATTTTAGCAGTTCATCAATTTCTGCTTTTGTTACAGGGATTTCATATTTTTTATATTGCAAATATGAATGTACCAATTCTTGATCTCTTTGTGTAACTTTTTTTGCAGAAGTTTTTGCTAAATTTTCAGCTTTTAAAGTAGAAGGATTTGTGACGGTTGTTTTTCTTACAAATTCATCTATTGTTGCAAAAGGTTTTTCGGCACATTCTGTTGCATATCTCACTGATTCAGTTCTTACTGTTTTATTAGGAGCTTTCCATAAAAAAGAAGTTCCAGCTTTAAATATTTGAATTTTTCCCATATAATCTTTTTCCCTTACTTATATATAAAGTATTTTTATTAAGAGAAATTGCCTGCGTGGGAAAAAATTTTATATTATTTTGTTAAAATTTTTATACCAAATAAGCCTGCGGGTAACAAAAATCTTCTCTGAAACCGATGCGTCTATATAATTTCAGAGCTTTATAATTATTAGTTTCTGTCGTAACATTTACTTCAGAGAATACTCTTTTACCAAGTTTTGTCCAATCAACAATAGTTTTTATAGAACGAGCCAAAAGCATTTCAGAATACCCATGTCCTCTATGAGCTTTATCTATTGCAACAAGCGGTATATTTGCTATCTTTCCGCCTGTAATGTTTGAAAAAGTAAAACCTACGGGAGTATCTTTGTATAAAAGAACGGAAGTAACTTCAGGCAAGAATTCTCCGTATATATTTTCGACTACTTTATCAATAATATCTTTCGTACCTTCCAATGTTTTGTATCTTGTATCATACAATGCATCAGAAGTATCTTTAAACGATTCATGGATAACCTTTATTGCCGCTTCTCTGTATGAATCCTGATACCCTGTGATTTGATAATCTTCACCTAATTCACCAGTCTTTAGATTTTCCAATATCCTTTCAGAAGAAGCATTCCCCATCATAAATCTTAAAACAGCAAGCCCTACAAATTTAAACCCGAATTTTGCAATGTCTGCCGTAAATACTGATTGATGACCAAGCATAGGATATGATACGGCTTTTGAACGCCTGTCGTTTTCTGTCAAAGATAAAAACTTTTCAATTAATAATTTTGTTTTTGTAATCTCATCTTCTGAACCTAAACAGTGAATGATACTTAATTCTACAGATTCGGATATAGATGTTGTGTAAACGAGAAACGCTGTAGGAATGTCATTTTCTTTAAGAACTATGCAATACATGTATTTTTTTTCTATTGCATCAATAAATTCGTCATATTCAAGCGGTTCAAGCTCAAACTTGTATTCTTCTACTGCTTTTGCCTTAAAATCATTATAAACACCTTTAAAAAACTTATATGATGAAGTATCTAATAATTCTACTTTGTAATTGTTTTCTGACATTCTTTACCTCTTTTTAGTTTTAGTTAGGTTACACCCAACCTACTTCTATCCCGCTTGCTGTTTTAATACTATAGCAAGTGGTGCATTTTTTCTCGTTTTGTTTCCATATATCTTTCATTGTATTTTGTTATTTCAGACTGAAGGTTTATATTTTCATGCATTGTTAATCCATAACCTTTTAAACCAATAATTTTTTTAGGATTATTAGTAATAAGATTAAAATTATTAAACCCTAAATCTAAAATAATTTGAGCTCCGACACCATAATTTCTTAAATCGGGCGCAAAACCCAGAGAAACATTTGCTTCTACAGTATCCTGTCCTTGTTCTTGAAGCTTATAAGCTTTAAGTTTGTTAATTAAACCTATTCCACGTCCTTCATGGTCACGAATATATATAACAGCACCTTTTCCGTACTCGGATATCATTTTGAGTGCTGCATGCAGCTGCCAATTACAATCACATTTCAGACTATGAAATACATCACCTGTTAAACATTCGCTATGTACTCTGATAAGCGGTATTTTATTCGAGCCGTCATCTTTTACCATTGCAACGTGCTCGCAGCCTGTAATAGTGTCTGTATACCCTACAATATTAAAATCACCGAATTTTGTAGGCAAAAATACTTCTACTTCACGCTTTACAAAGCGCTCTCTTTTTAATCTGTACGCAATTAAATCTGATACCGTAATTATTTTAAAATTGTGTTTATGAGCAAATGCAAATAAATCATCCCGACGAGCCATTGTTCCGTCATCTTTCATAATTTCACACATTATACCGGCTTCTCTGTGTCCGCATATTTTAGCTAAATCGACAACGGCTTCCGTATGTCCGCATCGTTTAAGAACTCCGCCTTTTCTTGCAACACAAGGAAACATATGTCCAGGGCGCCTTAAATCAGACGGTTCTGCATCAGGCGCAATTGCAACCTCTATTGTTTTTGCTCTGTCATAAGCAGAAACACCGGTTGTTACTCCGTATTTCGGATTTGCGTCTATGCTTAAAGAAAATGCTGTTTGCATACTCTCCGTATTACGTTCCACCATCTGAGGCAAATCCAGTTTTTGCGCTATCTCTTGTGAGATAGCTAAACAAACAATCCCTCGACATTCTTTTGTAATAAAATTTACAAGCTCAGGGGTAACAAATTGAGCAGAACAAATTAAGTCTCCTTCATTTTCCCTGTCTTCATCATCAGCAACAATGAGAGGCTTGCCTATTTTAAAATCCTCTAATGCTTCTTCTATTGTGTTGAATTGATTTGTGTTTGACGTCATATACTAAAATCCGTTTTCCAGCAAAAATTCCATGCTGATTCCTGCTCTATTATCACTCGTTGATAAAAATTTTTCAACATATTTAGCTAAAATATCTGTTTCAATGTTTACAAAATCACCACTTTTTAATGATTTTAAATTTGTATTTTCATACGTATGAGGAATAACAGCAATTTTTATAATATCGTCTTGAATATCAGCTACAGTCAAGCTTATTCCGTTTATTGCTATTGAACCTTTTTTTACAACATATTTTGAAAGTTCTTTTGTGAGTTCTATATTTAAATCATAGAAATTACCATTTCTGTTGATAGTTTTTATTTTTCCAAATCCATCAATATGTCCTGATACAATATGGCCTCCGAATCTTCCGTTCACAGGCATTGCTCGCTCAAGATTAACCAATGAATCCGTTTTTAATTTGGCAAAAGTTGTAACTTTTTTTGTTTCTTCTGATATATCCGCTTCAAAAACATTTTCACCAAGACTCGTAACAGTCAAACAAACTCCGTTAACTGCAATACTATCTCCCAATTTTGCATCTTCTGTAACAATACCGGCTTCTATTGCTATTTTGCTGTTTGTAATAGCCTTAACCGTTCCGACTTCTTCTATAACTCCTGTAAACATAGCTGTATTTTACCATATTTACAACACCGATGTAAATACAGAATTTGTAATAAACTTTATTCAAACTAGACTTCTATAAATTTTCCCATTTTCCTGAACTTGTCATATCTTTGAGTTCTTAGTTCGTCATATGACAAATTGGACAATTTGTTCAAATATTTTTCAATAGCTGCTTTCATAGAAGCTACCGTTTCATTGTAATCTTTATGTGCGCCACCTAAAGGTTCCGGTATTTCTTCATCTATTATCCCGAGTTCTAATAAATCTTTGGATGTAATTTTTAATGCTTCCGCTGCATCAGCATATTTACCCGCGTCTCTCCACAAAATTGAAGCACATCCTTCAGGAGAAATAACAGTATAGTATGCGTGTTCAAGCATCATTACACAATTTGAAACAGCAAGTCCTAATGCTCCTCCGCTGCATCCCTCACCTGTTATTATTGAAATAACAGGGACATTCAATTTGGACATTTCTCTTAAATTTACCGCAATCGCACCGCCTTGTCCTGTTTCTTCCGCTTTAATTCCGGGATATGCCCCCGGAGTATCAATCAAAGTTATTATCGGCAAATTAAACTTGTTTGCATGTTTAAATAGTCTTAACGCCTTTCTGTATCCTTGCGGTTGAGGCATTCCGAAATTATATTCCAAGTTCTCTTTTGTACTTTTTCCTTTCTGTATACCTATTACCATAACCGGTCTATTGTTAAATTTTGCTATACCGCCGATTATAGCTCTATCGTCCATCCCTTCTCTGTCACCGTGAAGTTCAATAAAGTCTGTAAACATCAGGTTAACGTAGTCCAAAAATTTTGGTCTTTCAGGATGTCTTGCAATTTGTAATTTCTGTGAAGGTTTCAATGCTGAATATAACTCCTTTTTCTTGTCTTCTGCCTGTTGTTCGAAGGATGCAATTTGTGTTTCCAAATCTAATCCTGAATTTTCACTTAATTGTCTTAGTTCTTCTATTTTGTTTTGTATATCTATAATTGGTTTTTCAAAATCTAATACCGTTGCCATTTCTACCTCTTTGCTATTTGGCTTTGTTTTGTACTTTACATTTTTGATTCGGAACATTCATGAATCTCAAGAATGTTTGTTAAAATTTTCCTTAAATTCTTCCTTTTAGAAACTATATCTACCTGACCGTATTTAAGCAAGTATTCTGCCGTTTGGAAATCATCAGGTAATTTTTGTCTTATGGTTTGTTCTATAACTCTTCTGCCCGCAAAACCTATTCTGGCGCCTTGTTCTGCAATAATTATATCACCAAGCATTCCAAAGCTTGCTGTAATACCGCCAAAAGTAGGCTCTGTTAAAATATTTATATATAGAATTCCTGCTTCATCAAGTTTTCCTGCCGCACAAGATGTTTTTGCCATTTGCATAAGAGATAACGCACTTTCCTGCATTCTGGCTCCGCCTGACGATGTAACCGCTATCATAGGAACTCTTAACTCCAAAGCTTTTTCCATGGTGCGTGTAACTTTTTCTCCTACTACACTTCCCATTGAACCGCCCATAAATTCAAAATCCATAACGGCAATTGCAACTTTATGCCCCTCAATAGAAGCTAGTCCTGTTACAACTGCTTCTTCTAAACCTGTTTTTGATTGTGCTTTTTTAAGTCTGTCAGCATATGATTCAGAATCCACAAACTCTAACGGATCAATCGGCATAATATTTTTAAACAGCTCTTCAAAAGAGCCTTCATCAGTTAATTGCTTTATTCTGTTTCTTGCAGATATTTTGTAATGGTAATCGCAATGCGGACAAACCATCATATTATCTTCTAAATCAGTCTTAAGAAGTTGGGTTTCACAGTGTACGCATTTTGTCCATAATTCAGGAGCATCGTTATCCAATCCCTTTATTTCTTTTGCTCTGCGTTCTATTTGCGCTTCTTTACGTTTATCAAACCATTCTTGTATTGTCATATATAAATTCGGTTAAAAATAACCGTCCTTCTCCTTTGTCTACGGAAATGTACCATATACATTTACCACTTCACTATTTTACAACAAATATATAAAAAACTCTTTTGTTGTTACAAAACTTATAAGTTGTGTTATTCAATAACTACAATTTCCGGAATGTTATTAAATCTTACGGTCAAAATACTCGTTCCAAGTCCACCTGAAACAATCATTCTGTTTTGTGTTTCTTTAAAGTCACCTTTAGAAAATTTTGTTCCGAATTTTGACGGGCAAATCAACGCTCCTCCATAAGGAACCCTAACCTGACCGCCATGTACATGACCTGCAAGAATCAAGTCAACATCTTGATGTATATCATAATAAATATCAGGCGAATGGGTTAATAAGATACGCGGACATTCAGTATTTTCCAGCGCTGCATCTATATTTGCAATGCTTGTTTGAGTATCCTCAACACCTGCAATATACAAATCTTCAAATTTTGTATTGTTATTATTTAAAACAACAACTCCAATGCTTTCCAATGCTTTTTTTACCCTGTATTTATCATACCAAGAATCGTGATTCCCTAATACGGAAATTATAGGGGCATTAATTTTTGCAAGTTCCTTAACCTGTTCTTCTATTTGCATGGTTGTTTTTCCGTTATGTCCTTTTATGTAATCCCCTCCGGATAAAACCAAATCAGGCTTTAGTTCGTTAATTTTTTTTACAATTCTCTTCAATCTGGATTTGTCATACTTACCGATATGTAAATCACTTATGAAAACAATTCGTCTCTTCTGAGGATTGTTAAATTTATATTTTTTGATAACAATTAGATTTGGCTCAATATAAAAAGACCAAAGAAATAAAAGTAAAAAAATTAAGATAACATATTTATTCATAAATAGAATTTTATCATAAATTTATGGTATTATTAAAAAAAAAGGAGCAGATTATGATTAACGAAAAATTAGAGGCAGCTTTTAACGAACAAATAAACAAGGAGTTTTATTCTGAATATTTGTATTTAGCAATGAAAGTTAAATTTATGGAATGGAATTTGAAGGGTTTTGTAAATTGGTTTAATGTTCAAGTTCAAGAAGAACACGCTCATGGAATGGGAATGTTTGATTATTTAGATGAAAGAGGCGGGAATATTAAGCTTGAAGCCATTGCTAAACCGGAATTTAAAGGCACAACTCCTTTAGAAATTTTTGAAGAAGTTTTAGCACATGAACAGTTTATTACATCAAGTATTAATCATGTTGCTGATGTAGCAGAAGAAGTAAAAGACAGAGCAGCGTTGCACTTGTTAGACTGGTATATTAAAGAACAAGTTGAAGAAGAATCAAATGTAGGCGGAATGCTTGCAACTTTAAAACTTATCGGTGATGATAAAAAAGCATTATTAATGCTTGACAAAGATTTAATGGCAAGAACATTTGTGCAGCCTGTAATCGGATAATTATTAAAAACAAAAAGATATAAACAAAAACACGTGGTCATGACCACGTGTTTTTTATTTATAGCTGCCATTTTTTTGGATCAAATTTTAAGTCTTTCACCCTTATTTGCAAAGTCTTAAGATATGGTTCAAATTTTTTAAGTAAAATAATTTTATACAAAGATAGTTCTTGCGCAACAACAGGATTTTCACAAGCTATAACCATAACTCCTCCGGGAAGCATAGAAAACGGACGGGATTTTTTCTTAAATTTTTCCGGTAGAATTTTATCCCAAAAATTAAAAAGGTTAGTTTTTGCAACAGCTTTTTTAAATTGCGGATTATCCATCATTGACTCAATGATGGAATCTACACCTTCAAAATCCGTATATAAAACTTTGCCCAAAAATCCTCCAAATCTGACAGATGTTTTTATTGATAGTTTGTGATAATATAACCCTATGAATTGTAATTTAGATAATATCATAAAACAATCAAAAAAGATACTTTTATTATCACACATGAACCCTGACGGAGATACTCTGGGTTCAATGTGCGCAATGTATTCAATGATTTATAATCGTTTCAGGATAAAAGCGGATATGAATGTTGTATCTAATATTCCGTATAATTACAAATTTTTGCCGAATGTTGATTTGGCTCAGAGATATTTTGATAAATCGTTAATATATGACTTAGTTATCACTCTTGATGTCGCAGCTCTCGACAGAGTTTTGGATTCACAAATCTTTTTTGAAAGAGCTAAATGTACCGTTAATATTGATCACCATAAAACTAATCCTAAGTTTGGAGATTACCAAATTATAGAACCGGATTCAAGTTCTTGCGGAGAAGTTTTGTATAATTATTTTAAACAAAACAATTGGAAAATTGATAAAGATTCTGCAATCTGTCTTTATACCGCAATAATGACGGATACAGGAAATTTTAAATTTGAAAACACTTCTGCAAACGCTTTCAGAGCTGTTGCAGATTTAGTAGAATCCGGCGCAAATCCTAATTATATTTATAAAAAATGTTATGAAACAAAAACAAAGAACTTTGTATTATTTCAAAATTATATTGTAAATAAAGCTGTTTTTAGCAATGATAACCGCATTGCTTATACGACGGTTTATAAAAAAGATTTAGAAAAATTTTCCGCAGGTGATGATTATACAGACGGAATAGCAGAAACTTTGAGAGCCATAGAGTCAACAGAAGTAGCATTTGTTGCAAAAGAGGTTGATAAAAAGCTGACTAAAATTTCAATGCGCTCAAAAAAACTTGATGTTGCAAAGATTTGTTCTGCATTTGGAGGCGGAGGGCATACTTTTGCGGCAGGATGTACGATAAAAGCTTCCGTAAAAGAAGCCGTTAATAAATTGATGGATGAAATCGTATTGTGAAACAAAAATTTAAAACGATAAAAAATATAATAAAAGCAGTTGTTGATAATGATTTGTTCGGCATGGCGGCAGAAATGGGCTTTATGCTCGTTATCGGTTTTTTCCCGTTCATGTTGTTTTTAATGGCAGTATTCGGATGGCTCGGGAAACATACTTTTATGATTCCGTTAATGGAATTTTTTAAGAAAGTTGTTCCCGGTGATGTTTTAAACCTTCTTCAAATTGTAATGAATGAAGTTTGGTTCTTTTCAAAGGGCGGTTTAATAGCATTATTAGGTTTTGTTATTACGGTAATTCTTTCAACGAATGCTATCGCGATTGTTGCAAAAGGTTTGAACAGAGCGTACAAGCTTGAGGATACACGTTCTTGGATATATAATAGAATCCTTGCTTTTTTAATGGTTTTTGTAAATGCGTTAATACTATTTTTGAGTATAGACCTTATTATCTTTGGAAAAGTCATAATCAAGTTTTTAACAACATATCTGGGTTTAACGGCTCATACAGGAAACATAATTTTGTTTATAAGATGGCCGGTTTCTTTTATTGCTATGTTCATAATGGCTTATTTGCATTATTATATTCTTCCTGACTTACAATGTCAGGAAAAATTAAGACGAAGAAGTGCAGTTCCGGGGGCTATATTTTTTACAATTTCATGGTTAATCGGTTCTTGGGGTTTCTCTTTATATATAAATAACCTTCACACATATAACTTTGTATACGGAACAATCGGCGGTTTTGCGGTTCTGATGGTTTGGCTTTATTACACTTCAATATTGATTCTTGTAGGCGGACAAATAAATTCGCAGCTCTTTGATAAACTTGAACGCAGGGAAGAGCTTTTGGCAAAAAGGTATAAGGACAAAGAAGATGATTAGCCGATACAGAAAATATCTGGAAATAATTGACGTCAAGCTGGATAACATGTTTAAAAAACAAGCCCCTTTTATTAAATGCAAACGTGGTTGTGCGTATTGCTGTAAGGAAGGAGAATATCCTTTATCAGAATTGGAATACGTGAATTTAATGTTTTATTATGAATCACTTCCTGATGATACGAAGGGACAAATAAATGAAAACATTGCTCAAGTACTAAAACAAAACCATCAAAAATTGTACCAATGTCCGTTTTTGATTAATAATGAGTGTTCCGTATATCCTGCAAGACCGCTTATTTGCCGTTCATTCGGATTGATATCATATACTAAAGACGGGCGTAATAAAATACCTTTTTGCGTTGAACTCGGTTTAAATTATGCTGATGTTTATGACAAAGAAACTTCTAAATTAACTCAAACGGCAGAGGATGGAACAGAACCATGTTCATATAATATCCACAGGAGTGTTTTACACGGTAAAGAAATGGAAGAGCTTTTTGACATTTTTTTTGGCGAAGATAAAGCTATGATTGATTGGCTGAGGGAAGATAACTAAATATTTCTCTTTATGTAACTACAAAATTAATGTCTGTTTTTATTTAATGCAAACCTGCCCAAAGTTACGCTTTTATCACTTTTTAACATTTCTTAACAAAAAGTCAATTTTTTTATCGAAAAAAACTTTATATATATAAGGTTAGTTATAAATTAAAAGGTTAGGTAATTTAATGAGCATTCCTGCAGTAAATCAACTTGCAAATATGGAATTTCTGCTCTACGGCGGAAGGTCGGGAGCGAATATGAATTGCCCCAGTTTTTTAAATAATTACATGGGGGCAAGCAGATTTAATGCTTACGGAATGAATCCGATGATGAATTATTATAATCCGACTTTCCAAGGCGGATACACAGGACAAGATGTATTTACTCATGCAAATGATGCTACAACAGTAAATAATCCTATAAAACAAGCTTCTCAAACAAATTCTCAAGTCGATTGGAGTAATCCGCAATTTAGAGGTCTGAGTGATGACTTAAACGAAATCGGTGATTATTATATTAAAAACTCTGCTCCTAGTGAATCATTTGTAGGTGCGGCAGTGGGAGGAGCAGCTTTCGGCTTAATAAATAATCCCAGAATGATTGTTCACCCATGGAATTCAATCGCATCTACAAAAGCAGTAAGCGAAATGTTTAAAGGTATTAAAGACGAAACCTCTACTCTTGGCAAATTGTGGAGAGGAATGCCCGTAAAGGTCAACGGAGAAGAATTCAAAGGCGGTTATGAACTTTTAAGTAACGCATACTCAAGAATGCATAAACTTGAAAGCTTGCATAATTGGAAATTTGGTTTATTCAGAAAATCAATAGTCGGAGCTAAAACAGCCGACGGAAAAGATTTATATACTCATCTGAAAGGCGTTATGGAATCAGCACTCAAGAGCGGCGATCCGAAAAGAATAGCAGAAGCAACAGAAGAACTTAAACGTGCAACTAATGCGTTTACAGGCTTGATTCCGAGAGGTCTTAGGGCAATAGGACTTCAAGACCAATTGACATGGTTAAGAAAGAAAATTAATCCGACGCATTACGAACCCTTAGCGGAAGTAGCGAAAAACAGCATAACAGAAGCAGGCAAAAAGACGACAATTAAACAATTTATGAAACATTCCTGCGGAATAAAGAACGGCATTTTCTTTGCAGGCATGGAATTCTTAAATGATTATGTTTTTGAAAAGAAAATCCAAAAAGCATTTGATAAAGATACCAAAACAGGAATTACTCAACTCGGTCAAACATTAGTTAAAGGGGTTGGCAGTGCCGCAGGTTGGGCTATAGGTGAAGGTGTCGGCGCATGGGCAGGCGCAAAACTCGGAGCTATAGCAGGTGCAAAATTAGGAACAGTAATATCTCCGGGGGTAGGAACTGCAATCGGCGCAGTCGCAGGCTTAATCGGTGGTTCAATCGGATGCTGGCTGTTCGGTAAAGCGGCTCACGCAATTACAGGAACGGATGTGGGTACTCTTGCGGAAGTTGAAAAAATGAAATCAACTAAAGACGGTCAGGTTCAATTGTTATCTCTTACAGCACAACAGGCAGAAGGTGATAAAAAACTTGACCCCAGAACCCTGAAAGCATTACAAAATGTAGCAAATTTCTATGGAGCCGGAAATAAATAGTGTAGTATAATTCTCTTATAAAATACCTTATTAATTAACCAAAAAACGAGGAAAAAATGTCTGTTCAAACAGACATTTTTTTTATTTTTTAGTTATTTAATACAGCTATCTTTTTTTAACTTTTCCTAAAAGCACTTTACCTACAAACCTTAAGAAAAGATATATTTCCCATATTAAGTTTTGATGTTTAATATAGTATAAATCATACCCGACTCTTTGTTCCGCAGTCGGTTCAACAACATTTAACTGCTGCCATCCGCACCACCCCGGACGAACCCAATTTCTGCATTCCCAGAAAGGTATGTTTTCTCTGTTTTCTTCATTAACTTCCACTCTTACAGGACGAGGTCCGACAATACTCATCTCTCCTCTTAGAACATTTATCATTTGAGGAATTTCGTCAATATGAAATATTCTTAGAATTTTACAAAACGGCATTATACGTTTATCATCAGAAGTTACTTCATTTAAATCATCATCAAAGTTTTCTTCTACTTCATCTTGATACATTGTCCTGAATTTTATCATTTTAAAAGGTTTGCCGAATTTTCCGGTTCTCATTTGAGTATAGAATATCGGTCCCATATCTGATAATTTAATCCCGATAGCAGCAATAATTGATAATGGCAATGTTAAAATAATTATTAAAACGGATGAAATAATATCACAAAATCTTTTTAATGATGCATACAATAATGCTTTTCTTCTCACACAATCATAAAATAACCAGTTAACAGACATTTTAGAGACAAGAAATTTCTTAGTAATTTTTTCATAAAATCTATACATTCTCCAAACTTTTACCCCCAAAGGAATTCCTTTTACAAGATCTGTTAAAATATCTGAATCCATACGAGATTTTACGGCTATAATAACAATTTTTACATTATTATCTTTAATTACCGCTTCAGAATCACATGTTAAACCGAGTATATTAATAGATGAATCTTCATCTTCAATATTATTCATATTGTCATCTAAAAATCCCACTACATTCATTTTTAATTCAGGTCTTCGTTTAATCTCTTCTGCAATAAGTTTTCCGTCTTGCCCCGCTCCTACTATTAGTACATTTCTGGTTCTTACACAAATTTTCTTTAAGAGTGTAATTAATATTCTCACAATACTTAAAATAACAAACCCGAAAATTCCTACAAAAATTAATGAAGCAAACAGGATATAATTACCGCCGATAATCAAAAAGGCTAAACATAATGCACCGGTTGCAACCATCATGCTTTCAAATAATTTGTAATAAAATTTTAAATTATATTTTTCTTCTGAATAAATTTGTTTTGCACATAAAATGCATATCGTAACAATTGTCACAACTGCAGTTATCCATATCACCTGAGAAAGAGTACTTGCAAATACAGAAATAAATCCGCTTGCAAGAAGAGCAATTATAATCAAATCAATGCATGCCAGAGCAAAATTCATATTTAGTATCTCCTATTAATTTATTCAGACAAAGTAATTATATCAAATGTTTATGTGTTATTCAACACGTACTGCAAAGATAATACTATACTTTAACATTAAAAAATATTCACTTGTATTTATCTTTTATATTCAACTTCCTTATATTTCTTCTCTCCCAACACACGTCCCCCCTATATATTTACCCACTATACATTTACCCCCCTGTATTTACCCCAAAAAAAAGCTTTGATAAATATCAAAGCCATAACTTGTTTGTAAGATGTAAGATTTATAAGAGAGTTTATTTATGTAAGTTTTTTCTAAGCAGCCTCTTCGGTAGAAATATATTTTGCCGATTTTGCTACTACACCATAGCAGACCATTGCTAAGCGCTGATTTAAAGCAAGCATATTTTTGTAATGATTTGCTGAATTGTTCATTGCTGTCAACATATCTGAAGCAGAAATCCTTGATTCTAATGCACCGTCATCGTGATTATCAACTTTTTCCTGTGCATACTTTTCTACTAAAAGTTTGTCGATGTAATCTTTTGCTCCTATTGCCATATCTTTACTCCGTTAATATGCTCTTCTTATATGAGATAATTTGTCTGTTATTGTTCTAGTGTCTTTTGTATATCTCATATACCCTTTATGTATATATAAAGTATTTCAATTAAAAAAAATTGCCTTTTTTAGATAAAATGTAAAGAAATGTTAAGAATTTAGTACATCATTTATAGTATGTGCAATTCTAAAAAATTGTTTATAATCAGAGTATGCGCATTGTAGAAAGTAGTGAATTAAGTAATTACAAAGTTCTTCCTTTTGATTTATTTACTGAAAATAAATCAAAAATTCTTGAAGCCGGTGAAGTTTTGACTCCCGGTAAATTGATTATGCTAAAAAATTATATAAGAATATATGCGGAAGACTTTCTTGGAGAAAACACAGATAAAGATAAAAAGAATGATGACACTGCTTCTAAAAAATATAACCAGCAAAGAATGTTAAATTTTTCGTATGAATCATTAGACCCCGATGATTTTGATACGGTTATTAATAAAGTATCTTGCATGCAGAAAGATACCCAGATAAAGATTAAGTATTTTTATAAAAGAATTTTAGATCTTTTTCTACAAAATTATTATGACGATGCAATTTTAAAAATGCAATCACTTGTAAGTATTTTGAGAAATGAAATATTTAAACAGCTTTGTAAATCAGAAAAAGGTTCCAGAGTCCGTTTTATGGGTGAATATGAATTATGCCACCCGCTTAATGTAGCGGTTATTTCCGGATTGATTGCAAAAAAACTGGAATTTACACCAAAAGCATTTGATGAAGTTTTGTTAGGCGCACTCCTTCATGATATAGGAAAATTAAAAATAGAGCTTCAGGGTGAGTCGGCTATTTTAACAACTAATGAAGATGAAATAAAAGAACATACCATAATTGGGTATAACATGATAAAAGAAACTTTTGGATTATCAGAATCAATTGCAAAAATAGCATTGGAACATCACGAGAACAATGACGGTTCCGGATATCCCAGAGGTTTATCAAATGATTATATTACAGAATACAGCCAAATTGTAAATGTAGCAAACTTTTATGACAATTTGGTAAATAATAGAACTCATACGTTAGTTTCAAATAACAGAGAAGCATTAAGAGAAATGTTAGAAGTCGGCACAACCAGATTTTCTGCAAAAATGCTTTACACTTTCATTCATATGTTTAATTATGATGATATAAATGATTTTAATGACATGATGTTTTAATTATGTATTTAGAATAATCCATATTACACAATATATTTTATGATATTTAAAAACCTGCAATCAGGAGTTATAATGATTATATGACTATTGAAATAGAAACAGATATAAGTTTAAAGATGGTAGGATTGGAACTTATGTTTCTTACCCCGGAAAAGTACAGTAATGAAGACGGCATTACTGCTGTTGAACTTGCCAAGCTTGTAAATTTACCGTTAGAAGTTGTAAAGAAAAAACTTCAAATATTAAAAGATAAAGATATAGTAAGAGTAAAGGGAATTAATCCTAAATACTGGTTATTTGATGAATATAATTTCCAAAGGTTAGATGACGATGATGAAATTTTTCATCTGCTCTGTAATTTTGAAGATGTAGATTTCGATAAATATTTCAAATACTGATTCTTACATTTTTAATTCATCAAAAATTTATATAATTTTTCCAAAACAGCCTGAGCAAACATCTCTTTCATTTCTATTCTGGGTATTTCAGGATGCATTTTAACTTCAAAAGTTATTGCTCGCTCATTAGTACAAATTGTAGAATACATTAGACCAACCGGTTTGTCTTTAGTGCCGCCGGTCGGGCCTGCGATACCTGTAGTCGATATGCATATATCCGCACCTGTTAATTTTTGCAATCCTGCAGCCATTTCGTATGAACATTCTTCACTTACCGCACCATAATTTTCCAAAGTCTCTTTCCTGACACCAAGAAGCTTCTGTTTTGCTTCATTTGAATAAGTTACTAAATTAAGATGAATAAATGCAGAACTTCCGCTTACATCAGTTAATTTTGAACTTAATAAACCGCCTGTGCAAGATTCTGTTGTCGCAACTCTCAAATTCCTGTTTATTAATATTTTTGCTATTTCTTCATTAGTAGTTGTCATTTTTATTCTTTCTAATAGGTTGTCCTTTTTAAAATAATTTTATTCTTCTTGTTGTAAAGATTATGTTTATACCACACACCCTCAAAAGTACCGTCAGGTTTAAAAAGATATTGGCAGTCTTTTGATATATAGTATATAGCGCTTACTGGCTTACCTGAAATTCTGTATTGAATTGCATAATACGGAAAATCAGGATAATCGCCTTCTATAATATCAACATATCTTAAATTTCCCATTGCATCATAATAATACGCTTTACTTAAATCTTTTTGATCTTGGAGTGCATACATATATAAATTTGCCATTCTTTTATAATAAAATGCAGAGATGTTGTTTCCTTTAAATTCTTTATATCCGGCTGAAGCTGCCATATAATTTTCGATATGATTTTTATCTTTTAATTTGTCATGAAATAAGCTTTTTAAATCATGTCTTTGCTCAACCGGTGTTGCAAAAATTATATCGTGAATCTCAGATATCATAGCATCTTTTTCCAATTCGCTTTTGTCTATCCAGTCATATTGTATATCTGCCACATAAACATCATTAAAGTTTGCATATACCGAAAGCGAAAAAAGCATGGCTAATAAAATTAAAAATATTTTTTTCATAAAATCTCCTTATAAAGAAGTATACCACACGAATATCGAAATAGTGTATAATCATTACGGAGAAACATTTTGTATCAAATAATCAGTGAATACCTTGAATATTTAGAACTTGAAAAAGGATTATCCCAAAATACGCTGGATGCCTATAGATATGATTTGGAAAATTTTAGTGATATTACAAGAGCGGAAGATATTAATACAGTAGACAGATTCTCAATTAACAAATATGTCAGAGAATTGAGAGAAAAAAAATATGCTCCGACAAGTGTTATAAGAAAAGTTGCTTCTCTAAGAGGTTTTTTTAAATGGGCATTCTCTGTAGGAATTATATCAAAAAATCCGGCTTCTACTCTTGAACAGCCCAAAATGCCGCAAAAACTCCCAAAAGTAATAACAGTAAAAGAAGTGGAAGAAATCTTGCATAACAAATTGAATCCCTTAGAACACGTTATAGTAGAATTGCTTTATAGCTGCGGACTTCGTGTATCAGAGCTTGTTAATTTAAAAATAAATGATATTGATTTATCCTCAAAATATGTTCGTTGTTTTGGTAAAGGTTCTAAAGAAAGAATAATTCCGATGGGAGAAACCGCGAAAAACGTTATAAAAGAATATTTGCCGAGTCGTAATATGATTTTAAAGAAATACAATAAAGATACTAAAAAATTATTATTAAGAGATGACGGAAGAATAATTACAAGACAAGATGTATATAAGTTTGTACACCAACAAGGAAAATTAATTAATAAGAATATTTCTCCGCATACTTTAAGACATAGCTTTGCAACCCACCTTCTTGAAAACGGTGCGGACTTAAGGATAGTTCAAGAACTGCTGGGACATAGCGATGTATCTACGACTCAGTTATATACCCATATCAGCAAAAAAAGATTAAAAAAGGTATATTTTTCTATTAATCCGTAATAATAATTTTGTAAAAAATAAACATATATTAAGAATTTGTAACATGTAAAAAATACCTATAATTACACAATAGTAAAGCGATTAAGCCGTCATCAGGAATATAAAAATTACAAAAAAACAAAATTATATATATACTCTACTAACTCTTTTTCTTATTTAAATATTTGTGATAAGATATTTATATACGTTGCTGTGGAGTCAGATAGTGCAAAATCTATCAAGAATATATAAAAATTTAATAATATCAGGTCTGGTATTGTCTGCCCTAACAATACCATGTTTGTTCTGCTCCGCAGAAGAATATTCTGATGATTTAAACGAGATGGATTCTATAGAAGAATCCGCATATGACTCCAGTACTGCATATATTAATGATATTGAAATTTTAGGTTCTAACATTATTAAATCCGACTATATTTTATCAAAGATGTCTCTTAAAAAAGGTGATTTATATGACAAAGATAAAATGCAGCAAGATTTAAAAACCATATACAAATTAGGATATTTTACCGAAAGAATGAAAGCCGTACCGGTAAAGAATTCCAACGGCACAATATCATTAAAAATTATTGTGGAAGAAAATATTCCGGTAACAGATTTTACAATAGAAGGTAATACGGTAGTTTCTTCGGAAGAACTTATGCAATATCTTTTACCTTTGAAGGGTAAACCTCAAAATATTACAGCAATTAATCAGGCATTAGAAAAAATCAACCAGTGCTATTACGACAAAGGATATATTTTATCAAAAATTGACTCCATATATGATGATCCGGACGGAACTCTTAATATAAGTATTACCGAAGGAAAAATCAATTCTATTTCAATTAAAGGCAACGAAAAAACAAAACAATACGTTATTGAACGTAACATAATGACTGAACCCGGAAGCGTATATAATGAAAATCAATTAAAACAAGACTTAGTAAGATTATATTCAACTCAAGCTTTTAAAGATGTAAACCGAACAATCGAAGCTTCAGAGGATGATCCGGATAAATTTGATGTAACAATAGAACTTACGGAACAAAGAACGGCATCAGTCTCTGTCGGCGGCGGTCTTGATTCCGCAACCGGTGTTTTTGATTCTTTAGGTATTACCGATAACAACTTTAGAGGCAGAAATCAAAGAATTTCTCTCACCGGTATGGTAGGTTCAGGTGTTTTGATGAGCGATTCATCAATATTGAATAAAATTAATTATCAGGCAGAGATAAGCTTTTTTGAACCTCATTTTCTAAATGCAGATAATTCATTGATGAGCAAGATATACTACAGAGATTTGGGTAGTTATCAAATTCCTCTTGCAATGGAACGCAGAATCGGAATTGAGGGGACTCTTGCGCATAGGTTGAAAACGAATAGGCGTATGTCTTCAACCCTTACTATCGGTGGTGAATATATAGACTTAAGTGAGGGTGATTCTGCAAAAATCTCAAATCTGTTTAGAGCTCATGGATTGGACATTGCAGATCGTGCAAAAGAACTTGAAGGCGGGTTCTTCTTAAAAGTAGCACCTGGACTGTCTTATGATTCCAGAGATTCGGCAATAAATCCTCGTAACGGTGTTGTTGCATCAGTAAGATTTGAAGAAGCATTTGGTTTGGACGGATTTAATAAAACAACCGGCAGACTCTCCGGTATGGCAAAAAAATACATACCTATAGCTAAAAAATCATCTTTTACCCTTACGGGTAGAGGCGGTTTGAAACTTCATGGTTCAAATATGCCTGAAGTTATGGCATACCGTTTAGGCGGCCCGTATACCATAAGAGGATATAAAGTTAACGGTGTAGGTACCGGTACATCATTTATTATGGGTTCTGCAGAACTTGCAACACCGATTCCGTTTGTTGACAGGTTAAAAGTTAACTTCTTACAAAACCTAAGAATTACATTCTGGGTTGATGCCGGTACTGTGTTTAATCCGACAATTTCCAGCACATTGTTTGACAGACCTAACCATGCGATTACTGCAGGTATTGGTTTGAAGATAAATATGCCAGGGGTCGGGCCGTTATCTGTTGATTACGGTTTCCCTCTCACGAACCCCGGACCTAACGGAAATAGAAACGGATACTTTACATTTGGTGTAGGTGATATGATGTATTAATGATAATGTAAACAGATGAACAAGTTAATAGGTGATTAAGTTAATATAAAATAAATGTTAGGTACTGCCTGACAAAAGAACTATAAGAAAGGAGTAGATATATGAAAGGAATAAAATTAGGACTTGCAGCTTTGGCAATTATTGCAGTAACGGGTATTGCAAATGCCGGTGGTGTCGGATATATAGACTACGCAAAAGTTATTGATAATTATGATTATGCAAAACAAGTAACAAAAGAAGTTGATGCAAAAGGGTTAGAAATGCAGCAATATCTTGTAGACAAAGAAAAAGAATACAAATCTCTGGATACGCCTTTAAAGAAACAAACATTTGAAGAAAGAGTATCTCAAGAATTTAAAACAAAAGAATCTGCATATATGGCTTTAAGAGAAAAAAGAGAAAAAGAAGTCTATGACAGAATTCAAAATGCCGCAAAAGCTGTAATGGTTGAACAAAAATTAGATGCAATTATGGATATAAGAGGTGTTTTTGTTGGCGGAATGGATGTTACTGATAGTGTAATATCAAAACTCAAAATGTCCAGATAGTAAAAAAGTAATAAAATATACCAAAAGAGGATTGCCATATGTATAACAAAAAAATGCAATATGTTATAAAATCAGTACCTACGGATGATAAACAAGGTTTGGAAGATTTGCTAAACCAGATGTCTGATGAAGGATGGGATTTGTATACTATGCACGAAGTTGAAACGGAATCCTCTTTTGATTTTAATTGTATTTTCATGCGTCCTAAGCAAGAGGAAGAGCAAACAGATTTGGATGATATCGTAAATATTACAAGCTTCAAGTACAGAATGGAAAAAATGCTGGCAGCTCCTTCAAGCCCATACGCTTCTTGTAAAGAAATTCAATTAAAAATCTCAAATCAAAAAGAAAGAATCAAAAAAATAAAATCCCAGTTGGAAAGTGATAACCTTTCTCCAGATGAAAAAAATCAATTAAATACACAAATGTCTGACGAATTAAGACAGTTAGACAGCTTAAAACAGACACTGGTAAACGAGATTTCTCCGGATACAATGTTTGCAACCATAAAAGAAGAAAAATTTGTTGTAAATCTTTCTGAAGAGATTTTGGAATTAATTTCAATGGAGGCAAATGACAATCTTCTTTCAGAAACCGTAAAAATAAGACAAAAACTTGCAGATTCATTGGGATACGTAATTCCGCACATTCATTTTCATAACAGCGATGAGTTAAATCAAAATGAATTCAGCATTAAAATTCATGATATTGAACTCTTTAGAACAGTTGTTTTTCCGGGTTATGCAGCATACTATAAGGAAGAACTTAAGGGATATAAGGTTACGGAAGATGATATTGTTTTATCGGATGAAATTACCGGAAAGAAACTTATATGGATTCCTCAACAAAAAGTTAAAGATTTCTGGGTGCATGGAATGAGTGCGGCAGAATACATTGGTAAAGCAATTGAAACTATAGCTATAGAAGAAGTTTCAGATATTATGGATTATAATGACGTAAATAAGTATGTCGAAAAAGTTATAGAAGTAAATTCTTTCCTTGTGGATAATATTTTACCTGACTTTTTAACAGCTTCTGATTTGAAGTATTTGTTGACTTGTTTAATTAGAGAACATGTTTCAGTTAAAAATATAGTTTACATTTTTGAGAAAATTAATGACTACGCAGGAGAACCAACAAAAGAAGACTTGTTGGACAAAGTAAGATTAGCATTATCAAAACATATTATAAAAGACTTAGCAGAAGACGGAGAGCTTAAAGTCATAGAATTTTCGGATGGAATTTTAGAGAAAATATATGCATTTTTCGCAGAAGACGAAGAAGAGTCAGTTGTAAGAATCGAAGCAAAAGATGTTGAAGATATTGCAGATAGGTTAATCAAATTTGCTAAATCTAAAAAAATTACAAATCCTGTTGTAGTTGTTCCGATGGATATTCGTCATATGATTTTTGTAATTTTGAGTGAATTTGTTCCTGATTTAACTGTTCTTGCACATGAAGAACTTGTATCAGAGTGTAATATTAAATTTGTCGGTAAAGTATAAGAATATTTTCCTGATTTTCAGGGAAAAAGCTATTAATATAAGACAGGTTTAGTGTTTTTATACGTTTTTTTATTGGGGGAAAATTATGGAATTAAATCAATATATAGAACACACTTTATTAAAACAAAATGCGAGTAAAAACGAAGTAAAAAAGCTTTTGGAAGAAGCTTTACAATATAAATTTTTAGGAGTTTGCGTTAATCCTTGCAACGTCAAATTTGCTAAAGAATATTTAAAAGATTCAAATATAAAAATAGTTACGGTCATTGGTTTTCCTCTCGGTCAATCAACTACTGAAGTAAAAATTTTGGAAACGGTTGACGCTGTAAAAAATGGAGCAGATGAGATTGATATGGTTATAAACGGCGGTAAGTTAAAAGATGGAGAATACGACTATATAACAGAAGAAATATCAAAAATTAAAACAGCCTGCCAAGGACATAATCTTAAAGTTATACTGGAAACAGATTTACTAACACAGGAAGAAATAAAAACAGCATGCGAATTATGTATAAAAGGCGGTGCGAACTTCGTTAAAACATCAACCGGTTTTGTTAAAAACGGTGTCGGAGCAAAGGTTGAAGACGTAAAGCTTATGTATGAAACAGTAAAAGATGCAGGACTTCAAGTCAAAGCTTCAGGTGGAATTCGTGACAAAGAAACTGCTCTAAAAATGATTGAAGCAGGCGCAGTAAGACTCGGAACAAGCTCGGGAGTTAAAATAATTCAGTAATGCAAAAAATTCTTGTGTTATTAATAAATATGTATCAAAAGCTTACTGCATTTCTTCCGCATAGGTGCAGGTTTTATCCAAGCTGCTCAGAATATATGAAGGAAGCAATTATTAGGTTTGGTATATTTAAAGGTGTATGGCTCGGAATAAAACGTATTTGCCGGTGTCATCCGCTGAATGACGGCGGATACGATCCGGTTCCTGAAAAATAAAATTGAAAAATAGTGTGAATAAGGAATGTGTCCACTTCCTTAATCCTTCCAATATGGTTTAAATTTTATAATTTCATTAAATGTCTTATTAAAATCACCTTTAAAACATATTGTTCTATCATCAACATATAAATATGACGGTATCTTTATATTAGTTACATTTTTAAAATATTTATCAATATCATTTTCTATAAGCCATTTAGTTGGCAGCATCGGATTTCTTGACGTAAAAAGATACAAAGCATTAAATGATTGGAATATGAGTCAAACAATCAGGAATACTTTTGCATCAAACATAAAAAAATATCGTATGTCAAGAGGGTTAAAAAGAGAAGAAATGTCACTTGCACTGGGATACGATAATTCTTATATTTCGAAGTTAGAGAAAGAAGAAATAAACGGAATTATCCCCTCTCGCACACTTGATTAATTTTAATCAGTTAAAAAATTGATTTTATAGCTTTTCAAAGTATTAATGTAAAATTTTGTAACATTTTGTCAAAATGTATTAAAGTTTTTCAAAAATATGCCGATATACATAGTGTATAATTGTAATCGTTATGAAAGGAATGTGAAATGAATATTAAACAGAAAGACGTTAATTTTTGGTCTCAAAAAGCAGAAAGTTTTATGAAACAAAATGCTCGAGGCAATAATACTATGAGCGTGCAAGATGTAGCCAGTTTGTTTATGAAGGAAGGAAGATATATTGATGCTCAAGTAATTGAAAATATTGCAGGTGAAGATAAACAAGTAGATAAGAAAGAACTCTCAATGCTTCTTTATATGTTAGACGGAACTAAAAAGTATGATGCAAATGATAAATCACAAGATTGGGTAGAACATGATTGGTTTATACAATCTAATGTATACAAGCATAAAGGTGTTAGATGTGGTGACGAAATAGATGATTCCCTTAAAGATACATTAGCAAACACAGCAACACCGGAAGAATTTGCAGAGATACAAAAAGCATTTGGTATACAAGGCAAACCACAATTCGGTTTAAATGGTGAACCACCAAAAACATCTGATACTACAGATAAAAAAATAGGCATTATATCAACAATTACAGATGAAGAATATCAGGCAAAATTAGATAAAATTGTTGATAAAATTTTAAACGGAAAAGAATCAATAAAATTAGGTGAATTTAAAAAAACAGCATTGTTTAGTGCTATACAAAATCAATTTGAAACAAAAATGGGACGTAGTAATCTTTATGACATAGCAACAATGGATACAGCATTAGATGCAGAGAATGTGCAAGATTATAAATCATTGGACGATATAGAAATTAGTAGGAATGAACTTAAGACTCTTTTTATGGCTGCAGATGCTGACTTAGTCAATGTAAATGGAGAAGAAAAATTTGTATTTAATTCAGTTGCAATTAAACAAGATAATAGTGGATTAACAGAAATGACTAAAGATGAATTAAAACAAATATATATGATTATGAGTATGCGTTCTGAATATGGTGCGGAAATGGCAAATTCAATGGTAGAACATATAGCGAACGGAGAACCAGTCGAAATTATTGAAAAATAAAAACACTAAACAAAGTTAGGTAAAACCCTACAATAACTTGATTTTATTAAAACGGATTGAGGTTAATATTTACCCCCAGTCCGTTTTTTATATTTTCTAAAAAGTTAAGTTATCTAAAAACTCCATCTAAATCAATTAAAATTTTCTTTCTAAACATAATTACTCCGATATATTGGACTGACATTCCTGTTTATAATAACAAAAATATTGAATAATTGGAATATGAGTCAAACAATCAGGAATACTTTTGCATCAAACATAAAAAAATATCGCATGGCAAGAGGACTAAAAAGAGAAGAAATGTCACTTGCACTGGGATACGATAATTCTTATATTTCGAAGTTAGAGAAAGAAAAAATAAATATCACTATTGATAAAATTGAACAAATAGCAAAGTATTTGAATATTGAACCCTATTTATTATTTAAGATTTAATATTAAAGGGCATGTTTTCAACCCGACAAAAACCATTAATGCTCATCAAAATATTATTTTAAAAAATTAACCGTTTAATTTTTCTTCCTCACGTTTTGATTTGTAGCTGTACGCTGCATAGATTACTATACCGACTATAAGCCAAATAATAAAATACAATGCAGAAGTTGCTTTAGCACTAAATCTGTAATACATCAGCGCTAAACATATCAAAATTCCGAAAATCGGGAACCAAGGACAGAAAGGAACTTTAAAAGGTCTTGGTCTGTCAGGTTCTGTTTTTCTCAAAATTAAAACTGCAATACAAATTATTATAAACGAAGTAAACGTACCAAAATTACATAATTCTGCCGAAAGATTCAAATCCATAAATAAAGCACAAATAATTACAATCAAACCGGATAGCCATGTCATAACATGCGGTGTTTTGAATTTTGGATGAACTGCATTTAATGATTTTGGCAGAAAATTATCTCTGCTCATCGCCCATAATATCCTTGTTGTTCCGAGCTGATAGATTAATAAAACGGATGTTAATGCGCAAAGAGCGCCGACAGATATTAGTCCTGCATGGAAGTTAATAAACGTAATCATATTTGTATGCAACTGTCCTATATATCTCATAGCATGCGCTAACGGTGCCTGTGTATCTATAGAATCATAAGGGACAACACCCGTTAAAACAAGTGCTGCGCATACATATAAAATAGTACATATCAAAAGAGTACCCATAATTGCAATAGGTAAATCCCGCTGAGGATTTTTTGTTTCTTCTGCAGCAGTTGAGATTGCATCAAAACCGATATAAGCAAAAAATATTACAAACGCACCGGTAAAGATTCCTTCAATACCGTTCGGAGCAAATGCTGCCATATTTAAGCCCCAGTTCTCTGGTTTAACATAGAATGAACCTACAACGATAAACGAAAGAATAATAAACATGTTTACCCCAACCATTATGGTTGCAACTTTTGTTGATTCTTTTACACCTTTTATCAAAAGTAATGTTAAAATAAATACTATGGCAAGAGCCGGAACATTAACAGCTATAGGGATATTTATATCGAACGGTAAATGTAAAAACGGCATTTTATCATGCACATCCCAACCATATTTATTACAGAGTTCATACATAGTTCTGTAGTCATTTCTTAACCAAAGCGGGCAATTAATAACAAAAGCCGGAAGAATATGTTTAAAGCCTTTCAAGAATTGAACAAAATACCCTGTCCATGCACTTGCAACAGTAATATTCCCGATTGCATACTCAAGCATTAAAATCCAACCTACCATCCATGCCATAAATTCACCCATTGTAGCGTAAGTGTATGTATAGGCACTGCCCGCAACAGGAATCATAGATGCTATTTCCGAATAAGAAAGAGCAGAAAATACACTTGCAATTGCAGCCAAAAGCATTGATATAACAATTGCAGTTCCGGCTCCCGCACCGTCTGAGCTTCCTACTATAGCACTTCCGATAATTGTAAAAATTCCGGTTCCTACAACTGCACCGATTCCTAAAATTATCAAGTCAAATGCATTTAATGTCTTTTTTAATTCTGAATTAACTCCCTCATCAATGAGTTCTTGAGGACTTTTACATTTAATTAAATTGTTAAATATTACTTTTAAATTTTCCATAATTTGCTATTCTTTATTTTCTGTTACTTTTTCGGCTTTTCTGTTTTTCCAATATCCGTATGTTGCATATATTAAAATACCCATAATAATCCATACAACAAATAATTCTGTTGAAAGTTTTGCTGATTCACCTTTTGCAGTAAACATCATAAATGCCATTAATCCTCCGCAGCATAATATTCCTGCAAGCGGAAACCAAGGACAGAACGGAACTTTGAAAGGTCTTGGTCTATCCGGATCTATTTTTCTTAATATTAAAATTGCAACGCAAACGATAATGAAAGATGTAAATGTTCCAAAGTTACATAGAGCTGCCGCTACATCAAGATTTAATGTCAATGTCCCGAAAATTGAAACAATACAGACAGCCCAAGTTAAAACATGAGGAGTATTAAATTTAGGATGTAATTTTTGGAACACTTCCGGTAAAAAGTTATCACGACTCATTACATATAAAATTCTTGTTGCTGCCATTTGCATTACAAGCAAAACTGACGTTAAACCTGCTATTATACCAACTGACATAAATCCAGGAACAGCTTTAGCCATCCAGCCATGTAATACATTTTCCATCGTAAATGCAAGAGGCGCACCTAAAAATGCAGGGTCGACCTGACCTTGAGTTCTATACATTCCGGTAAGTGCTAATGCTACAAGAGTGTATACAATAGTCGTTACAATCAGCGAACCGATAATACCTCTCGGTAAATCTCTTTGAGGATTTTTACATTCTTCTGCTGTTGTTGCAAGAGCATCAAATCCTATATATGCAAAAAATATTATAAATGCGCCCATAAATATTCCGCTAAACCCGTTTGGAGCAAAAGGCACCCAATTGGCAGGTTTTGCAAAAAACAGCCCTGTAATTACGAACAAAGCAATAATACCAAGCTTTAACACCACCATAAATGTTGCCATTTTTGTTGAATCTTTTGTTCCTCTGACGAGAGTTAAGGTAATAAATAATATTATCAATGCAGCCGGAAGATTTATTGAGAAAGGAATTCCGCATATAGACGGAATTACCGAATGATAGTCGATACCTTGTGCCGAAAGAGTGTGTACTGCACTTCTGTAATCATTTACCAACCAAACAGGAGGGTTTGAAATAAAAGCAGGTAAAATATGTCC
>ODAI014655094.1_pt1 | contig 34214 bp, 27 predicted proteins | sample 1539321 | NCBI WGS metagenome assembly ODAI01 (sample SAMN02144231, study PRJEB22623) | gut metagenome | biome: sheep rumen | host: Ovis aries | place: New Zealand
TGTCTGGGTGATAAGATTGTTGCGGTCTGCTAAATAAAGGATTCGCTTTTTACAGCCAGCTTTCCAAAGACGATAGATAATCTGAAATGCGGTATAAGTTTTACCTGTTCCAGTTGCCATTACAAGAAGGATTCTGTTTTGTCCGCGGGCAATTGCTTCTACAGTGCGGTTTATTGCAATTCGCTGATAGTAACGGGGTGCGCGCCCCTCTGCATCAAAGAAATATGAGCAAAGAGAAGTTTCTTCTGCTTCTTTTGTTTCTAGATTGTTGTATCGCTTGTAACACTCCCAAAGTTCTGCAGGTGTTGGGAAGTGGTCAATATCTGCGTTTTCGGAAACAATTGATTTGCCATCAGCATCTTGCGGTCCACAATTCTTGCGATATTGAATTACAAATCCATCTCCATTACTGGAAATTGCAACAGGAATATCAAGAGTTCCCGCGTATTCCAAAGCCTGCTGCATTCCGGCTCCAACTGTGTGAGTGTTGCCTTTTGCTTCTACAACAGCAACTGGTATGTTCGGTTTGTAATATATGATTATATCTGCACGTTTTTTTTCGCCGCGCTTTGTCTTTTTTCCTTTTACAAAAATGCGTCCTGCGGTAAAAGTCACTTCCTCGCGAATTTGAGACTGCTCCCAGCCGGACTGCATGATTGCAGGGAGAATATATTTTGAGATGATGTCGCGTTCGGAAAAGTTTTCAATTCCTGCCATGCTAAAATCATTTTACACCATTCTATGCTCGTTGACAATGTTGTTATGCCTCTTTGTCGTAAAGTGCCTTCCGCAGATAAATCATGTCCACAAGCTGAACGCCTGCCTCAAAAATGGAATGGTCGTAATTCCTGGTGAAAAAATCCTTTTCCACATGATGACACTTGAATCCGCATTTTTCGTAAAAGGGAATCGTGAGCGGGCTGTCGCCTGTTCCCACCTGCAGAACAGAAAAACTGTCTCGGTATGTTTGCGCCACAAAGTCAATCAGTTTTTTGCCGTAGCCTTTCCCCTGGCTCTCTGGGTCGGTGGCAATATTCTTTATCTCAAGAACGCCGTTTCCTTCGTCGGTAACGACACATTCCGCCTTTACCCCATCGTCGTCAAGAACGAACATTGTTCCCTGCTCAAGGTAGCGGTCAATCATGTCCTCCTGCTCGTCGGCAAGAAGGAGGAGGGAGAGGAATTGTTTTTTGTTCTGGGTGATTTGGCTTATACGCATGGAAGCAACCTCATTTCTATCATACAGGACTTCCTTAAAATTTGCCACAGAATTTTTAGCGTTCGTTCTTTCCCAAGTCTTTTGAGAGGAAGAGGAGCAAATCATCGTCGTTTACACAAGGGGCATATTGCTCAAGTACTTTGCCGCGATAGTACACGCCGCTTCCATCAGGAATATATCCACGCTTAGCATAGATTCTTTGTGCCGCTCCATATCCTGAGTGAAGTCCCACCGCAAGAAAAACCCTGCCGCTTATTTTTCCGGCTTCCGCTTCGGCCGCGTCTAAAAGTCGGCTCCCGATGCCTTTTCCGTGCACGTCAAAAAAGACCGTGAGATCGACGATTTCCGGAAAGCCTCTCAAAGCCTGCGATCCCTCTTCCGGATGCAGGTCGAGCGTGCATTGTCCTGAGATTCTCCCTTCATATTCGGCTATGAAGACCAGACGCGAGCCTTCTTCCTGCTCCTTGTAATAACGCTCGTAGATTTCCATGCGCGGATGCCAGCCGTAGGACTCATACGTGGCGTACAGCGCCTTCGCATCACCGGGCACCATGCTCCGTATCTTTATTTTTCCGTCGTCGAAATAGACCGTCATTCATCCTCCGGAAATCTTACGAGCGGGGTATGCATGCCTCCCGCGCGAATCAGAGCGCGCAAGGCTTCGCCTGCGTAGCCATAGCCCAGCAAGCGGTAAAAATCCGGCTGTTTTGCAAACTCGGCTCACAAGCCGAAGGAAGCCCGAAAAGCTCACCAAAGGTGATTTTTCAGGCTTCCTTTATAGCATGTTCAGCAAGACTACGCAAGCCTAGTTCCGTTCCTCCACGACAATATTGTCGATGACGACGGTATGCTTTGCATCGATGCGTTTTCCGTTGACAGCGCCCATAGAAATGCTCAGGATAACCTCGGGGTCTGTTTTTTCCTGCATCTGGAACACCGTCTCGTAATGCTGTACGGAAGGCCCCACCTGTATAATCTGCGTGCCGGAATACGGAATCCAGTTGTCGTCGCCGGAACCGTCGCGCTGCAGCGCATACATGATGCTCCGCTCCAGCGTGCTCTTTGCGTCGAACGCAACGCGGTAGCTTTTTCCGTTTTCCAGCGTAATGTTGTTCTGCTTGAGCTGAATCATCCAGTCGGCGCTGCCGGTGTTTGAGATGTCCGCACAGAATGCGTCCTGATACGTAAGGCTATCAATACCGTACTCAAGCGAAGCCTCTTCGTGCGCGTAGACCTCGTAGCCGGTCAGACCGCTGGAGAAGTCCCCGTTTACAATCATGCCGTCATCCTGGATGCGGACGGAATCAACAAAGACCGTCCCCGCGGAAGCTGCAAACGTAAGCAGTCGTCCCCGCGCAGAAGAGGGGGAAGGAGAAGGCTCAAACGTGTAGCGGTATGACGCCCTGCCTCCGGTGAGCGGCACCTCAAGCGACAGCGCGTCCTCTATGCCGACGCTCAGCGCGGCACCGTCAGGGCTGTACGCATCGAACGAAAGGATGTAAGTCTTTCCGGGCTGAACCGCTACGCTCTGGAACACGCGCGCCGCGGTGCCGGAAGGAGCAAGCTTCAGTTCGCGGACATTCTTTTCGTTCGTGACGCCCACGGAAGCGGCCGTATCCGTCTCCCAATGCGCAAGCCGGCCTGCGCCTTCCTGGAATTCCCCGTTGAAGACATAGTTCCCGTCGGGAAGCAGTGCCGCAGCATCAGAAGCATCTCCGGCGCCCGTCTTTACAAAGCGCACATTGGTGATGTGGACTTTTGCCGTTGCGTTCTGGTTCCCCAGATTGAATTCAATCCGGCCGGTGGGGTCACTGTCTTCCTTCATGGTAAAGTCAAATGCGAAGGTCTGCTTCTTTTTGCCGAGCGGCACTTTTGTGTCGTTCAGATAGCGTATCCAGCCGACGTTCGGCGCGGTAATGGCGGTAATAATCGTGCGCTCATCATCCGCCCACGCATCAAACTGATAGTGGTAGGCGGAACCTTTTTCAAGCGGGATGTCCGGCTGCACAATCTGGATGCTGTAGTCCAAGTCGCCGGGCGTCTCGCTCGTCACATGCAGCGCATTGCCGGAAATGTCGGCACTGCCCTTTCCGCTTCCAGCAAGCAGGAAGAACCAGTCCGTCGTATCCCCCAGATTTTCCGCGACCGCAAAATCGCCGTTCGCCACAAAGTTTCCAGTCGCATCAGGCTCGCGCAGCTGGACAAACGGCGCTTCCGGTTTTGAAACAGCCTCATTGTAGGACGGCTTCTGGTACACGCGCACATAGTCCACCACCATGCGGGCATTTTCTGCAAAGCCGGTTTCTGCGGTCGGATTCCCCGGCCAGTTCCCGCCGACGGCGACATTCAGAATCAGGTAGAACGGCTGGTCAAAGGGAGCGGGATAGGCCACTTCGCCAAAGCCCTTTTTCTTGGTGAACCAATCGCTTGTTTTGTAGAAGAGCATATTGTCTATGTAGAAGCGGATTTCGCCGGGATCCCATTCGCAGGCATAGATGTGGAATTCCTTGGATAAATCCGTCCCGAATTTTGAGTAGCTTCCCTGATGCTCCGCGTGGGGCTCGCCAAAGTGTATGGTACCGTACTGCGTGTCGGTCCTGTTTCCGAGCACTTCCATAATGTCGATTTCGCCGCACTTGGGCCACTGGCCGTACAGGTTTTCTTCCGTGGGCATCATCCAGAATGCGGGCAGGAAGCCCTGGCCGCGCGGCACCTTGAGCCGGGCCTCAAAACGGCCGTAGGTAAAATCGTGCTTTCCGCGCGTATTGATGCGACCGGACGTATATGAAGCCGCTCCGTTCTGCTCATGCTTTAAGGCCTGAATGACAAGGGTTCCGTCCTTGACATAAATGTTTTCCGCCGAATCCACATATTCCTGCAGCTCGCTGTTTACCCAGCCAGGCTCATGGTACTCGTAGTTCCAGTCGTCCTTGTTCAGCTTACGCCCGTCAAAATCATCCTGCCAGACAATGTCTTCCATCGTATATTTTGAATTCTGGATTTCGTATGTCTCCCGGCTCTTTTTCTGGCACGCCATAAACGTGCCGCTGAGCGCCAGACAAAAAAGCAACATATTCCTACAGCGCATGGTATTCCTCCACAGTAATCTCTCCTTCATCATAGCGGAATTCCGCGCACGCTCTGGCAGATTCATAAGAATTATTGCATATTCTTACTATTTTTGCCATAATACCGGCATGAAAAAGCAGTCCAAAACGGAAAAGGCGCTTTCGCACAAAGTATTCCTGCAGCGGGAATACGGAAGCCGGCACCTTGCGTACGAGCGCGAGCTGGAATTTTACGATGCGGTAAAGGACGGGAACTTCAAGGCGCTGAACAAGCTGATGCTGCCGCTCAAAGACAGGCATCTGGGCACGCTTTCCAAAGATGCGCTCAGGAACGCAAAATACCACCTTATCATCACGGTCGCGCTCATCACGCGCTTCTGCATCGAAGGCGGGCTGGAAAGCGAGACGGCGTACACGCTGAGCGACGTGTACATCCAGCAGGTTGACGCGTGCCGGAGCGAGGAAGAAATTGACCTGCTGCACCGGGAGCTCGTGTTTGACTTTGCCGACCGGATGAAAAAAAGGAAGGCCGCGCAGGGAATTTCCAGGGCGGTCAAAAAAGCGTGCGACTACATTTACGACAACCTGCACCAGCGGCTGACGCTCGAAAAAATCGCACGGGCGGCAGGCATACACAAAAACTACCTGTGCGCGCTGTTCAAAAAAGAAACGGGCTCGACCGTGCAGGAATACATCCGCAGAAAAAAAATAGAGGCGGCCGCAAACATGCTTTCGTATGCGGACTACAGCCCGCAGGAGCTGAGCGACTATTTTTCATTTTCCTCGCAGAGCCACTTTACGAACACCTTCAAACGCATCATGAACGCAACACCGGCGGAATACCAGCGGACGCATTACCACTCGCACTGGCAAAAAAGATAGACGCAGGGCGGCAGCAGCGCATTTTCACTGGCATGCCGCTTCATCTGCAGGACTGCCCGGAAGCCTCACTTTCCAGACAGCGCTCATATATATCTCCCGGTGATGCAGTTCGGATTCCCGGCGATATCCGCAGGACTGCCGCTCGCGACGATGCGCCCGCCCTGCTTTCCCCCGCCGGGTCCCATGTCAACGATGTAATCTGCGCTGCGGATAACATCAAGATCATGCTCTATCACAATAAGCGTAGCGCCTTTGCTGATAAGATGGCGGAACACCGCAATCAGCGTCCTGACATCCAGCGGGTGCAAACCGATGGTCGGCTCGTCAAAGACAAAAACGCTGTCCTCCTGCCCGCGCCCCATCTCGCTCGCAAGCTTAAGCCGCTGGGCTTCGCCGCCGGAAAGGCTCGGCGTCTGCTCGCCGAGGGTCAGATAGCCGAGGCCAAGGTCATGGAGCACCTGCAGGCGGTTCCTGACAAACGGAATATCGGAGCATTCCGAGAGAGCCTCGTCCACACTCATATCCATAAGCGCAGGAAGGGAGACCGGTTTTCCGGCGGATGCAGAGGCCTTTCTCGCCTTCTTCCTGAAAATTCTGAACGCTTCCTTTGCGTAGCGTGCGCCCCGGCATTCCGGGCAGGGAATCTCCACGTCGGGGAGGAACTGGACATCGAGGCTGACGGAACCCGTACCGTCGCAGGCCGGGCATCGGAGAGCGCCGGTATTGTACGAGAAGTCTCCGGCCTTCCAGCCCCTTTCTTTTGCGTCCGGGCTCCGGGCATAGATTTTCCGCAGCTCGTCATGAATGTTCGCGTATGTCGCCACCGTTGAACGGATGTTTATCCCGATTGGCGTCGCGTCTATCAGCTTGAGCTGCCTGATTCCGTCCGCACAAAGGCTTTCCCCATGGGAAGGCAGGGGCGCACCGGAAATGCGTGCCAGCAAGGACGGGACAAGGCTCTCAAGCACCATCGTCGTCTTGCCGCTGCCTGATACGCCGGTCACAACGGAAAGCTTTCCCTTGGGGAAGCACACGTCGAGCGGCTGCACCGTATGGATGCTCGTGGTCTTCATGCTGATTGTGCCCAAGGAAAAGATATCGCCGCGTTTTGCTGCCGGCTCCCGGCTTGCGCGCGCAGGACTGCCGTCCGTGCCCCGCAGCTGCACCTCCTGCAGGAACGCAGCTATCCGGCTCGCTTTGTTCCGCACGATATCGCGCGGCGTGCCCGACGCAATCACCGTCCCGCCGCCCGCACCGGCTTCCGGGCCAAGCTCGATAATCCAGTCGGAATGTGCGAGCACCTGCGTATCGTGGTCCACAAGAATCACGCTGTTTCCGTCGGCAATCAAATCATCCATCACGCCGACGAGCCCCTCAAGGTTTGACGGATGAAGCCCTATGCTCGGCTCGTCAAGCACATAGAGCACACCCGTGGTACGGTTCCGCACGGCGCGGGCAAGCTGCATGCGCTGGCGTTCCCCCGTGCTCAGCGTGGAGGCGGCGCGATCCAGCGATATGTAGGAAAGCCCAAGCTCCATCAGGCGGCGGGCAACATCGTCAAAGGACTCGCAAATCCGCAGAGCCATCGGCCGCATCGTATCGGGGAGCGAATCCGGTATTCCCGCCACCCATGGAACAAGCTCCCCAAGCGTCATCCGGCACGCATCGTCCAAGGAGATGCCCCGGAGCAAAGGAGCACGCGCGGCATCAGAAAGGCGGGTTCCGTGGCAGCGCGGGCACGATTCCTCCCGGAGAAACTTCTCCACGCGCTTCATGCCCTTCTCGTCCTTTACCTTGGCAAGGGCATTTTCCACCGTGTACCGCGCGTTGAAATAGGTAAAATCCATCTCCCCAGCGGCACCGTTCGTCTTGTTCTGGTAAACCATGTGGTGCTTGACGGGCTTTCCGTGGAATACGATATCCCGCTCTTTTTTGCTCAGCTCCCGGAACGGCACATCCGTCCGGACACCGAGCTCGCGGGCGATGTCCTTCATGAGCGACCACATCAGCGTCTGCCACGGAAGCACCGCCCCCTCATCAATCGAAAGGCTTTCGTCCGGTACGAGCGTGGTCTCGTCCACCGTGCGCACCACGCCGGTACCTTCGCATTCCGGGCAGGCCCCGCCCGAATTGAAGGCAAGCTCCTCCGCGCCCGGCCCGTAGAAGCGCGCGCCGCATTCGGGGCAGACAAGCTCCTGCTCCGCGGCGACGGCTAGGGATGGCGGCACATAATGGCCGTTGGGGCACCGGTGGCTCGCAAGCCGCGAGTACATCAGGCGCAGGCTGTTCAGCAGCTCCGTCGCAGTCCCAAAGGTAGAGCGGATTCCCGGCACACCCGGCCGCTGGTGCAGGGCAAGGGATGCAGGAACATAGCGGACTTCATCGACCTGTGCCCTGCTCGCCTCGGTCATCCGGCGGCGCGTATAGGTCGAAAGCGACTCAAGATAGCGCCGGGAACCTTCCGCATACAGCACTCCCAGCGCAAGAGATGATTTTCCGGAGCCGGAAACTCCGGCAATGCCAACTATTTTATGCAGCGGGATATCGACGTCTATGTTCTTGAGATTATGCGCGCGTGCTCCGCGTACTTCGATATGATCAGGCTGACCGCCACCACTTGTCTGCGCCATACACTAGTTATAGCCTGAAAAGCGGAGCGATGTCAACGAAAGCCCTTCCCCCGCCAAGGCTGCGGCATAAAGACGTCCCCGGCGGGAATGGCATCTGATTCCGGCGGGAATGGCATCTGATTCCGGCGGGAGTGGCATCTGATTCCGGCGGGAAGCGTGGCACCACCGCCGTCAGCTGCCACGCGGCGCGCAGCCTACCAGACGATGCTGAATGTCTTTGCGTTCTGGAGCGTCAGGAATTCCAACAGCGGGACAGAAAAGACCGCTTTGTTGGCGGATGTCCGGGCGCGCTCGGTCTCCGAAAGGGACGCGCTGCTGATTTTACAGCCCGGCGGAGGTGCCAGCGTCATCTGGACAACAGATTTCTCCAGCTCCGCGGCAATATCCTCGCCGTACACAGCCGCTATCAGATCCCGGTACTCGGCGGTCGTCATCGTCTCGCCGGTAAAAATAGGCGCCATGAACAAATCCAGATAATTCTTTGATTCCTCAGGAAGCAAGGCCGTCAGCTGCTTTACCGTGCCCGGAGACAGGATGACGGTCAGCGACTTTGCCGTGCAGGTGATGAAATTAGCGGCCTTGATGTTGTTCACCGTGACAGCTTTCTGGTCTTCCGGGGGCTTTATGGAGCCCTCTACGTTCAATTCCCTGCCGGAAGGGGCGGAGACACGGGCATCCCTGATGTCGCTGCCCTCAAAGGACTGCTGGATTTGGGAGAGCATGCTGCCGGAAAACAGGGATTCCCCTCCGCCCATCACCGCTATGGTGTCAGCGAGCGTCTGACCCAAGTCCATGGAGAACTGCACCGCAGAGCTCCTGTCGGGCTTTGCCTGGATTGAGATGGATGCAGAGCATCCGCTCAATGCAAAGAGAACAAAAAGATATACAAGTGAATAGAGATATTTTCCTTTCTTCATACTCCCTATAAACAACAGAACTGGCCGCAGGTTTCAAAAACAGCGAAGTTCCCGGAGCATCGGGGAGTACGGGACTATGCGGGTTTATTGTGTGGGTGGAAGAATTCTTCCGTAGCCGCAGAAATGGCTCTGCCAGTACTTTTCGTCGATGGCGCTGATGATGACGCCCGTCTCCGGCCCGTCGCTGGCAGCGTGGATAAAAAGCCGTTTGCCGTGGAATTTCCCTTTGCCGTTATATATGCCCAGATAGATGCCGACATGCGAGACTTTGCCGCTGTCCGTCGTCTTGAAGAACATAAGGTCGCCCGGCTCACGCTCGTCCTCGCCTATGAGCGTCACGTTGCGGTTCGTGTAGATTGATTGCGACGACGAGGGAATCTTTATGTTGACCGCCTGCCTTGCCGCATAGGACACAAAGCCGGAACAGTCAAAGCCTTTCTCCGGCGTCTTGCCGCTATACACATACGGCGTCCCTTTGAGGGAAAGCGCGTAGTCTATGAGCCGCTGGCGTTCGGCGGAAACCATGTCCGCCGCCTGAACCAAGGCGGTATTGAGCAGGATAAGCACCACGGCAGAAAGGAATCTGTTCAGCTTCATGTTTAAAAAATCGGAGCAAAACGCAGGGCTGATAAGATTTATTTTTACTTGTCCGCCCTTTCGTGCTATAATGGAGCATCATGCAGAATACCTTAAAAAACTGGAACCCGACGGCCATTCTGGAACCATACAAAGGCACCCTCTTTACCGGGGAATGGCCGACGCTGCCGGAAATGCTTCGCATAAGCACCGTCCGCTGCCCGGAGCGCCCCTTCTTTACTGATTTTGAGGGGGAAAACGGCGGCAAGCGCACGCTCAATTTTACGCAAGTGCAGGAAAAAGTAGACACCCTTGCCCGCTGGATGGCGGCGGAAGGCATCATACACGGAGACCGGGTCGCCGTCACCGGCAAAAATTCCCCGGAATGGGGCGTCGTCTTTCTGGCGGCAGTGTCGCTGGGGGCTATAATCTGCCCGCTGGACTACGCGCTGCACACGGAGGAGCAGGAGAACCTGCTGGCGACAGCGGCGCCCAAGCTCCTGTTCGTGGACGAAGAAAAATACGCGCACTACGCGGAGAAGACGGGCAGCTTTGCCGTCTATTCGCTGAGCAGCACATTCCCCGATGTCTACGTATACAATCTGAAAGCGACGCGGGATGCGGAAATCAAGGCGCCGGTGCCGGATGACACCGCAGCCATACTCTTTACCAGCGGAACCACAAGCACGCCCAAAGGCGTCATGCTGAGCCACCGCAACCTTGTCAGCGACGCGTTCATCGCCCAGACGAACATGATAATAGACTACAACGACGTGTTCTATGCGCTGCTTCCCATCCACCACGCCTACACGATGCAGGCGGTCTTCATCGAATCGCTGTGCATCGGCGCGGAAATCGTGTTCGGCAAGAGCATGGCGGTATCGCGCATGATGCGCGACCTGAAGGAAGGCGGCATAACCATGATGCTCGGCGTCCCGCTGCTCTTCAACAAGCTGGCGGACGGCATCATCAGGGGTCTCAAGGCAAAAGGGCCGATTGTGTACGGCGTCATCCGCGTCCTCATGGAAATCTCATACCTTATAAAGAAGCTTTTCGGCGTGAACCCCGGCAAGCAGATGTTCAAGGCGGTGCTCCGGCAGGCAAACCTGTACACCGTGCGCATCGCCATCAGCGGGGGTGGCCCGCTCTCGCAGCAGGTGTTCAAGTTCTTCAACGCGATGGGCATCAACTTTGTGCAGGGATACGGCCTTACGGAGACATCGCCCATCATCGCCCTCAACCCCGTGGAGCACTTCAAGATAGAGAGCGTGGGCAGCTATTTTGCCGGAAAGATGGAGATGAAAATCCTCGATCCCAACGAGGACGGCATCGGCGAAATCTGCGTAAAAGGCCCGATGGTCATGCAGGGCTACTACAAGATGCCGGAAGAGACGGCAAAGATGTTCACGGATGACGGCTGGTTCAAGACGGGAGACCTCGGATGGCTGGACTCGGAGAACTACCTGATGCTCTCCGGGCGGGCAAAGAACATGATTGTGACGGAAGGCGGCAAAAACGTCTACCCGGAGGAAATCGAAGACATGTTCCAGCTTGAAGGCGACATCCAGCAGATTACCGTCCAGGGCTACATCGCCGACAAGGCAAAGCGCTCCGAGGAGCTTGAGGCCCTAGTCTACCCCAGCGACGCGCTCTACGAGCGCCTGCACATAGAGAGGGGCGCGAAAATCCCCGGCGCGGTGCAGGATGCCGTCCAGGCGGTCATCAGCAAGGTGAACAAACGGCTGCAGCCCTACCAGCGGATAACAAAGGTGACGGTGCTCCGCGAGCCGCTCGCAATGACGACGACGCTCAAAGTAAAGCGCAGCTACAATAGGCAGGAAAAGGCATGATTCAGGCACACATCCGTGATACGGAGCTGGCGGAATTCTTGGCGGCGCTGCCGGCGGATGATATGATTCACTTTACGATGAGCGAGGGCCGGCTCCGGGGAGCCCTTTTTCAGGGAACCCATTTTGTGAACCAGATGCGGGCGCAGCACAACACCGGCATCCTGGAAAGCTACATACTGGGGCAGGCCTCCCTGTGCGCGGCGCTGCTTATCCCCGCGCTGATGAAAGGCCGCGAGCACCTGAGCCTGCACTACGATGTCCCCGATTCCCCCGCAAAAGGCTTCTGCGTGGAGGCTGACTCAAGCGGCTGGGTACGCGGCTATCTGCTGCAGGATCACATCCCCGTAGAAAAGCCGCTTGACGACTGGGACTTAAAGCCATTCCTCGGAGGGGAAGGCTACATGACCATCCAGACCGTCCATCCGGGAGACAAATTCCCGCAGACAAGCTCGGTGAACACCACGGGAAACATCGCCGACGACATCGTGTTCTATTTTGACCGCAGCGCGCAGCTCAGGACGGCGCTCATAAGCTCCATCCAGATGGACAAGCAGGGGCGCATCATCGGGGCGGGCGGCATCTTCATCCAGGTGATGCCGGAGACCGGCGGCGGATTCAAAGGCGTCCAGAAACGGGGAGCGCAGGTGGACAGCGCCCCCGACCAAAAGGCCGACGACGAGCTCATCGGGGACATCGAGTCCGTGCTCAGATCGGCGCCATCGCTCGGCCTGTGGTTCAGCCAGGGGCGCAGCAACGTAGACCTGCTGAAGGAGCTTTTCGGGGAATTCTCCCCGGAAGTCGCGCTGCACCGCAGCATCGTCTTTGACTGCCCCTGCTCGGAGGAAAGCTACATCGCGCATATCCGGCGCCTTCCCCCGGCGCAGCTGGAGGAGCTCAAGCAGTCCGGCGAGCCGCTGGAAATCGTCTGCAGGAACTGCAGCTCCGTATACCACATCCCCACCAGCAGGCTGTAGCATGCAGAAGACGGCGGCAGAACGGCAGCTGGAGCGGCACATCCCCGCGCTCGTCTCGCTCTGGCGGGAATCCGGCGGGAACAAAGGCAGGGCAGGCGCGCACGGAAAGCAGGGCACATCGCTTTCCCCGGAAGAATACCGCTCCGTAGCAGATGCCCTCCTGAGCCTCCAGCGGGGGCTGACCGGCAGCAGGGAGCTTGCCGGCGCCGGATATATGGAGAACCGCGCATTCCTCGGCGCCTACCTCCTGTACTACTGGTGCGTCTCCTATCTGCAAGTCTCTTATGCCGCACGGAGCGCGCGGGAGCAGTGCAGGGCGCTCGTCGCCGCACGAAGGGAGAGCGGCGCCCCCCTCAGAATCCTCGACGCGGGCTCAGGCCCGGCACCCGCAAGCACGGCGCTCTGCGACCTGCTGGATGAGCTGGGCGCCGCGGCCGCATCTGAGCTGCAGCTCTGGGACAGCAGCGGCAAGGCGCTTGCGCTTGCCCAAAAGCTCTACGAGCGCGAATTCCCCGGCATAAGCCCGCAGTGCACCGTCACTGATTTCCAGCATGACGCGCTGCCTTCCTCCGGAACGCAGGACATCATCGTGATGAGCCACGCGCTCAACGAGCTGTGGAAAGAAGAAACGCAAGCCGTGGAGCGGCGCACGGCATTCGTGGAAGAGCTGTGCGGCGGTCTTGCCGACGACGGACTGCTGCTCCTGTGCGAACCGGCGCTCCTAGCCACAAGCCGGAACCTCATCCGCCTCCGCGACGCGCTGCTACGGCGCGGCTTCCACGTGCTCTCCCCCTGCCCGGCATCCGCCGCCTGCCCCGCCATCCCTGCGGGCGAAAACCAGACCTGCCACGCGGAGCTTGCCTGGCAGCCACCGGAGCCGGTCAAATCGCTGGCCAAAGCCGCCCGGCTCGACCGGAATTCGGTAAAGATGACGTTCTTTGTATTCTCGCGGAAGGAGCCCCCGGCGGAATGCGGCGGAGCATACCGGGTGGTATCGGACGCCATGCTGAACAAAGCGGGGCGGCTCCGCTACCTGCTGTGCGACGGCACAAGACGCATGGCGCTGTCCGCAAAAAAAGGCGACCCCCATGCCGCCGCCCAAGGCTTTTTTGACCTGCGGCGCTATGACCGCGTACAGCTGCAGCAGGCCGAGCAGCGCGGCGGCGACACACCCGCGTATGGAATCACAGACGCCACAAGCATGCAGGTACAGGCATTCAGGCAGTAGCCAAAAATCCGGCAGACAGAGCCGCCGCCAGCGCAAGAAAGAACATCCCTGCCATATTTTTGAAGCGGAAACATCGCTATCGCACAAAAGTTTCCACAGGAATGAGAAATAGCCTCCCAAACGAAGGGCATGGGCACAGAGCAGGTTTTTCGTGTTATGCCGAGATACCTGCCATGCGTTCAGTTTTACCGGCAGCGTATATAGTTCAGGCAGGTGTCATCGTATTTCTCGCCCTTGTAGACGCTTTGTATCTCAAGCTGAATTTCTGAAGATGAGAACGGAAGCAGAATTTCAAACGGCTCCGGCGAATCAGGCAGCGTGACAGCCAGCGATTTTCCCTCATCATTCCTGTCCGTTATTTTTATGTCCTTGACGCGGTTGTTGTTCGTGTAGGTTTTTGGATTGTTTGAGACAAAGCCATTTGATATGACAAGCACCGATATGCTTGACTGCGAGCTTATGGTTATCCGGCAGCCGACACCATCCCCCTCCTCGCCCTCCACCCACGGGCGGCCAGGGATAGTCTCGTTCAGGCATTTCGCTGCATACCCGGTGTCATTTTCAACCAGGTAGCTGTCAGAGCGTATGATACAGTCATGCAGATACACTTCATCCAATGGAAGTCCCATGAGGACAGGGAACAGCATTGCCCCCAGCATATCGCTGAAATAGTTTGTGATGATATAGTTCAGCAGGTTCACCATCCTATCATCTGCGGCTATGTCCGTAACATGGCATCCTGCGAATTCCTCGAACAGTTCCCCGGGCATAATGCGGCTGCATACCACTGAAATGCCGTCCCCTTCCTTCGTATACACGTATTTGAACGACAGTCCGCCCATCCCGCCATACGACTGGTATGTGCTGTCGCCTGTATAAACGAGGTTTGGCAGGGGACTTTTCTTGTGGTCGTCAAAGACACATTCACATCCGCCCTCTGTCTTTCTGACAGAAACACATTCGTCATATAAGATGGTGTTCCCGCTTCCCAAACAGACGTTGAATGTCTCCACGGCTCCGCTTGCCTTATAAAGGCGCTCCACGACAACCCCCTTCTCGTTGGGGATAAGCCTGACACGGAAGCAGCCGTCCCCGCTATATTTCAATCCGAGAGAAATGGAACCGTCGTCTTCGCTGGTGATGGTGAGAGGGATGACGGGTGTTTCTCCGAAAGCTCCGCTTATCCCCTGTATAATCCCCCGCTCGTCAAGCCGCACCCGGACGGCGCTTCCGTCGTCACCCTGTATGAGGACGAGCCCCTCTTCTGCTTCTGGAGCGGCAGGGGAATCAGCTCCGCCAGATGCCTCCGCCCCTGCGGTACCGGCGGCATCCGTCTTGCCAAGGGAATCCGCCGCCGCGGATGGCAGCGGCACGGACTGTTTCTGTGTCTGGGACTCCTCCACGGGTTCCGGGCCTGCTTCTTGTGCTCTTTCAACCTTGCAGGCACATAGGGTAAGGGCGGCAAGCAGCAACAAGCCATTCCAAAAACGACGTTTCATCCTTTACTCCTCCGGGCGGCTCTATTGCATACGCAAAGACGCCGCGCGGTTCAGACCTTGAAGAGATCTATCTGCTTGCCAATCTGGTCTATGGAGGCGCGAACCTCTTTTGCGATGCCGCCGAGGCTCGCGCTGCTCTCGGTAATCCGCCGGGCGCCGCCTGACATCTCGTCCATGCCCTGCCGCATGTTCGCGGTAACGTCCTGCAGGGAATTCATCTCCTTGCTGATACGCTCGTTCATTCCGGACATCTCCTTTGAGGAGCGGCGGACTTCTACGGTGCTGTCATTCATGGCTTTGAGGGCATCGCTAATCTGGCGGGAGCCGGAATTCTGCTCCTCCATGGCGGACTTTATCTGCATGACCAGCTGGTCGGTCTCCTTGATTTTGTTGGACACCGCGGTAAAGGCCTCGCTGGAATCCATCGATGCGGACACGACCTCGGAGATGGATTCCCTGATATTGTTCAGCTGCTCGCCGATTGTCTTGGACTGTGCGCCGGAGGTCTCGGAGAGCTTGCGGATTTCGTCCGCGACAACGCTGAAGCCTTTGCCGGCCTCGCCCGCGTGGGCAGCCTCGATGGCGGCGTTCATGGCAAGCAGGTTGGTCTGCTCCGCTATGCTGGATATCGCCTGGTTGGCCTCCTGCAGCATCTGGCTCTGGTTCTCTATCTGCTTTATGCGGGCATTCACGTCCTGCTGCTTGGCAAAACCTGTCTGGGCGTTCTCGGAGAGCGACTCAAAGGAAGCCGCCATCTTGTCCACCGAGACGTTGACGGAGCGGATGTTCCCAATCATCTCCTCTACGGCGGCACTCGCCTGCGTCACGCCAGAGGCCTGGCCCTCTATCATGTGGTCAAGCTCCGTGATGTTGCCGGAAATATCCCGCACCGCGCCGGCGGTCTGCTCCACGCTCCCGCTCTGCGCCGCAATCTGGGAGGAGACGCCCTCTATCGTGTGGTTCACCATCCTGATGGCGTCCACGGTCTCGTCCGAGCTCTGCAGCATCTTCATGCCGGAATCGTACAGCCTTGACTTGGAGTCCTTGAGCGTGGAGATTATCTCGTGCAGCTTCTCTAGGAAGAAGTTGAAGTGGATGATGAGGTCGCCAATCTCGTCCCTGATGAACAGCTTGCTGCGCTTCGTCAGGTCAGCGTCGCCGCTCTCAAGCTCCTTCAGGAAATTCGTCACGTTGGAGATACGCCACATGAGCCAGCGGACAAAGCGGAACGCGAGCAGCACGAGCACAAGGACAAGCCCGGAGACGGAAGGAATCACTATCTTCATCGAGCGCTTTGAGACCGCCTCCATCGTCTCCAGCGATTTTGCGACAAAGCACATACCGGTCACGGCCGGGCCGGAGGAAAGCGGCCAGTAGATGGCATAATAGCGCTTGCCTTCGATGTTCGTGTAGCCCTTGAACTGGCCGCCGTCGCGGATGACGGTGTTCACGACGTCGCGGTTCGACACGTGCACGCCCACCATGTTCGGCATCGTGGAGGCAAGGCGCACGTCCCCCTTGAGGATGGTGCATTCCACATTGTAGGAATTCTTTACCATGTCTACCGTGCTGTAAGAGGAATTCGACACGAGGTCTACGCCCATGGTCAGGCTCCCCACGATATTCCCGCCGTGGTAAACGGGATGGCTCGCATACAGCGCGTAGGCAAAGGAGCCGATGCTGTCAAAAGCCGCGGCGGGCTTACCGTTCAGCGCGGAATTCACCGCGTAATAGGGCGATATGACTGTCCCCGCCTTGATGTTCGTCCCGCTGATGACGACGCCGTTCACGTCGGTAAGGGCTATAAAGCCGACAGACACACTCTTGTCCGCCGCGTCAAGGATTTTCTGGAGGCGCTCCGTATCGCGCTCCGCCGTGCCCTGCTGCAGGGCGGCATCCTGGCTCAGCAGCGCGGTATAGGAGCCGAGGGTTGTCTGCCAGTCGGCAAACGTGGTGCTCACGCCGACCGCCGTGTAATCGAGGCTTTTCTCCGTATCCCCAAGTATCCCGCTGTCAAAAATCAGCAGCGTCATCACCATGGCGCACACCGTACCGACAACGACGATGCCCACCATCATGCCGAGCATCTTGAGCGATATGGGCATATTCCGCTTTGCGTTCTTCAGCCGCCAGTCCAGCTCCTTTTTTGCCATTCCGCACCTCTCTGCACCGTATTCAGGAAATACCGTCCCACGGGGAACCAGACGGAGATTTCCCTCTACTTAGAGGCAGTATAGCACATTTTACTTTAACCGTCACGAAAAAAATGCTAAATTTCCTTTATTTTTATCAGACATTTCGGTTAGACGATGACAATCCGGTTCCTGAAGAAATCGACGACGGCTTTCTTTATCTCGTCGGGGGACTTGCTCTTCAATATATAGCCTTCCGGCCGGAGCTTCATCACGTCCATCACGCTGTTGCGGTCGCTGTACGCCGTCAGGAAAATGACGGGGGTGTCCTTCATCTTCTGGACGGAACGAATCTGCCGGAGCACGTCTGCGCCGCTCATGGTCGGCATCTTGTAATCCAGCAGGATGAGGTCCACCGGATGCGTACACAGGAATTCTATCGCCGTCTCGCCGGAATTCACCAGGGAAACCTCAAAACTGTCCCGGAGCCAGCCCTGGATACTCCGCAGCAGAATCGGCTCGTCATCCACAACGAGCACCCGCTTGCGCGCGCGGTCGTTCAGCTCAAATTCAGCAAGGAAGATGCCGATATCCAGCGGGAAGGACTGGAAATGGACGCCCGGAACCTTCTTGAGGAAGGAATCCTCCTCCGTCGTTATGCCGTTTATGGTGCCCGCAAGGTACAGATGCCAGCCTGAGTTCCCGGCCTTCTCCACGACGCTGCGCACAATCGCAAAATCCATGGATTCGGACAGAAAGAGCATAAGATGGACAGGCTTTTCCGGCAGGAACCGCAGGCTCTCCACCACCGGGTCTACGACACGGACAACAAATTCCCGTTCCTCCAGCTCGTGCAGGAAAGTTTTTACGACGAGCCGCTGCCCGTCGCCCATCACATATAATACTTTTTCATCCATAGCTGTTCATTCTCCTTGCCCGCCTTGCACGGCAGGAAGCAGTGCCTTCAAGCCGGTAAAATCCACATTCTCCGCGCAAAGCCGTATCTTCTCATATATCGGCGCAAAAGAGGGGGAAACTGTATACTTTCTGAATTCCTCCATAACGCCGTCAACGCCGTCAATGCTGAAGTCCTGCACGGCGGACGAAAGCTTGCGAAGGAGCCCGGAGCACACATCCGGAGGAAGCTCCGGCTTTTCCGGGGATCCGGCGCCGGAAGCCGCCGCCGCACAGCGCTCCAGCTTGCGCTCATAGCTCCTGTACAGCTCCAGCATCGCGCCGTGTTTTGCCGCCACCTCATCGCCCGCGCCGCTGTCCGCGCACTGCTCAAGGTAGGCGGCCTGGCGGGAAAGCTCCGTGGCGCCGATAAGCCGGGCGGTGCTTTTGAGCGCATGGACTTTCGTGCCGTAGCCCGCAAGATTCCCCTCGTCCAGAAGGCGCTGGAGCTCGCCGGCCTTTGCCCCGACGGAGCCGTGGAACTGCGCAAGGGCATTGCGCAGCACCTCCACAGTACCGCAGTTCGCCAGCGCCGCGTCCGCATCGATGCCCTCCAGCCCGCGGATATCCGCGAGCGCCGCGTCGTTATCAGCGGCGCCGGATGCAGCTGCCGCGCCGGCATCCTCCGGGGGCTGCTCCAGCATATCCGGCGGAAGGTATCGGCGTATGGCGGCCTCCAGCCGCTCCGGGGTCACGGGCTTTGAGAGGTAGTCGGTAAAACCTTCCTCCAGATACATCTTCTTTGCGCCGCTGATGGCATTTGCCGTGAGCGCTATGCAGGGCTTTCCTGCGGAGAGGTTCCGCCGGATTCCTCCCGGACTGCCGGGGGCTGGCCCCTGCGAAAGGCCGCGCAGCTCGCGGAGGGTCTGGATGCCGTCCATGCCGGGCATCCGGTGGTCTATGAACAGAATGTCATAGGCATTCTCCTGGACTTTCTCCAGCGCCTCCGCACCGCTCGTCACCGTATCAATCTGTATGCCGGTGTTCTTCAGCCGCCCGCGGATAACCTCAAGGTTCATCTCGGTATCGTCCACAAAGAGCAGCCGTGCCCGCGGCGCATACAGCGTCTCTTTATAGCGCTCTATCCGGTCAACAGCGCTACGGAACGTCTCGCCGATATCCCCCAGCCCCGTCCAGTCGGTGACTTCCTGCCGCACGGAAAAGAAAAATTCCGAGCCCTTCCCGTATTCGCTGCGGACCTCCAGCCGGCTCCCCATCATGGCAAGCGTCTTCTGCACGATGCTCATCCCCAGCCCGCTTCCTTCCTCGGTGCGGTTCTTTCCTTCCTCGATGCGCTCAAAGGGCGAGAACAGCTTGTCCATGTCCTCTTTCCTGATGCCGCTGCCGGTATCGCGGACGCTCACATGCAGGAGCACCGCATCCTCACCGCATTTCTCCGCGCTCACGCTGAATCGCACGGAGCCGCTCCCGGTATATTTGACCGCGTTCGTCAGAAGGTTCAGTATGCACTGCTTGAGGCGGACGCTGTCGCCATAGAGGCTGCGGGGGGTGGAAGGCGAGACATCCAGCACCAGCTCAAGCCCCTTCTTCTGGGCGCGCAGGGACACCATGTTCACCAGATCCACAAGGACGGATGCAAGGTCATAGTTCTCCGGGAGAATCTCCATCTTGCCGGCCTCAATCTTGGAGAAATCAAGAATATCGTTGATGATGGACAGCAGCGTCGTCCCCGCGTTCTTGATGTTCAGGGCGTAGCCGAGGATAGTGCTGTCCTCGCATTCCCGCAGAATCATCTCGTCCATACCGAGCACGGCATTGATAGGCGTGCGAATCTCGTGGCTCATGTTGGCAAGGAAGGCGCTCTTTGCGCGGGAGGCAGCGGCGTTCGCGTCGGCCTCCTGCCGCAGCCGCTCGCGCTCGTGCCGCTCCTTCTCGATGTTCTCGACCGCCCAGATGACGTGGTGCAGCGTGCCGTCAGGATGCGTATCCACAAGGATAAAACTGCCCCGGTACCACACACCCCGCGCGCTGCGGAATTCATGGGAGATGGTGATTTTTCCCCTCATGCGCTCGTTCAGCGTGGAGAAATCGATGAATTCCAGCAGCGCGGCTTTTGATTCTGGCGCCGCCTGCCGGGACATCACCTGATGGATGGCGAAATCAGCGTCGGTGACGCCTTTCTCCTCGTCCCCGCGATGCTCCTCTTTATTGAGAATCTCCGAGAAGCTGTCGGTGTCAAGGTCAATCTCGTGCATGGAGACATACATGCTCGCAAGGAATTCGCTCTTGCTGCGGGATTCCGTCAGCGCGGCCTCCTTAGCCTCGCGCTCCTGCTCCGTCTGCCGCTGGATATACGCTATGTATTCCAGCATCTGGCTCGCCATCTTGCGTATGCTGTCGGCAAGCTGCCCAATCTCGTTGTCCGAGCGATAGGGAATATCTATGCCAAGGTTTCCCCCGGCGATTTTGTGCGTGGCGTCGGTGAGCATTTTTACGGGATTGATAAACCTTGCCATGGCAAAGCGCAGCACAAGCGCAAAAAGCACGAGCACAAGCAGCAGCAGCACGAGCTGCTCAAGAAGCAGCTGGTTGCGGACTTTTATCACATCCGCATAGGGAACGGCGACCAGCAGCGACATGCCGTTGCGCAGGCCGGCCCTGCCGCCGATATGCCGCACACCGTCCCAGAAGAAAAGTGAGGAACTGACCGTCTCCTCCACGGGGAGCGCCGGGGAGACAACGCCTTTGCTGGCTGAGTCCTCCTGTTTTTTGCGCGGAGCCGCCACATCGCTGCTGTACAGGACGCTGCCGTCGCTGCTGCTCAGCATGACATGCATGCCCTGCACGGGCAGCGCTCCCAGTTGCGCCGAAAGCCCCTCTATGCCGGGGTCTATACCCGCCACGCCGAGAAAGCGCTGCTCCCGGTACACCGGCACCGCATAGGATATGGCAGGCTCCCCCGCGGCAGCGCTCTGCCTGAGTCCCGACCAGACGGGCTTGCCTTTTTGGACCGGAAGCTGATACCAGGAATCGTCCGGGGACACCAGCCCCGGCTCCGCCGGGGAAAACGAGCCGTGCCCGTCATCCACAAGGAACACGGCGCCCAGATTCCCGGCAAGCGACTGCGCCGGAACAAAATACATGGCGGAAAGCCCGGCAGGAAACGGGCACAGGTGGCTGAGTGCGGAGGAAAGAATGCCATTGTATTCCGTCCCGTACGCGGCATCATTCCTGGCCCGCGCCTCGTCCAGCGTCAGGAGAACAAAGCTGCTGGCGGCATCCACCGCATGCTCCACGGAGGAAAAACACGTGTCCAGCTCCTGAGACTTCTGCGCGGACAGCAGAAGAATCTCCCGGTCAACCGAGCGCCTGATGCTCCGCCGGTGAAGCGAAAAATTCAGACCCGTCATCAGCAGGAACGGCAGCACCACCAGAGAAAGACAGGTGGCTATCGTATGCGTTCGCAAAGAAAAAGTATGCTTGCGACTCATATATCTTCTCCCCCAGGACACAGCGCCCGCACAGCTCAGAGAAAGCCCCGCTCCTCAAGCCAAGCCGCAAGCTGCTCGTCCCAATGATATTTTCTGGAAGGAATTTTATACGTCTGCATACCAAAGCCGTGGCCGCCCTTCTCGTAGACCGCAAAGGAGCTGTCTACGCGCGCGGACTGCAAAGCCTCGTAGAGACGCACGCTGTTCTCAAAAGGAACCACGGGGTCGTCTTTGCAGGCAACCAGATAGGTGGGCGGCATGTCCGCCGGAATCTGCATCTCCATAGAGAACGCATCTTTCTGTTCCTGCGAGGGCGCTCGGCCTAAAAGGCTCCGGCGCGACCATTGGTGGGCGATATCGTCCTGCATGGAAACTACCGGGTAGACGGGAATCACAAAATTTGGACGCAAACTAACGTTAGTTTGTATACCCATACCCGCAAGCTCGTCTTTTTTACCGCCGAGCGCCCCCGCCCATACCGCAAGGTGTCCTCCGGCAGAAAAGCCGATAATACCGACTTTGGCGGCATCCACCCCGTAGTCGTCCGCATGCTCTCGCACCAGCTGGAACGCCCGCTGCACATCCTGCATCATCGCCGGATAATGGTAGTTGTCCTGTGCCGTCCGGTAGCACAAAAGGAAAGTCGCCACATGCCGGGAAGAAAACCATTTTGCCGTGGAGCGCCCCTCGTTGAAGACCCCCAGATGATGGTAGCTTCCGCCGGGACAAATGATGAGCGCGGTACCGTTCGGCTTGTCGGGGATGGTCACCTCCATCATGACGCGGGTTCCCGGCAGCTGGGGCGTATGCGCCCAGATATTAATGCTTTTTTTGGTCATGGCAGAGGCAGCACCATGCAGGAGGAGCAGGAAAAACAGCACAGCTCTCATCTTGCTCATAATATCCGGTTGTCCCTCATAAAGGCTTCCGCAGAAATACGCTTGTGCATCTTCTCCGTCAGACGCCGGGCCGCAATCTGCGGCTCCAGCCCGTCATAATCCTTCAGCTCGATTGCCGGAAGCAGGCAGATGTCATAGAAATAGCGCTCGGTACGGTTGTAGGAAAAAAAGGCGTCATGCTTGCCGAGCCCGTACTTGTCGTTCCCGCCGATGTAGACCGGCTGCACGTCGCAGCCTGTCTCGATGGCTATGCGGGCGGCACCACGCTTGTAGGGATTCGTGCCGTGCCGGGGCGTACGGGTTCCCTCCGGAAAGATGATAAGGCAGCCGCCTTCTTCCAGAGAGCGCCGGGCCTGGGTCAGCAGCTCGTCGAAATTCTGGTCGTTCACGATGTACAGGCTTTTTATGACCCCCCGGAGCGGCGTCCGCACAAGGCTCCCCCGCACAATGCAGTCCGCGTTGGGCAGCAGCGAAATCATATACACGATGTCAAGGTGCGACGGATGGTTCGCGACGACAATCTTCGATTTGAGCTGCCGGAACGCCGCACGGTCTCTCACCCGCACGCGCATAATGCCGCAACAGCACATAAGGCGGATAAAAAAGCGGAAGCTCGCCGACACAACACGGCGCGCGCAGACACGGAAGCGGGCCTGCGGGTGCAGGAAGAGCCTCATCAGGGGGAAGAGCAGGATTGCCAGCGCAACGCTGCCCGTCCCGAAGATAAAATACATCACGAGCTTCATGATTGCCGCGTAGGTATAGTAGAACGGATTTTTCGGCTTGGGCAGGTCGTCCGCTCCGTAGCGGTACTCGTCATCAGCGCTTTTCATCCGCGAGTTTCCTTTAAGAGATGGCGGAGCAGCGCCTCCGGGCAGCTGGTCTCCGGGGAGCCGATGTGGACATCCGCAAAGGGAATCCCTGCCCCAGCGCATGAGCCCGGCTCCGCGGAAAGCACCGCGGCAAAGGCAAACGGCTCGTTGCGCTCCGGGCGAAGGGAGCCATAGGTTTCGGGCACAAGCTCGTCCCCGTACACAAAAAGCACCTGCCGCGCGGAACCGCAGAGCACGGGCGCGCATGCAGCGGCAAAACCGTGGGCAAAGCAGCCCCCCGCAGGAGTGACGACCGAATAGCCGCTCCGCAGCTTGCATGCAATCGTGGCAAGCGCGACCGGCGCATTGAACACCGACAAGGAGAATGCCGCAGGCGACACATCCCCTTCCTTTATAAGCTTCTCGTTCACCGTGAATTCACGCCGCAGCTCTCCCCGCAGCGACACGAACACCAGCGGTATGTCCCCGCAGGCAGTCTGCGCGAGCGCGTCGTGCACAACCTGCACGGTCATCCTGCTCAGCTGGCTCAGGCGCCTGCGGAACAGCGGGGTTGTAAACGTAAGCGCGGGAGCCTCGTCGCTGCTGTCCGGGCATTTCCGGCCTTCCGCCCACGCAGCCCAGTCCTCCGCGGAGGAAAGCCCCGGAGCCCAGCACGACGGGCGGGATACAAACACTTGCATCAGCGCTTCCTGAACACAAGCAGCGAATAGGCATTGGAGCCAAGATTGTGGTGCGCCGTCCTCAGCGCGAACCCGGCCTCCTCCACGGCGGCCACCAGCTCGCCGTAACGGTACATCTTGCTGTTGCCGTTCGCCATACAGGTAAAGTAGAGCGACGTCGCCTGCAGGGCATAGGCCGCGCCCTCAAACTGCTGCTTGTCCCACAGCGGCTCAAGGATATAGACGTCCGTATCCTCCGACGCGCACTCATATATCTTCCGCAGGATTTTCGTCACCTGATGGAGCGAGAAACAGTCCAGGAACTGGCTCATCCACACCGCGTCCGGCTTTTCCGGCAGCACGGTGGCTGCATCGAGCACATTGCCCGCGCACGTGGAGACCCGCCCGGCAAAACCTGCCTCAACGGCATTCTTCTCCGCCACCGCCGTCTGCCCCGGCAGATCGACGATGGTCACGTGCACGTCCGCATCATAGCGGCAGCAGGCGAGCGCCCATTTTGCCGTGTTGCCGCCGATATCCACAAGATGCCGGGGCTTGGACGCAAAGACGATGGGCAGAGCCTCAGGGAACGCGATGTCGCTGTAAAAATGATCAAAGTCAAACCAGCTCTTCTTTTCTCTCGGAGGAAGAGAGGAGAGCGCCTCATAGATGGTCGTCCACTGCTCGCCGAAGACCTTCAGTCCCTCAGGCTTACCGTTCCTCACGGAATCCACAAGGTGGAACGCGCCCTTGTAGCAGATATCGCCCACAAAATTGAAATTCGCCTTTGTAAGGTCGTCCTCAAGAAGCATCCAGCCTATTTTGCCCAGCACAAATTTCTCGTCGCCCTCCGTGCTGCCGGCAGAAAGGCGCAGGACTCCCATACCGAGCGCCATCTCGCAGAGGACGGCAGCACCGTATGCGGACACGCCGGTCTCGCGGGCAAGGTCGCCGCAGGAAATTCCGTCGTCACCCGCGCGCTCCACCCGCTCAAGTATGCCGAGCTCAAGCATCGCCCTGACCGCCTGGAACGTCAGCGGCGCAAAGGCTATCCGCTGCGCCTCGACCTTTGCGTCGATGGCACGGATACGGTCGCTTTTATAAGAATCAAGTGAAAACAAAGACTTCTCCTTTAAACCGGAGCCGCCAGGAACCTCGGTTCTCCGGACAGCAGGCGAAAAAAAATACGGGTCACGATGAATCCGGCAGGGCATCCGGGCAGACCGGCTGCTACCGGGCAAGTATAGCATATCACACGTACTTTATCAATGGAGACGCTTACGTCCATAGCACGCTTGATTCTTTGCCCTAATTTCAGTAAAATAGAAGCCTGTCCGGAAGCCGTGGTCTCCGGGCAGCGCTAATGCTCACATTTCATCGGCAGAGGAAGGGGAAGTTTGTTTTTATGGATGCATTGAAGACAGAAATCAAGGAAATTATCGTCTCTGCGCTCAGCCTGGAAGATATAAAGCCGGAGGACATTCAGGACTCGGAGCCGCTTTTCGGGGAAGGGCTCGGCTTGGACTCCATCGACGCGCTTGAGCTGGGCGTAGCGCTCAAAAAGCACTTCGGCGTAAAATTCTCGTCGGAGAGCGAGGACAACAAAGCGCACTTCGCTTCCGTAGACGCGCTTGCCGCATACATCCAAGAGGAACGGGCGAAACAGGGCTGAGCAAAGGAAAACGGACTATGACAAAAGAAGAGATTTTTTCAAAGATAAAAGAAATCCTCGTCAAGGATTTTGAGGTTGACGAGGCTGCATGCACGCCGACGGCAAACCTGGTGGACGACCTTGATCTGGACTCCATCGATTTCGTCGATATGATTGTCAAGATGAAGGAATACATCCCGGAGCGCATAAACCCTGACGTGTTCAAAAACGTAAGGACGCTGCAGGACGTCGTAGACAAGCTTGAGCCGTACGTGAACAAGGCGGCCTCCGCCCAGTAAGTGAAGGCTCTCATAAAAATACTCTGCACGGTAGCTGCGGCGCTCTATCCGGCAATCGTGTTCGCCTGCCTGGTGGTGTTCCGGCTGCCGGTACGGGTGCTGTCGCTGTGCATCATGGTGATGGCATGCGCGCTCTTCCTGAGCATGACGGCCGGGAACAAAGGGCAGGAATCGCCGGCAGCACGGCTGCGCCCGCTTATCTCGTCGGTGCTGCTGCTTGCCGCCGCCATCGCGTGCTTTCTCAGCAACCAGACGGTATTCCTCAAACTCTACTCCGTCGTCATCAGCGCGACGATGCTCGTCGTGTTCGGCAGCACGCTCTTTTTTCCACCCACCATCATATTCAGGTTCGCGACGCTGGCAGACAAATCCATTGTCGGCTCACCCTCGCAGCAGGGCGTCGAGCGCTACTGCAGGAAGGTCTGCATCGCATGGTGCGTCTTTTTCGTCTGCAACGGGGCGGTGGCGGCCTACACGGCGCTCTGCTGCAGCGACAGGGTCTGGTCGGTCTACAACGGCGGCATCTCCTATATCCTGATGGGGCTGCTGTTCGCCATAGAATTCTGCATAAGGAGGAAGGTACAAAAGAAAATGCCCACAGTTCATTCAATATCCCGCTTCCGCGCACCGTCGCGGAGCGACAGCCACATAGTCTGCTACGAGGGTTCCTGGTCAAAGAAGATATACAAGACATGGCTCGATTTCCTGACGGACAGCGCCAAAATGCGCTCCTTCCTCCGGCGGGACGATTCCCCGGAGTATATCCTGCACTGCGAGGACTACTGGTATTTTCTGGTGACCTTTGTCGCCCTGCTCCAGTGCCGCAAGCGGATACTGCTCACGCAGAACATCACGGAAAGCTTTATCGGGGAAATCCACAAGCCGGGCTCCGGATTCCTGACCGACCAGCAGGCAGAAGGCGCAAGTTTTATCCCCGGCATACTGGAATCGGAGCCCGCCCCGGCAGAGCAGGAAATCCGCACCACCCCGGAAATCTGCGCCGACGACACGGAAATCTACATGTATACGTCCGGCAGTACCGGGCGCCCCAAAGCGGTACGCCAGCGGATGACCGAATTTGAGCTGGACAACGCCTTTGTCATCTCCCGCTGGGGAGAGGAATTCCTCAAGCGCAAACTGATAACGACCGTTAGTCAGCACCACATCTACGGCTTTCTCTTCGGCATCTCGCTGCCGTTCAGCCTCGGCGTCCCGTTCCGGCGCACACGCATAGAGTACCCGGAGGAATTTGAGACGCTCTCCGACGAAAAATACATGGTCATAGCAACCCCGGCATTCCTCAAGCGCACGGTGGAGGCAGAGCAGCACCTTCCCATGGAAGGCTGCTTTATCTTTACGAGCGGGGGCGTGCTCACGCCGGAAGTCGCAAAGCGGACTGACGAGGTCTTCGGCTTCTGGCCGGTGGAAGTCTACGGCTCCACGGAGACGAGCGGCATCGCCTGGCGGCAGTCAAAGAACGGGCTTGCATGGACACCGTTCGACAACGCGAAAATCTGGAAAGGGGACGACGGCTGCCTCGTCATCGTCTCCCCGTACATAAAAGACCCCGCGGGATTCGCCACCGCCGACATGGTGGACATCCTCCCCGACGGAACCTTCATGCTCAAAGGCCGCTCCGATTCCATCGTAAAAATCGAGGAGAAGCGGATATCGCTGACGGAGGTAGAGAACCGGATTCTGCAGACGGGGCTCGTCGCGGACGTGAAAGTCATCGCGATGGAAGACCGCCGCCAGTACCTTGCGGCCGCAGTGCAGCTGAACAAGAGCGGAAAGGAGAAATTCAGCGGGGAACGGAAGCTCGTGCTGAACCGCTATTTCCACGACTACCTGATGCAGTACTTTGAGAACGTCGTCATCCCGAAACGCTGGCGCTTCGTGGAGCAGATTCCGGCCGACGTCCAGGGAAAAAAGCACAAGGAAGACATCAAGGCGCTCTTTGACGAGCCCGCAAAGGATTCGTTCCACGGCATAGAAGCGGAGCTCGTGTCCCAGGGGGACGGCATGGCTGAGCTGAAATTTGAAGTTCCCGCAAGCTGCGATTTCTTTGACGGGCATTTCCCGGAATTCAAGCTGCTGCCTGCGGTAGGGCAGTTCGCCATCGTCGTCCGCTTTGCGCGGCAGTATATGGGGCTAAGCAGCGAGGTGCAGGACATACGCAGGATGAAATTCTCCGCCCCTATCATGCCGGGCGCACATGTCCTGCTGAAACTGGAGCGCAACAAAAAGAACGGCTCCATCTCCTTTACTTTGAGCGACGCGGAGAACACGGAGAAAGTGTATTCGGGCGGGTCGTTCCTATGAAGTGCTGCTTTGTCATCCCCTGCTACCGGCACGGCGCTACGCTCGGCGCTGTGCTCGCAAGGCTCCGTTGCTACGGCATCCCGTCCATCGTCGTGGACGACGGCAATGCTGCGGAAGAGAAGGCGCTGATTGAGGCCGCCGTCGCGTCTGAGCCGGGATGCGTGCTCGTCACGCGGAAAAAAAACGGCGGCAAGGGAAGGGCCCTGAACGACGGCGCGCGCAAAGCATGGGAGATGGGCTACACCCACATGTTCCAGATAGACGCGGACGGGCAGCATGACGATTCCGCCTGCAAGGAATTTCTTGCCCTTGCGGCGGAGAACCAGGATGCGGTGATATGCGGCTACCCCGTATACGACAGCACCGTGCCCGGCGCGCGCAAAAAGGGGCGGGAATTCTCCAATATATGGGCTCGCATCGTCACCCTGAACCCGGAGCTGAAGGATGTTCTCTGCGGTTTCAGGATATATCCGCTCGCCCCCTATATGGAGCTGCTCTCACGGCACATCATCCTTGATTCCCACATGGGATTCGACACGGATATCCTCGTAAGGCTCTCGTGGAAAGGCTGCCGCTTTATATTCCGCGGCGTAAAAGTGACGTACCCTGAGGACGGCATTTCCAATTTCAGGATATTCAGGGACAACGCGCATATATCGCTCACGTACACGCGGCTTGCCGCCGGGATGATACCGCGCCTTCCGCGCCTTATCCTGCAAGCAAAAGCGAGGAAGCGGCATGGCTGAGAACACCGGGCACGGATCCCTGCACTGGTCGGAGGAACAGGAAGTCGTCAAAAGCTCACGCCCCCTCAAGGTGCTGTGCTGGCTGGCAAAAAAGCTCCCCTTCCCCGTGCTGGTGCTGTTCACTTTGCCGGTAAGCCTCTTCTATTTCATATTCTCACCGCGGGCGCGCACCTATACCGCGCAATATCAGAAGCAGCTCGCAGCCTTTGCGCCCTCATGCAAAAAAAGGCCGCTGTCCGGCCTGGTGCAGGTCTTTTCCTTTGCCCTGTGCGTGGTGGAGAAAATAGCGGCATGGAGCGGCAGGATGTCGCTGGATACCATAGCGTTCCACGACGACGACGTGGTGGAGCTGAAGGAAAAGCTTTCCGCCGGCAAGGGGGCATTCCTCGTCGGCTCCCATCTCGGCAACATGGAGCTGCTGCGCTGCCTTGCCACCTACCAGCAGACCGGCGTCAAAAAGGATGTTCCGGTCACCGCCATCATGAACATGAAGTCCACGGCGCAGTTCAACAAGACGCTCAAGGAGCTCGACCCCAATTCCACCCTGAACGTGATGAATGCGGCGGACATAGGGATAGATTCCGTGGAAGACCTCCAAGCCACGCTGAATGCCGGAGGTCTGGTCGTCATAGCGGCGGACAGGACGTCTTCCTCCGTTCCCGGCCGCAATATCGCCAGAGAGTTCCTCGGCAAGCAGGCGGCGTTCCCCTACGGTCCCTTCCTGCTCGCATACCTGCTGGGGGTTCCCGTGTACTACGTCTTCGCGCTGCGCAAAAAAACGTTCATGTTCCGGCCGTCGTACCACATGTTCGTAAAGAAATCGTCCGTGGAGCGCCCTTCCGCGCCGCAGGGAAAAAAAGCGTATATATCGGCTCTCTGCGATGAATTCGTGGCGCTGCTCCAAGACTACACCGCCGCCTATCCTTCCCAGTGGTATAACTTCTACGACTTCTGGGCGGACAGCGCTCCCCGCTGAAAGCAACGAAGCTCGCCGCTTCACCGCTCATGTTCTTATACGGTAGTGCGGTCAGGCTTGCTTCTCATGCTGAAGCGCAAGCGATTCCTTCGCTTTCCGGCGCGCTCTATTGAAAATATAAGGCTGCTGTGCTATACTCGTTTATCGCTGAGGATGTATGAGGGCAGTTTCAAAAATCCGCGCGAATGTTTGAAACCGGTCCGGTTTTCCGTCGCAACAGAGCCCGTCCGGGAACTTCGGGTTTCCCGGTCAGACCCAATAGAAAGGAGAGCAGGCATACTATTATGGCATACAAAAACATCTTCATGTCCCGGCCTGGGCTTATCTGCGCCGCAGGCTCTTCTTTTTCCCGTTTATGGGACAGCGTCTCCACCGCACGGCAGGACGGCATCATTCCCGTGCAGACGGCCGGAGGAAAATCATTCTGGGCAGCGCACATCCCCGACGAATGGCTGGAGCCTTCCGCAGCCCGCTACGACATGCGCATCACACGCATAGAGAAAAAAGCAATCGACCAGATAGAAGACATCATAGAAGGCGCAAAAAAGCGCTACGGAAAGGAGCGCGTGGCCGTCTGCGCCGGTTCCTGCGACAACGGCAGCGAATTTTCCGTCGCGGCGCACCGCAGCTATTTCTCCGCAGGGAGCTTTCCCGGCGGCTACGAGCTTGAGATGCAGGGCGCAGGCTATGTGGCGGCTTATATACAGGAACGCTTTGACCTTGGGGGACCGGCGCTCGCATTCAGTACGGCATGCTCTTCCAGCGCATCTGCCGTCGTAAAAGCGGCAGAGCTTATCCGCGCCGGCATAGCGGATGCGGTGGTCACCGGGGGCGCCGACATCGCCTCCGACACGGTACTCCTCGGTTTCGACGCGCTGGAGGCTGTCTCCCCGGAGCCGGTAAATCCTTTCAGCAAGAACCGGAAAGGAATTTCGCTGGGCGACGGCGCAGCGTTCTTTGTGCTCGCCAAAGAGCCGTTCCCCGGCGAGGACTGCACGATATCGCTTGCCGCTTACGGGGAAAGCGCCGACGCCTACCACGTCACCTCCCCTGAGCCGACCGGCGACGGTGCCGCAGCCGCAATGCAGAAAGCGCTGGATGCGGCCGGTATTCCTCCGGAGCGCATCGGCTACCTGAACCTGCACGGCACGGGGACAAAACTCAATGATTCCATGGAGGCCGCGGCCGTCCGGAAAGTCTTCGGGGATTACACCGTCCCGTGCAGCTCCACAAAGTCGGAGACCGGGCATACGCTCGGTGCGGCGGGCGCGCTGGAGGCCGCCATCTGCTACGCGGCGCTCGTGCACAACTACGACAGCGCGGGGCCGCTCAGCTATCCCCTCCAGGCATGGGACGGCATGCAGGATGAGGCGCTGCCGCAGCTGAACATCAGAGACCGCTCGTCATCGCCCGCTCAGGACGGAGCTCATCCCCTCCGCTACTGCATGAGCAATTCCTTTGCGTTCGGGGGAGCAAACGTCAGCCTCATATTCTCTTCGGAAAAGGAAACACAATGATAGATATCCAGAACAACATCGTCTCCCAGCATATAGACAAGGATGAGCTTGAGCAGCTGGTACCGCACCGGGGCAAAATGCTGCTCCTGAGCAGGGTCACCGCCCACGACATCGGGCAGCGGAGCGTCCGCGCGGAATACGACATACAGGATTCCTGCCTTTTCTATGATTCCCGGAGCGGGGGCATCCCCAGCTGGACGGCTTTTGAGATCATGGCACAGAGCGTCTCGGCGCTCGCATCCCTCCTGCATATCGCGAACCACGACTACAAAAAAGCACGGATGGGTTTTATCCTGAGCATTTCCGACTACCACAGCGAGGAGAGCGTGCTGAAAAGCAAGACGACCGTCCGGGTAGAAGCCCAGGAGGATTTCCACAGCGGCAATCTCTTCCGCTACAAGTGCATGCTGTTCAAAGACAACGAATCGGAAAAGCCGTCGGTGACGGCGAGCCTCACCGCGATGGAGATTGAGAGCCTGCAGGAATTCCTGCAGATGATAGGGGAAGAAAAATGAGCGGAACAAAAAAAGTTTTGGTAACCGGGGCAAGCGGCGGCATCGGGCAGGCTGTTGCCCGCGCATGTGCGGCACAAGGCTACTATGTCATCGTCCACTACAACCGGGGTAAGGACAAAGCGGCTTCCGTCATGGACGCCATCACCGCGGCAGGCGGCGATGGCGAGCTCGTGCAGTTCGACATCTCTGACCGCGAGGGGAGCCGCCGCGTGCTTGATGCGCTCACCGAGAAGCATGGCGCGCTCTGGGGCATCGTAAGCAACGCGGGCGTCAACAGGGACAATACATTCGTGGGGCTTTCCGGGGACGACTGGGACAACGTAGTCCACACGAACCTTGACAGCTTTTTCAACGTGCTGCAGCCCCTCGTCATGCCCATGTGCCGCAAACGGCAGGGACGTATCGTCACGATATCGTCGGTGAGCGGCATCGCGGGCAACCGGGGGCAGACGAATTACAGCGCATCAAAAGCCGGCATCATCGGGGCAAGCAAGGCTCTCGCGGTCGAGCTGGCAAGCCGGGGCATAACAGTGAACACTGTGGCGCCGGGAATCATAGACACCGACATGACAAAAGATTTTGACGCGGAGCTCATCAAGCAGATAGTTCCCATGAGACGCAGCGGCACTCCGGAAGAAGTCGCGGCTGCGGTCACGTTCCTTCTGTCGGAGCAGGCAGGATACATAACGCGTCAGGTTATTTCTATAAACGGAGGAATGATATGAGCGGGATGGAATTCACGAGACCGGACGGAAGGCGCCGTGTCGTCATCACGGGCGGCGGTATGCTCAGCGCCCTCGGCGACGACTGGGAATCCGCCTTCCGCCAGCTGCAGTCCAGGCAGAACTGCATACAGTACATGAAGGAATGGGATGTATACGAAAAGATGAACACCCGCCTCGCCTGCCCGTACACCAAGGAGCTCCCCTCCTTTCCCCGCAAGAAAATCCGCGGCATGGGGCGGGTCGCCCTGCTCTCGCTCATCGCGACGGAGCGCGCCCTCTGCTCCGCCGGGCTGAAATCCCCTGACAGCGAGGTCATCGACGAGCTGCATAACGGGCGCACGGGCATCGCCTACGGCTCATGCATCGGCAGCATAAGCTCCATCACGGACATGTGCGCCATGCTGGAATACAATGACACCTCAAAGATAAATTCCCAGACATACATAAAGTGCATGCCCCAGACATGCGCCGTCGGGCTCGACGTATATTACGCGATACGGGGCCGCATCATCACCACAAATACGGCTTGCACCTCCGGCAGCCAGGCAATCGGCTACGCGTACGAGACCATCGCCGCAGGCAAGCAGGACATCATGATTGCCGGTGGCGCCGAGGAGCTGGTTTCCCCCGATGCCGCCGTGTTCGACACGATGGCGGCCACAGCTATATTGAACGACACCCCGAACCTTGAGCCAAAACCATTCGACAAAAACCGTGACGGGCTGGTCATCGGAGAAGGCTCTGCCACCGTCATCCTTGAGGACATGGAGCATGCCGTCAGGCGCGGGGCAACTATATATGCGGAAATCGCCGGATTCGGAACGAATGCCGACGGCACCCATATCACCAACCCCAACCCTGAGACCATAGCGCAGGCTCTGGAGCTCGCCATAGAGGATGCGGGCATAGCAAAAGACAAGATAGGCTACATAAACGCGCACGGCACGGCGACCTCCGTGGGGGATGTGGTGGAATCGCAGGCGACATACAACGTGTTCAAACGCGCGGTGCCCATCAGCTCCACAAAAAGCTACATCGGGCACACGCTCGGTGCCTGCGGCTGCCTTGAGTCATGGCTTTCCGTGCTGATGATGCGGGAGAACTGGTTCCATCCCACCGTGAACCTCACGGAGCCCGACCCCGCCTGCGCGCCGCTCGGCTACATCATGGGCGACGGAGAAGAGATACAGACCGAATATGTCATGTCGAACAATTTCGCCTTCGGCGGCATAAACACCTCGCTGATTTTCAGGAGAATATAAGGCAGATGGCAAAAGGCCTCGTACAGACAGAGATTGTTTTTCCCGTGGAATTCTACGATGTGGACTCGATGCGCATCGTCTGGCACGGCAACTACGTCAAATATATGGAGAAAGCCCGCTGTGCCCTGCTGGACAAAATCGGCTTCGGCTACCTTGAGATGGAGAAGGCCGGCGTAAGCTTCCCCGTAGTGGGGATAAAGCTGAAATACATCTCCTCCCTCCGCTTCGGAGAGACGGTGCGGGCGGTGGCGGAACTTATTGAATACGAGAACTGTATTCGTATACAATATATGTTGTATAACAATGAGACTGGCATGCTGACGACAAAGGCGGAAAGCACCCAGATGGCGGTAGACATGAAGACCGGGGAAACGCTGTTTCTGTGCCCCAAAGTATTCATCAGCCGGGTAGAAAAAAGCTGTTCTGAAA
>ODAI012077518.1_pt1 | contig 34211 bp, 30 predicted proteins | sample 1539321 | NCBI WGS metagenome assembly ODAI01 (sample SAMN02144231, study PRJEB22623) | gut metagenome | biome: sheep rumen | host: Ovis aries | place: New Zealand
GTTTAATCATACACCTTAGAGCTTCAGACTAGATGAACATCCGAAGGTAACTATTTGAATTTATTTACATAAATTCATTCTCTCATAACGTAGTTCATTCACTTTTCAGCGAAATCACTTAGACTAAGCAAAAGCCATAATCACCTTAAAGGTTATTATGGATCGTTTACTTATTTGTGTTTTCCCTGCATTGCACCGTACATATCCCACATAGGTGTAAAAATACCCAGCGCCAGAAGCAGAACCATGCCCGCTACTATCAGCAGCAGAATAGGTTCAATCTTGGCCGTTAACGCCTTGAGTTCATAATCAACCTCACGGTCATAGTGCTCGGCAACCTCGATCAGCAGGGTATCGATCTGACCGGTTTCGTCACCTACTGCAAACATCTGCAGCACCAGAGGAGAAAACATTCCGCTGGCAACCGCGGTCTGATACATGGACTCGCCTCTTTCAACACCCTCACGCATCTTTAAAATCTTCTCGGACAGGTAGGCGTTATCAATGGCATCGGCAACCAGTGTCAGAGCCACATTCAGACTCACACCGGATCTTATCATAATGGCAAAACTTCTGGAAAATCTGGCCAGCTGCGCTCTTAACAGAATAGATCCCATAATCGGAATTTTAAGCTGCCATTTTCCCCACCACATTCGACCTTTAGGTGATTTGATCCACTGGATCCAGGCAAAAGGAAGAGCAATCAGCAGTCCGAAAATCAGCCAGGAGTAATGCACAAAAAAGTTGGATATACCAATCAGGATCCTGGTGGTAAGCGGCAGTTCGACGCCGAATTTGCCGAACATATCGGAAAAAACCGGAATTACCCAGATATTGAGGATGATCATCGCAATCGTAATAAATGAAATTACAATAACCGGATAACGCATGGCGCTCTTAACACGGCGCTTGGTTTCAACCTCAAGGCTGATGTACTCGGCCAGCTGCAGGAAGGCCTCCTCCAGCCTTCCGGTATTCTCACCGACATTAATCAGTGATACAAAAAGGCTGTTGAAGACCTTCGGAAACTTTCTCATGGCAACAGCCAGCGGCAGACCTCCGGCAAGATCACTCTCGAGCTGTTTAAGAACCTCCACCAGTTTTTTATTGTTTAAAGTGTCACCCAACCCCCTCAGAGCCCGCATAATCGGAATACCGGCCTTGCTCAGGGTATACATCTGACGGCAGAACATCAGCAAATCATTCTGGCTGATGTTGCGGTTGAAAAGAGAGAACCCGGAGGATCCTTTATTCGCAGCTGCGCTTTTCCCCTGCTTGATTTCAACCGGACGGACTCCCCTGGCAATGAGTGTTTCCGCAACCATATTCTCATTACCAGCCTCCAGCGAACCGTCCACCAGATTTCCGGCACCATCTCTACCTTTATAAATATAAGTTGGCATTATTTAACAACCTCTGCCAGATGCAATACCTCGTCAACCGTGGTAACTCCCTGCTTTGCATAATCAAATGCCATCATAACCAGCGGCCGGTAATTCGGATCTTCACGAGCCACCTTGGAAAATCTTTCAGTATCATTTGAACGCAGCGCATCCATCATCGGAACAGAAAGTTCCAGCACCTCAAACACACCGACACGTCCGGCATAACCGGTGAAATTGCAGCTCTGACAGCCGCGGCCGTGTTTAAACACCGCATTTGACGAGCCTTCTCCGATTACCATATCAATATAAGTCTTTTCACTAGGTTCAAGTTCGTGAACCTCTTTACAGTACGGACAGATCTTGCGCACCAGTCGCTGGGCGATTACAGTTCTGAGCGCAGCGGCAACCAGATAACCGGGAGCCCCCATATCCATAAGACGAAGAGCCGAGGAAATCGCATCATTGGTATGAAGAGTACTTAATACCAGGTGACCGGTAAGTGCTCCTCTCATACCTATTTCCATAGTTTCCTGATCACGCATTTCTCCGACCAGGATGATATCCGGATCCTGACGCAGTGTTGCTCTCAACACCGATGCGAAGGTTAATCCTATTTTTGCATTGATCTGCACCTGGGATATACGCGGCAGACGGTATTCCACCGGATCCTCCACGGTAATAATCTTGTTCGAAGCGGTATTAAGTTCACTCAACGCACCGTACAGGGTTGTAGTCTTACCGGAGCCGGTAGGTCCGGTAACCATGATCAGACCGTGCGGTCGACGCAGCTGACGGCGGAATTTGGCAAGAATTTCCGGCGGCATACCAACATCATCAAGAGACAGCAGTCCGGCTGACTGATCCAGCAGTCGCATTACCACGGATTCTCCGTGCTGGATCGGCATGGTTGAAATACGGACATCGATATCATGTGCCTTTACCCTCATTCTGAACCGTCCGTCCTGCGGCAGTCGTTTTTCAGAAATATCAAGACCGGCCATCAGCTTCAGACGAAGTACCAGGGCAGGTGCGATTTTCACCTCGTTCATTACATTTTCATGCAGTACACCGTCAATACGCTGCCGGATACGCAGAACCTTTTCATCAGGTTCGATATGAATATCCGAGGCATGGACCTGAACCGCATCTTCAAACATGGTACGCAGCAGTTTAACCACCGTCGCCTCATTTTCAGATGAAGCCACATTAGTCTGCCCGATATCAAAATCAGAATTGCTCTGATATTCCTCCTGCAGCTGCTGGGCAAATGACTCAATTTCCTTGGTTTTACGGTAAAGCTGATCAAAATAGAGCAGCAGTTGCTCCTCCTTCGCGATTGCCAGGTTGATCTCGCGGGGAGCCAGAATGTTGCTCAAAAAGTCAATAGCCTGGAGATCTGCAGGATCACTCATGGCTACGGTAACATTGTCGTTGGCATCTATGTTGATTGCCAGGGCGCGGAAACGGCGGGCATGAACTTCAGGGATCAGATTAACCGCATCAGTGGAAATTGAAATACGGGATAAATCAAAAAAAGGAATACCAAGCTGCTGGGAAAGGAAGTTCAGCATACGGTCTTCATCGATGAAGCCCAGTTCAATCAGCGCCTTACCGAGTTTCAAACCCGATTTTTTCTGGTAGGCCAATGCCTGCTTCAGCTGATCATCTGTAATGATTTGTTCCGATACCAGCAAATCACCCAGACGCATTCTTAATTTAGGACGAACTGCCACGACTTATTTCTCCAATTCCTGTATACGTTGCAGGGCAAACTTGCGGGAAGCCTCCGCAACACCCACATCTATAGCTCTCTTGTAATTTGTAACGGCCGCAGACTTCATATTCTGGCGATCAAAAGACAGCCCGAGTCCGAACCACCACTTACCATCATTCGGCATAATTCTGGTCAGCTTGCTGTATGCATCAATTGCAATGGCAGGCTGATTAAGTTCGGTTGCCAGCGAGGCTTCTGTGGCAATGTAATCAAGATTGCCGGATTCAGCTCTCAGCGACAGCGAGGTAAGCACAGACAATGCTTCAGTTCTAGCGCCCTGATCCATCAGAATTCTTGCCAGCAGCAGCCGGTAGTTAGGATAGGCTGGATCGAGACCGATCCCCTGCTGCAGAACTTTCTTTGCCTGGGAAATGTTGTTGGTTCCGAAGTACAGTGAAGCAATCTTTTCCCTGGCCTGACGGTTTTTCTGATCTCTCGACAGGATCGACATATAGGACTCGATGGCCTTGTCGATGTTACCCTGGGACAGAGCGATATTTGCCGCCTTGACATCAAGTTCCGTCTCCTGCTCCCTGGTAAGTTCAATCGGAGTTACCTTCATTACCTTTTTGGCAGGTGGCACGTCCTTCACCTGAGCAGGGGCGGGATTGCGGCTCACAGCCGCAACAGCAGGCTGCTGTTCCGGCAGCTGCTCATAACTGTCCGCAGGATCCTGCACGGGATCATCCGGTCCGTAAATTTCATCTTCCAGTGCAGCCAGAGTCTGCTCATCCTCCTGCTCCCTGATTTCAGGTGACACGGTTTCAGGTTTCTGCAGTGCCTCTTTTCTGTGTTCATCCGCAACCGTGGCAGTATTTACAGAACTGACGGTGCTGTCGGTCTTTTTCACCAGTGTCACGGTATCCGGGGTGGCAACTGATTTATTGGAGTAATACCAGAAACCGCAACCGATCACCCCTGCAAGAACAGCCACAGTTCCTGCCAGTATATAAACCGTCATATTGCTCTTATGCTCAGACGGATGGTATACCCCGTCATCCTGAAGCTTCTGCCGCTTATCAAGATCTTTGAGCATGGTATTGATAACACTCATTATTCCTTCAGTTCCTACTCTATATGTCCATTTCAACTACTGCACCATCAGGGCAACCACAGTTATCACCATCAGTACCGCCAGAATAAGCAGAACGTTAACACCCTTTCTTTTCATTACCGCATCCTCGGTATCGTTGACTGCAAGTCGCACTGCGTCAGGTTTTACAACGTACTGTCCGCGACCGTAGGCAAGCATAAGACTCTTGTGGGCAAGAACATTTATAAGCCTAGGTATTCCCCTGCTCCCCTTCCATAGTTTCTTCATAGACTTATCGGAAAACAGCGGTGATCCCTGATACCCAGCAACCTTCAGCCGGTAATTAATGTACGATCTGGTCTCATCAAAAGTCAGAGATCTGAGACGGTAGGAAAAGGTTATTCTCTGCCTGAGCTGCCTGAACTCGTCCTGGGCAAGTCGCAGATCCAGTTCCGGCTGACCGAATAAAACTATCTGAACCAGTTTGGTGGATTCGGTTTCAAGATTCCCGAACAGTCTGATCGCCTCCAGAGTCTCATCAGGAAGATCCTGCGCCTCATCAATCAGTACCATTACCTTTTTGCCTGAACGGTTAAGTTCAATCAGACGGTGATTGATAGCATCCGTCACGGAAATCTCGTCACTGGCGGTAAGGCTGACATTCAGCTCCTTTGCAAGGGCCAGTCTCATTTCCGGAGCTGTCAGATACGGATTCGGCAGATATGCGATTTCATAACCGTCGACAATATCCGAATTCATAATTTTCCGCAGCAGCAGGGTTTTTCCGGTTCCCACCTCTCCTGTAACTTTAATGAAACCCTCACCGCTCTCCAGTGCGACCTTCAGCACCACCATTGCCTCCTGGTGCGGAGGAAGACCGTAATAAAAGTCAGTATTCGGCGTCAGCGTGAACGGAAGTTCCTTTAATCCAAAAAATGATTCGTACATTTCAAGACAACTCTAGATCACTTTTCGAACAACTACTTCGCGTTCTGTTCCTGCGGATACCACTTTTCAAGAAGTTCATTCGAACGTCTCAGTTCACTCTTCCAGGTATCCTCATCCACTACCACAGGTCGGATCAAAATAACAAGTTCCACCTTCTCGGTTGCATCCTGGGTGTTTTTAAACAGATTGCCCAGTAAAGGTATATCACCAAGCAGCGGAACCTTGGAGGTCTGATCAACCTTTCGTTCTTCAATCAGTCCGCCTATTACAATAACATCTCCTGAATTTGCCTTCACCACCGTATCAGTTTCGCGGATGGTTGATTTGGCCATCGGCATGGCAAGCATCTGTTCATCGCCGTACACCACGCTCTTGGTCTGCTCCTCCACCTTGATAACAGCAGGATGAATATGCATCAGAACCGAACCGTCATCCTTGATCTGCGGTGTAACATCCAGCGAAACACCGGAGAAGAACGGAGTATACTCCACCGACGGAGAGGAGGTGGTGGAACTTGCAGAGGTTACCGTACTGGTTTCAAACTTGGTTACAAAGTATTCATCCTCGCCGACCTTGATAACCGCTTTCTGATTGTTGCTGGTGGTTATCCGCGGACTTGAGAGGATGCTGACATCACCCTGGGTCTGCAGCAGATTCACCGTAACACCTAAATTGGAATCCCTGAATACAATATTGGTAAGACCGCCAATGGACGAATAGATCGGATTCGACGCGTTGGTGAAGGTACCGAATCCGGTGCTGCCGTTGCCCCAGTGCTTACTCTTGGCGAGGATATCCCAGTCTATACCGTGCTGGAAATCTTCCGAGAGACGAACCTCAAGGATTTTGGCCTCGAGCAGAACCTGACGGGTCAGTCTCCTGGTTGCGCTGTCAAGGAAATTTCTAATAGCCTTAAGTTCACTCGGCAGTGCTGAAACCACCACCAGTCCTGCCTCAGGACTTACTATCACACTCTTTCCGGCCCCTTTCCCGATATAGTTTCCGATTGCCTTTTCCAGACTGGTCCAGAAATCATTGGCAGTACTCGTAATTACACTCGTTCCGGAATCACTGTCAAAAGAGTTGTCGGAACTGCTGTCATCACTGCTGTTTGAGGATGAACTTGATGAATCACTGTCACTGTCACTGTCGTCGCTCTTGCTGGATACACCGCCGGTGGTAATGTTAAGCGATGCCACACCGGTGCGTTTAACCAGAAGATAATCAACATTGAAGGTTTCTGTTCTTACTCCTGCCGGATAAACATAGAAGATCTTTCCTTTCTGCTGAATATCGTAGCCGTAGATGTTGCTGATCGCGGTAAGAACTTCACCGATGGTAACATTCTGCAGATCAAGACTGATACTGCCCGATACATCAGGATGAACAACAATACCGTAACTGGTTTCATTGAGCAGAGATGCAAAAAATTCCTTTGCATCAACATTCTCAGCCTGAACCTTGAACCTGCGGGTCGGCGCATAGATACCGGCACTGGAGCCGACAGTCTGACCGACATTAAGTTCTGCCGCAACATCGGCAGGAAGAGTAACATTACTGCTGGTAATTGCATCCTGGATCTGACCTTTAACCTCAACCGGATCGCGATGCTGATACGCACAGCCGGTCATCAGTCCGGCAATCGAAACAGCCAACAAACTTTTTGCAAAAATATTCATAATCAAATAATCTACTTGTGATCTTGTTTCTAAAAAGATTTACTATCAATTAAACCGTTATTCTCTACCGATCAATCTGTCAGCGTACAATCATCCTGGAGTTGTACATTTTCAGTTCAACCTGTTCCCCGCTGCCCTGCAGTACCACCTTTGACGGACGGATTGATTTTACTGTATAGCCGTCGATTTTATCTCCGACATGATATCTTTTACCGTTTATCAAAGCTGCAGGTCTGCTGCTTTCAAATATGCCGGACAGCCGGTAGCCGCTGTTTCCGCCCGATACAGTTTCAGTGGCTGAGGGCACATAGTCAACCGGCTGGGTAGGATCCCTTACCAGGCTGTTGTCAGCCAAAACTGAACCTGAGGCCAAAAGAGCAAGGCTCAAAGCACATACAAAAACTCTAGCCACGTATAAAATCCTTATTAGCGCTTAAAGTATACACATGGATCTCCACTATACCTTTCGGATATTCCTTAACCTCGTAGGACAGCGGACCCCAGATAAATTTTTTGTTTAAATTTTCCAGCATCTGCAGATAACTCAATGCCGAAAGGTAGGATCCCTCAAGAACAATTCTGGTTTCATGACGGTACAGAGCTACACCTCCCTTTCCGCCTTCAACCAGTATTTTAGGTTTTTCATTCGACATGCTGAGCAGTCTGAGACCGCTGGTATTTGACAGTACATCTTTAAGCACCGACGCCATTTCATAGGCCGGGATCAGATCTACCGTCTGTTTATTGAGATCCTTGTCGAGATTTCTTATTTTTTCGCGGAATTCGTCCTTCTGACGGGAAAGTTCCACTGTCGGATCCTGCTGCAGCTGAATCATAAGAGTATTCTTTTCATTCTGCAGGTTGGTAATATCATCTCTTATGGAAATCTGCTGAGCCTTAGCCTTCTTGATTTTCACCATAGCCGGATCAGCAAAGTACATATACAGAGGGAAAATGGCAACCACCAGTGCGGCGCACAGGATCATAATCTGTTCACGGCGTGATTTTGCGAGAAAATTTTTCTCGATTTCATGATATTTCTCGGTCAGTTCTTTCATATTGGCCATTACTTAATCTCCCTACCGAGTTCCTGATCCGCGGAATTGTCTTTCTGATCCTTGGCAGGAGCAAAAGCCGGATCCACCTCAACCTTGACTGAAGGATCAAACCCGACCAGTTCAAAATCCAGCAGTGCGGAATCACTGTTTTCAGCTTTTTTATTTCCTCCGGCTTCACCGGGGCGCTGGATTTTAATGGTACCGAAGGAGCGTGAATTCAGGTTATCCAGCTGTTTGAACCTGTCAACGAAAGCCGGGATTTCATCACCTGCGACAACCTTGCCCCTGAGATCCATGCGTTTGCCGTTCATTACAATCCTGCTTATAGACATGGTATTGCTTGACGCCCTTGCCACATCCAGCATGGTGCTGGAATAATTAACCTCTGAATTCATTTTAAGATTGCTGATAATCTCATAAAGAGCAACCTTAGACAGATACATCTGCCTGAGCTCATCAACCTCCCTTTTAAGCAGTTCATCGGTCGGCCTTGAGGCATAGGCTTTCTGGAGTTCCAGCAGTTCCGCCTGTGCGGCATCCTTCTGCTGAGTCAGATTCTGAACCTCCCGCTGCTGCTTGGCGAGACTGGCTCTCTGATAAATGCCGAAGCACAGAACAAGCGCCGCGCATATCGCAGAAATAAGAATAATTCTCCCTACGGTCAGCAGTTCCTTCGGAGGTTTGAATTCATTTAAATAGAGGTTTATTCTTGTTTTCATTGTTATGCCTTTTTTCCTGCTTTTGCCAGTGCAACCAGTGATAGATAAATTACAGAATTCTTACCAACCTCTTCTGATATTACATTGGTCTGAAATGAGTAGGTATTGGTCAGATAGTCCGCGATAGACTCACGATCAGGACAGTCCAGAGCAATGGTCAGCAGCTTCGGAGCAGGAAGTTTGAGCTGAGCAACCATATAATCCAGAGAACGCTGCAGTTCCAGCGACAGATTATCAAACATATCATTATCAATAGAACCCTTCTGATATTTATAGAGATCCTTGAATCCCCTCAGTGAACGGGTGAAAAACAGTCTTGAATGCCATATTGTTATCAGATTCAAATCATATCCCTCCGGTTGAAAGAGGATCATATGAGCCTGTTCATCATTTTCATCAAACAGATCAGCCAGAGAGATTTCCTCGACAGATATATCTGAAAGCGCCGCATGCTCCGTAACCACATCAATTATCGCCTTCACAATTCTTTTCTGTGCCGATACCACTAGGATCTTGTCATTCGGATAGGAAGGAGACTTAGGCATATCCACATAATCAACGGCAAAATTGGTTACAGTGTCCTGCACGTAATCCTTGATCGCCCACTGAACCGCACCGGCCATCTCCTCTTCAGGGGTTTTTGGTTTGTCGATCTGAATATTGGAGTACTGTCCCCTTAAAAGCAGAGCCCTTACCGGGGTTTTCTTTGTAACATGCAGTTCGGTAAAAACTTCGGAAACCACTTTGGCATATTCGGATATATCAGATACCTGCTTTACAGTAAACTCGTGATCCTTCTGTTTAGAGTAAAAATATACAGCGGTGGGAGCAAACCCAACCACAATGCAATCGGAATCCTTTACTTTTTTTTTGCCAAACATACGCATCCCAAAACTATCAATAGCTAACACGGAGCGGCACGCCGCCCCTCAACATCGTATATTCTATTACTATTTATGTCAAAAGGCACACTCCACCTTGTTATATTTTTGAACTAAATCGCTCTGTTGCCAGCACCGGAGCCGTTGCAAGGGCCTTTCGCATTATAAATTCATAAAATTCACTCCTTAAGCAGGAAACTGGAGGAAATCAGTGCTGTGCCAAATAAATGATACATTATGATTATGCCGGCGACTCTGTAACCTTTTTTAAGTTCATGCGTTTAAAGGGTAACAGAGCAAGAAACAGTTAAAATTTACGGAGCATGTATTATGGCTTTAACAATGTATATGAAAGTTACCGGTAAAAACCAGGGCGAAATCAAGGGTTCATGCGATCAGGGCGGCGACAAAAAGGATAAAATCCTCGTATACGCAATGGACCACAAGGTTGAAATTCCACGTGATGTTCATACCGGACTGCCAACCGGCCAGCGCATCCACCACCCGCTTACAGTAACCAAGGCCAAGGATGTTGCATCTTCAAAACTCTTTGCCGCCTGCTGCAAGGGCGAACAGGTTGACGTTGAAATTGACTTCTACCGAATCAAACCAACCGGCGAAGAGGAACTGTACTACAAGATTACTGTAAATGATGCAGTGATTGTGGAAATGGGCGAAAACACCCCTACCACCTTCCTTGCTGAAAACAAACCGTATCATGACATGGAGAATGTAAGCTTTACCTACTCGAAGATTACATGGTCCTACACCGACGGCAACATTGAATACACCGATGACTGGAAGGCATAAACTCCATAGCAGATTTAATCACAAACGTCGCTTAAACCTTCTAACGAAAGTTAGGAGGTTTTTTGCAGTACGGGCTGAAGGGTTTTCAACATCTGCTGACGCATAACAGTCAGTTCTCCGCTAATATCAGCGTCCTGATGCATTACAAAATAGGCAAAAAGGCGGCTTCTTGTCTCAAACGGGATGTTTCTCCATTCTGCACTTCCGAGGATCCACCTGATAATCGACTCGACAGCCTGCTCCGGCGAACGGTGACCAAGTGCGACAGATTCAAGATCGCGCCAGTACTGCGAGGTAATTTCAAAATCATCCAGAGGGCTATCTACCAGTTCTGTCAAAAGCTGAGGTTCAAAATCACGATACTGCCATGATGCCTGGAACATCAGATTTTTCATAAAGGTGCCGTACCAGCTGTTCATAACCCGGTTCAGCAGTTTTCCCCCTGATCTGAGCATCACGACTGAATACAGTCCTGTAACATGATCCTCTTTCATCCCGAGCTTTACTGCAGTAAATCCGTTTGCCTTCCAGAATCTGACCAGCGGCAGGGTTATTCCGAACGACACTCCGAGATAATCGAACATTTCACGGCAGTGCTCATAAACATGGGATACCAGCATCGAACCGAACTTTCTGCGGCGATACTTTTCCATCACCGCCACTCTAACGATCCTCAAAAAGCGGTAATATCCCGCATTCTTAAATCCTGAGTGGGCAACCAGGGTCTGGGGAATTATATTTCCGCGGGGGCGTCTGGTACCAAGGAATACATCCGGTACAATTTTCGGGGCAATCTGCTCCCTGACACACCACATCACTCCGGCAACCACACCTGCGGTTTTAAGATAAACCACGATATTGTCCGGCACATCCAGGATCTGCCGCAGATCTGACGGCTGACTCTGATAATGGTTGCTCGAAAGGACACTGTAGATCTCTGACAGCAGCTGCTCATTCAGCAAAAGTTCATCTCCGGTAACAGTGCAGATCTCCGTCTGTTCAATTCCGGCATCACTGTTTTCCTGCATCTGTCCAGGATTGAAAATCTGTCTCCAGGTGCGGCCGAAGGAGTCGGTTTCATCGTTGCGGTGGCAGCCGTGCAGCTCGTAAATTCTGTAGTCAATATGGTGAGTTTCAAAATACGGCAGAAGTTTTAACTTTATTCCGCGGGCGGTTCCTTCATAACCTTCAGCAGTTCCGCTCAGAACCACCTTGCTGAAGCGCTCTGCAATCTGTCTGAGCTGGTATACCGGAACCGAGGAGATTTCATCTACAAGTACGGTAAAATTCCCCGGTTCAGTTTCCAGCAGCTGTTCAATTCCGACAAACTCGGCATTGGAGGCAATACGGTAGAAAGAAGTGAGTGAAGCCCGGCTCGGAGCGGATATCAGCACCCTCCCTTTTGCATGACGTGATATTTTGCCAAGCAGTGTCGACTTGCCAGAACCTCGTTTACCGCTGATCACCATCAGTCTACTGTCGCTGTCGAGCCATGCGGCATATTCAGCAGGCAGCGGTTCATCAATAAAGCGGTCTCTGTCCTGCGCTCCGCAATTATTCTCTGCAATAAGAAAACTTCTGAATCCTGAAGTTTCAGAATAAACAGCGTATGTCCCGCTGTTTTCGATTATCCTCTTCATCCGGAACAGAAAATTGTTTTTCAGAACTGTCTTTTTGTCAGCACGAAAACGATCAAGATCCCGATCGGGGCATTCATCCAGTTTTTCAAAACTCCGTACGCCAAGAACCAGAGTACCGCCGAATTTAATCAGCCCGCCGAGAGAATAAAGTATTTCAGGGTTTATCCGACAGCAGGCATTATAGCCGACGGTACGGTACTCGTTGCCAAGATGGGCGTAGGATTTACTGTAGGTTTTAAAATTTGATTCATCTATAAAAAATTCACAGTGTTCTGAAAAAAAATCAGCAACAAACTGTTCTGAACCTTCAACTATCAGCAGCTTGCGCCGGCCTGTTTCCGCAAGGAAAGGATCTACTTCTGCAAAATTACTCATTTCAATTTACCGTAGGATAAGAGTTGTGCGTTAGTTTACTACAAATACAGATTTTCACAAACCTCACGGTAAATTTTGCAGAAATAAGAAAGGAGGCCTGTGCATCGCACAGCCTCCCAAGCTAAAGTAGGTTTGCAATTATACTGTTATATTCCTCAGGCTCTCCAGTCGTCGGTGTATTCAATGTTGCCGTCGGTGTAGGACCAGGTAATCTTTGAGTAGGTGAAGCTTACGTCCTCCATGTCGTGATACGGTTTGTTCTCTGCCAGAAAGGTGGTTGGGGTGTTTTCGCCCATTTCTACAATTACTGCATCATTGATGGTGATCTTGTAGTACAGTTCCTCTTCACCGGTTGGTTTGATTCTGTAGAAATCAAGTTCCACATCAACCTGCTCACCCTTGCAGCATGCTGCAAAGAGTTTTGGAGATGCAACATCCTTGGCCTTGGTTACAGTCAGCGGATGATGGATGCGCTGGCCGGTTGGCAGTCCGGTGTGAGTGTCCTTTGGAATTTCAACCTTGTGATCCATTGCATAAACGAGGATTTTATCCTTTTTGTCGCCGCCCTGATCGCATGAACCTTTGATTTCGCCCTGGTTTTTACCGGTAACTTTCATATACATTGTTAAAGCCATAATACACGCTCCGTAAATTTTCTGTTAAATTTTAACTGTTTCACGATCTGTTACCCTTTAAACGCATGAACATTTGAAAAGTTACAGAAATTTCTGTTTTTTCAGATTTTTCGATAACAGTCCGGCTCAAATCCATAAAAAAAACCGTCAGCTTAAACCGGACAGCCGGCAAGCTGACGAATTCAATTCATTCAAACAGAAGTGAACTTTCTGATCGGAATTACCGGTTAACCTTGAGGAAAATACCTGACAGGCCCTCTACTTTTACCGACTCCGGCGCAATTGTTCTTCCGGTTACAAGATCAGTCAGAGAGGATGCTCCTCCAACCAGTTTCTGCCAGAAATCCGGTTTCAGAGTGAGAGCGGCTTCCCCTTCGGAAACATTCAGAATGTAGAGAATGTTTTCTCCGTCATAACTTTTCAAATCAATAAACAGCCGATCATCGGAATAAACATGAGTCCTGGAGCCGATTGCAAGAGCCGGGTGCTGATCGCGCAGGTTAAACAGTGTGGCGATGTAATTCTTCAATTCCTGCTCCCCGGCTGTCAGATTATCAAATCTGCCGTCGGTTCTGCCCACATGATCATCACAGCGGCACACCTCTCCGCAGTTGTCAGGCTGATTAACAAATCCTTTCAACTCCTCGCCGATTTCATCATTGTAGTACATAGTAAGAGGTCCGCTTCCGGCCGCAAGGAAACTGTAGGCTGCCTTGTGACGCGCAAAATAAGCGCTGTTCTTCTCTCCGTCCCTGCCATAGCCGGCTCGCTGGATCAGATCTCCCAGACGGACAAAATCATGATTGGAAACAAATCCGTTAGGCATGGCTGTCTTTGGATAACCTTTCATCATCTCATAAGCTCTGGCCAGTGATGATGCTGGCTGTCCGCAGGCATCCGCAGCATCCGCGTGATCATGGGTAGCAATAACCTTTACCAACTGATGGCGCAGCGGGAAGTTAAATGCCGAATTCATGTTTTGATCATCAAACGCATTCCTGGAAAGAGATCTAGGTTTGTCGGTCCACATCTCTCCTACAGTATAACCAAGTGCCCTGGCTTTCTTACCTGCAAAAGTGTAGGTAACTTTGGATGCAGCTTCAGCCACGGTTTTATTGAGTTCCTTCCAGTATTCAGGAGCCAATTGGTACATCTGATCAAAACGCCATCCGTCAATTTTTACCTCCTTAATCCAGTACGAAAGAAATTCCTTGTAAAAATCCATGGATTTCTCGGTATCAAAGCAGCGGTACCAGCTGCTTGCCTTGTCGATCTGACCGTAGGCATCGCGACACCTGATACTGGTAACTAGGGTATTGCCGCCGGGACTGGTAATTTTAATATTGGATTTCGCATGACCAAGGACTCCGTCCATAAATACGTAGAGTCCCTTCTTATGAGCCTTTTCAACCAGCTCTTTCAGCTCCGCTTTGGTACCGAACTTCGGATCAACAGTAAAATAATCAGAGGTGTAATATCCGGTTCCGTCCAGTTTATCGGCATTATGATCCTGCTTCTCTGCAGGTTCAGACACAAACACCGGGGTAAACCAGATGGCATTGGCGCCGGTTGACTTTATATAGTCCAGTTTTTCTGTAATACCTTTGATATTACCGTTATGTTTGGACGGTCCCCATGCATAGGTATAACCTTCAGCACCTCTGTCACTGTGATGGAATGATTCCACCATGATCTGATAGATGCGAAGCTTACAGCCTACACCGTCCTGTCCGTAACACGCTAAATCTGTTGATGTTCCTTTAATGTCGTTTTCTCTTAATGAAACAGAAAAAGGTACAGTTCCGGCCTGGCATATTTTTCTGTTAACATCTGTATTATTACTGATCTGAGAAGAAACATTCATGTGCGATGTTGAATTACAACCGGCCAGAATTAAAGCCAAACCAGCATATGCAGAAAAAAACACTTTGTTATTCATATTTATTCCTATAAAGAAAAAACTCCTAACAATATCCAATCATTAGGAGCTACTGCAATTATATAAGACTACTTAAAATATCTATTCTATATTTATGTATGTTGAATCAGAAGACATATCGCTTTTAGCATGACCAAACACACCATCAAGAATAAAATACATCCCGTTCGAATGAACTGTATTTATCAAAGATCTTAATGAATTCTCTCCACCAAAATCAGGATCAATGGTAGCTTTATCACCTTGCCAGTGAGATGATGCAAAATATCCTGTTGCATCAGTATTCCTTTGAGCGGTATCTCCTGAATTGTTTGTGGTAAACACAGGTGTAATCCAAAGAGCATTTGCTCCAACACCCTTAATAAAATCCAAAGACTGTTCAATACCGCCAAGCGTACCCTTGTGATCAGAAGGTCCCCAGCCATATCCCTTACCATTGGCATCAGATCCTGCAGGTGCAGCTTCAACCATTACCTGATAAATCACCAAACCGCACTTCTTAGGATTTTCACCTTTAAAGCATGTAAACGCATTAATCGTATCGTCATACTTTTCAGCCAAAGAAGAAACTGCCTCCGCCACAGTTACATCACCAAAAGCAGCATCCACAGCAGATGCAGTTTCTGTTGATACTTCATAATATTTTGCTGACAACGCCGGCATATTAAATACAAAATCACCACCAATAGTTTCACCTGTCGGATTCGTTACATCTTCTGCAGCAGTATTCATAACCAGTTTCAAAGAACAAACATTAGAACCTACAGCTTTTTGGCACAAATAATTTGAAACATCCGTATTAAATCGCAACGAACGATTTTTTTCAGAGGTTGACATTACAAATACATAGGCCTTTTCTCCAGCTTTCTTTACATCAACATAGAAGTTTTCTGCTTCGTTGCCAGATGGAGCTGATTCTGTCGAATATATATGATATCTCGCTCCATTATACATTGCAGGAGTTTCATTTCTGAATTTAATGATTTTAGCTGAATCGGAACGTAATTTCTTTTGCCAGTCACTCAATTCACTTTCACTTGAAACCATTTGAGTACGTGAAACATGATCGTCACACCAAACACCATCTTTTCCGCAAGGCGATAATTTAGTGCTGAAGCCTTCAGTATAATCACCGTATTCTGAACCGTAATAAATTGTAATAGGACCAGAATAAGCACCCATGAACGCAAATCCCAATAAATGTCTTAACTGGTATTTATTAGAACTTCCTACATTGGCTTCGCTTTCAAAACCCCATCTGAATAACAAATTGCCCAACCTAACAAGATCATGGTTATCAATAAACATTGTTGGCATTACATTTGTACTGTCATATCGAATGTAATTTCCATAACCCCACTCATCGGCCAAACCACTGGCCGGCTGCCTAATATATCCATAATCTGATTCATCTTCTTGTCCAGCAATAGTTTGAACCAACTTAAATCTTAAAGGGAAATTGAACGCAGACTCCAATGCGGCACCTTTTAAAGCATCATTCTGAATCTCTTTACCATCTCCATCCCACACTTCCGCAACATTAAATCCGGCAATATCACTCTGGTTTGCGGATGCAGCATCCTTAATAGATGCACTGATTTCCTTCCATTTACTTATAGGAACCTGATAAGCCTGGTCAAATCTCCATGCATCTATCCCATATTCCCTGGTCATTCTGGATGCAAGTTCCTTGAAATAATTCAAAGTGTCTGCACTATCCCAATCAAAGCAAGTACCAGCAATTTTTTCTGTAGTACCATCCTTTTTTATACATGTTGAACTGAACTTCGGACTTAATTTTGAGCCGTCATCACCGCCGCCACCGTCATCACCGCCGCCACCGCCGCCACCGCCGCCACCGCCGCCACCGCCGCCACCGCCGCATGCGGTTAACGCAGTTGCAACCAAGACTGCTAAAAGTGACTTTTTGAAATCAATGGACATCATATACTTTTCCTTTATTTTAGAATAATACCAATAGAGCTTTTACAATCAAGTAATCCGCTGCTATCATTTGCAGCATTTTATCCGAAACCCGAATGCGCAGTTATATTTTTAATAATAATTGGAAACCTGCAAAAAAGAAGAAACCATAATTCTTGCGAACTATGGTTTCCCATTATAATATTTTACTGATCTTCAAATATATACATTCAAACAATGAAAGCGATCTGAATCACAAAATAGAATTTACAACATTACTGATTTTTATTTATTCATCATAAACAGTGGTATCTACACCCCAGCCATCGTAATTTACATGAAATTTCTGCAGCCTTTCGAAAATTTTACTTTGCTGCTCCAAAATTGTTTCGGCAGAAATCCTGCACTCCTTCAGCGCATCAAAACAAAAGAACTTGATACCGTCTTCTTCAATTTCATCGGGATCTATAATTTCAAAATCATCCTGAAACAAATCAACAGCCAATTTTTCCAGCTGAGTAAAATTGGTGGATGAAAAATGATGTTCCACTGTATATTTACGGGATAAATCAACACAGTCCGCCTTGAGGGCAGACAGGATTTCATGATTCATCTCTACTATATCCTGAGGTATTTCAATACTCATTACACATCTCTCTGCCAAAATTAGTTCTGATTTTTAATCAGAGTATCATCAATCTTAAGATCTTCGTTGAAGTTAACTCCGATCCCCACAGACAAAACCGCGGTTGCTATAGCATGAGCCTCTGCCAGGGAATGAAACTGGTAGGAACCGCACTGATATTTATTAATTCCAGGAACCTCCTTGAGATCCTTTACTGCATTAATACTGTACATGGAAGCCTTCCATGCGGCAACAATATCATCTTCCGTAGGATCACCGACCACTGATACGTAAAAACCGGTTCTGCAGCCCATCGGGGAAATGTCTATAACCTCTCCTTTGGACGGTTCCAGGTGCTGAGGAAAGAACGTGGCCAGCAGGTGCTCCATGGTATGCAATCCCTTTTCAGGCATCATTGCCCTGTTAGGCTGGCAGAATCTCAGATCGAAAATTTTAATGGAATCCCCCTTAGGAGTAGTCATGATTTTCGACAGTCTCACTGCCGGAGCTTTCATTTTGGTATGATCTACAGAAAAGCATTCAATAATAGGCATAATTATTTTCCTTACTTAAAGATTACATTTTTTCAACTGGCGCGAGTACTCCGCCGCCCGCTGCGATACTTTTTTAGCAGTTTTAAGCAACCACGATTTGGAAGCATGAGTTTTTTTCTTAAACCCGCCCCAGCCTTCATGATAGTTCAAATACTGATTATAAGCATCCCATTTTGAAATACCATTTATTTTATATGTTTGATTGACGTACCACGCAATAAAATCTATGGAATCTCCAAAGTCAGATCTTGAGGCAAACCACCGGTCGGCTTTAGCGACGTACTGTTCCCATACAGGATCCTGAGCCTGAGAATAGCCGTAGGCGCTGCTCCCTCTTCCGATCGGAATAAACAGGAAGTACCGCATAGGTGGTTTAACATCTGATCTGAATGCAGATTCCTGGTACATTATCGACATGGTGACATGTACAGGAGCACCCCACCGTTCCTGAGCCGTCATGGCATCGTCATACCAGCCGGATTTCTCCTCAAAAATACTGCAGATATTATTAATATTGCCGGGCTGTGACGCAGAGCACCCGGTAAGGAGCACCAGCAGTCCGCCTGCCCAAAACTTTACGAATCTCAAATTCCGCCCTTTTTTGAATAAGATCTATCTTCAAAACATTATATCAACAATTGCAGATCTTTTACCGCTGAAATATCAGCTTGATTGATTTTTGTGAATTCTGAGAGAGCCATTCATGTACAACAAATAGTATGAATAGTGTGAATAGTGTGTGTGTTGAGAGGGGAAACTCCATACAGCACCGGGCTGCAGCATACCCTCCCCGATCAGCAGGTACTTCGATACAAGCTACACAATTCTAGGTTCAGTACAGCACGCGTACACAAAAAAGAGGACCTCCGGTTTTTATGACCGGAGGCCAGGAAAGGTATCAACTGAATTTTAAAGTGTCATGTTCTTGACAGTCGTGATAGACTCTTGGCTGCAAACTTAGGTCTTTCACTGAGGATCTGTTCAATCTGCTCCTCACTCATTCCGGTCTTGCTTAATCCAAGCACCTTATAGGTTATATACTGACGGGCATCAAGCGCGATCATCAGGGCTTTAATAATAGATTCATCACTGCTTGACGGAGTTCCATAGGCATATGTCAAAATTCCGGCTTTGAGCAGATTCTTGACAGCAGGCTCAGTAACAGGCAGATTTATTACACTTCTGCGCTGGAGCACAAACTCCCTCAATACTGCCTTTTCAGTAAAATCCAGACAGGACACCATGTTGTGCATATGTTCAAGATGAGAGCGGGAGGAAAGTTTCTCAAAAATATAGGTGCCCATGATAATCACTGCATGACTAAGGAAGTAGGAAATTCCGATAATCAGACTTGTAAACCAGATGACGTTATGTTTAACAACCCAGTTTGCCACCACTGTACCGAAAACATTGTTCGGCATCATAACAATCATGCCGTTCAGGAGAATGAACCAAACCATGATCCAATTTAAAACTGCCAATTTTCCAAATCTGTTCAAACTTTTTTCCATTTACCGTCCGGTTAAACCGCCTCCATTCATACCTTTTCAAGTTACATTCACACATGCAACAAAAATGCCAATAAACCATAACTTAAATTTTTTAACTTTTGTCATATATTTACTTACAAATATTTAATAAATTAATTATTTTTCCTAATTTTTAAGTTATAATCAAAGCATCTTATCAATAAAAGTTAATGGAGAATAAGCCATGAAAAGAATTACTGCAATTATCAAACCCTTCAAACTTGACGATGTAAGAGAGGCTCTGAGTGATAAAGGGATCAGCGGCATGACCGTTACTGATGTAAAAGGTTTCGGCCGTCAGAAAGGTCACACCGAACTTTACCGCGGTGCAGAGTATGTTGTAGATTTTCTTCCAAAGACAAAACTTGAAATTGTTGTAAATGACGAAGATGTCGATACCTGCATTGAAGCCATCACCAAAGGGGCACATACCGGTAAAATCGGCGATGGTAAAATTTTTGTAAGCGACGTGGAAAGAATAATCAGAATTCGTACCGGTGAAGAGGACAACGAAGCTATCTAAAAGCGGTATACCTTTTTACTACCAGCTTACCGGGGATTTAAGATCATTGGCAATCAGATCCACCATCTGCCTGATTGTAATGATCTTTCCTGTTTTTACACTGGACAGGCCCCGGGCAGTCAGATCATTCTCCAGCACATAAATATCACATTCTGCATTCAGCAGACCTTTTGTATTGACTGCATTCAGCACTCCATCTCCAACAAGGATCAGAAGATCATCCGGTGACAGTAAACTGACTACGTACTCAAGCTTGCTCACACTGTCGCAGCCATCTGAATAAATATTAATCATTAATACACCAATTTAATATCTGCGCCGTGCAGAAGATAAACAAGTTCAGCGCGGGACAGCAATTTTATTCCTATTATTAGATCTTCTGTTTTAAGTCCCAGTTCCTTCAGATCCTCTTCTACAACATATACATTGTTAATATCATACATATTAAACAGTTTGAAGGTTTTGGAATAATTTCTCTGCAGGATCACAGCAGGCTGCTGTTCCAGAAGAAGCTGAGTGATACCGTCACGGGCAAACACAACTGACATCCCGTCAAAGAAGGATGACATGGCTAAAACCAAATCCTGACCCTCTCTTCCTGATGATTTACCGTGAGGAGGTGATTGAAAAACAATTACTGCATGTTTCATTTGAACTGAACCACCTTATCCGACTGCATGCTGAGAGACGCAAAATCCGCCAGGGTACCTATCTGATATCCGGGAGCCAGATTCTGCTGTGTTACCCCCCTTCTCTCCCCTGCAGCTGAACAGATGAGCAGTTTAAATCCGGCTCTGTCAGCTAGTCTTGACCACGAATTTACCAGATCAAACTCATCTGAAGCAGGATTGGTCAGACTGTTGGCGTTAAAAACCCCTTCCATATAAAAGAACACTCCGTTGATGCTGTGCTCTTTAACAGTTTCCTCGGCAAACAGATAGGCAAGTGAAGAGGACTCACTTCCATAAGGAGCCCCCTCCACCACTAATGTGAAAATCTGGCTGTTAGCTTGCATCGGCAATCAGCTCAACTTCCACTAGAACATCTTTTGGAAGACGTGCAATTTCAACACAGGATCTTGCCGGTGCGGAACCGGTAAAGTATTCACCGTAAATTTTGTTAAACACAGCGAAATCATTGATATCCTTCAGGAAGCAGGTGGTTTTAACAACTGCATCTGTAGTCAGTCCGGCCTCTTTAAGAATTGCAACGAGATTGTCCATCACTCTTCTGGCCTGAACTTCAATTCCGCCTGCAACGATCTGCTGAGTAGCCGGATCAATTGCAATCTGACCGGAGGTAAACAAAAGTCCGTTGGTTTTTACAGCCTGCACATACGGACCGATTGCTGCAGGAGCATTTTTGGTTGCTATAACTTCTTTAGTCATATTTATTCCTCATAATTAAAAGACAAAGGTGCAGCACGCACCCGATAAGCATGTACCTAGGGTACTACTTTTTTTGCTTTTTTGAAACTGACAAATATCAGTTTCTTCAATCATGCACCGGTACAGTTTCCGGATACATATTCAACAGACACAAAAAAAGGCCACCGCTGTCGATGACCTTTCCTATTAACTTAAGCGATTAACTATCGATTAATCTGACTCAACCGGCTGAGCAACTTCTGAATCTGCAGTTTCCTCTGTTGAATTCAGTGCATCGGAAATCTGAGACTCAACTTCAGCTCTTGAGATTTCTCTGCTTTCTTCCATCTCACGTCTGCGTTTTGCTCTTTCCTCATGGTATGCATAACCGGTACCTGCAGGGATCAGACGACCTACGATTACGTTTTCCTTCAGACCGTGCAGTTCATCAACCTTACCGGCAACAGCTGCCTCGGTGAATACTCTGGTTGTTTCCTGGAAGGAAGCAGCAGAAATGAAGGATTCAGTATTCAGAGAAGCCTTGGTAATACCCATCAGCAGTCTTTCGTAGGTAGCAGGTGTCTTGCCCTGAGCAATCAAATCTCTGTTGATCAGCTTGATGCGTGCAAGTTCAACCTGATCTCCCTCGAGATAGTCAGAATCACCAGGATTGATAATTTCACACTTTCTCAACATCTGTCTGATAATGATTTCAATGTGCTTATCGTTGATCTTTACACCCTGCTGGCGGTAAACGTCCTGTACTTCATTTACAATGTACTTGGCAACTTCGCTTACACCTCTTAATCTGAGGATATCGGCAGCTGCTTCTGAACCGTCAACAATTACTTCACCCTTTTCAACAGTTTCACCTTCGTACACACTGATGTTTCTTAACTTAGGAATCATATCCTCATGTGTATTTCCGTTGCTGTCTTCAATGATCAGACGTTTCTTACCCTTGGTTTCCTTACCGAACTTAACAACACCGCTGATTTCAGCAAGTATTGCAGGCTCTTTAGGAGGACGAGCTTCGAACAGATCTGCTACACGCGGCAGACCACCGGTAATATCCTTGGTACCGGATACTGTCTTAGGGATCTTGGCAATGATATCACCGACATTAACCTCATCACCGTCTGACAATTCGATGATTGACTTTTCCTGAAGATAGAATGATGTAGGTACACCTGCAACTTCAATGTTCTTGCCTTCATCGTCAACCAGGCGGATCATTGGACGCTTAGCTTCCTTACTGCTCTGGGCACCAAGTTCCTTGATCTGCCATGATACCAGACCGGTGAGTTCATCAGTCTTAGGATCAGCAGTTACGCCTTCAATAATGTCAACGAATTTAACGTGACCTTTTACTTCAGCGATAATCGGATGTGAGTGCGGATCCCAGTTGGCAAGAACGGAACCAACTTCCACGCGATCACCGTCTTTTACTTCAAGAACGGAACCGGACTGAAGTTTACGGTTTTCCTTGGTCAGACCGAAATCGTCAATAATGCTGATTTCAGCGGAACGTCCGGTAACAACATACTTACCTTCAGAATTTACAACATATTTTGCCTTCAATCTTACTGTACCGGCATTCTTTGCCTGTGCAGAAGTATCTTCAACCGAGCGTGATGCTGTACCACCAACGTGGAATGTACGCATGGTCAGCTGTGTACCAGGTTCACCGATTGACTGTGCCGCCATAACGCCGACAGCTTCACCCTTGTTTACAAGATAACCGCGGGCCAGGTCACGACCGTAACATTTTGCACAGATCCCGAATGAAGTTTCACAAGTAATCGGAGAACGAACCTTGATGCTGTCAATAGAATTCTGTTCAATAACATCACACCATTTTTCGTCAAGCAGAGTTCCTGCCGGGATCACAACATCGTTGGTACCAGGTCTAACAACATCCACTGCTGTTACTCTTCCCAGAACTCGTTCACGCAGTTTTTCAACCACATCACCGCCGACAATATGCGGTGTTATTACGAGACCGTCCTGAGTTCCGCAGTCATCTTCCTTGATTACCACATCCTGGGCAACGTCAACAAGACGTCTGGTCAGATAACCGGAGTTAGCTGTCTTCAGCGCAGTATCAGCAAGACCCTTACGGGCACCGTGGGTTGAAATAAAGTACTGTAAAACGTCCAGACCTTCACGGAAGTTAGCGGTAATAGGTGTTTCAATAATGGTACCGTCCGGCTTGGCCATCAGACCACGCATTGCAGCAACCTGGGAAATCTGTTTCTCAGAACCACGGGCACCGGAGTCGGCCATCATGTAGATATTATTGAATGAAGCCTGCTTTTCCTGTTCGCCGAGACTGTTGGTTGCAGTTTCAACCTTAAGGTTTTCCATCATCGCCTTGGTTACTTTCTTGTTCGCAGCACCCCAGATATCGAGTACCTTAGAATATTTTTCACCTTCGGTGATACTACCTGAGTTGAACTGTTCCTGAATTTCAGCAACCTTATCCTCTGCATCAGCAATGATCGAAGCCTTTTCCTCAGGGATGGTCATATCATCAACACATACAGAAGCACCGGACAGAGCAGCGTAGTTGAAACCGATATACATCAGATGGTCGGCAAACACTACAGTGTCCTTGATACCGAGCAGACGGTAGCATTCGTTAAGCATCTTGGCAATCAGTTTCTTGCTAAGAGCCACATTGGTAACAAACTTGAACCAGCAGCGAGGATTCTTTTCAAGTTCAGCCTTGTCTGCATCTGTAAGCTCATATGGCTTGTCGATCAGGCTGTACGGAAGCCCCTTTGGAAGGATCAGTGACAGAATAGCACGACCTACTGTTGTTCTCTTCAGTTCAGTCTTAGCTTCGAAAGTTCCGTCAGGTAATTTGGTGTATTCAGTAATCTTACATTTAATACGTGCACCGAGCTCAGCAAGTCCGGCACGATACAGGCTTTCCGCCTCCTTTGGAGAGGAGAGCAGCATACCTTCACCCTTGGCACCTACTTTCATACGGGTCATGTAGTAGATACCGAGCACCATATCCTGAGACGGTCCGATAATAGGATCACCGGATGCAGGTGACAGAATATTGTTGGTTGACATCATCAGTGCACGTGCTTCCAGCTGAGCCTCAATGGTCAGAGGAAGATGAACAGCCATCTGGTCACCATCGAAGTCGGCGTTGAACGCGGAACATACCAGCGGATGCAGTCTGATTGCCTTACCTTCAATCAGGATCGGTTCAAAGGCCTGAATACCAAGTCTGTGCAGTGTAGGAGCACGGTTGAGAAGTACCGGATGTTCACGGATAACTTCTTCAAGAATATCCCATACCTGAGGTTCTTCACGTTCAACCATTTTCTTGGCTGCTTTAATAGTTGTTGCATAACCCTTGGTCTGCAGTTTACCGAGAATGAACGGTTTGAACAGTTCCAGAGCCATCTTCTTTGGAAGACCGCACTGGTGCAGACGCAGGAACGGACCTACTGTAATAACAGAACGACCGGAGTAGTCAACACGTTTACCCAGCAGGTTCTGACGGAAACGACCCTGCTTACCTTTAATCATATCAGCAAGTGACTTCAGTGCACGCTTGTTGGCACCGGTAATTGCACGACCGCGGCGACCGTTATCCAGCAGCGCATCAACAGCTTCCTGCAGCATTCTCTTTTCATTGCGGACAATGATATCAGGAGCGGCAAGATCAAGCAGACGACGCAGACGGTTGTTACGGTTGATAACCCTGCGGTATAAATCATTCAAATCGGAAGTTGCAAAACGACCGCCATCCAGAGGAACAAGAGGTCTCAGATCCGGAGGAAGAACCGGCAGAACTGTAAGGATCATCCACTCAGGTTTGTTGCCTGACTTGAGGAAAGCCTCCATCAGTTTCAGACGTTTAGCATACTTTTTCTTGTTGTGTTCTGATGTAGTCTGATCAATGAGTTCCTTAACCACGTGGATTTCGTGTTCAAGATCGATCTCCTGGAGCATCTTCAGAATGGCTTCCGCACCCATCATCGCGGTAAAGTCACCTTCATACTTCTCCATCATTTCACGGTACTCCTCTTCAGTCAGAAGCTGACCTACACGAAGATCCTTCTTGTCATCAAGACCGGTATCAACAACTACATATGACTCGAAATAAAGAACTCGTTCAATTTCACTTAACTTCATATCAAGTAAATTACCGATACGAGAAGGCAGTGATTTCAGGAACCAGATATGAGCCACCGGTGAAGCAAGTTCGATGTGACCCATACGTTCACGTCTTACCTTAGCCTGGGTAACTTCAACACCGCATTTTTCACAGATAACACCGCGGTGCTTAAGTCTCTTGTATTTACCGCAGAGACATTCGAAATCTTTAACAGGTCCGAAAATCTTGGCACAGAACAGACCGTCTCTTTCAGGCTTATAGGTTCTGTAGTTGATAGTTTCCGGTTTTTTAACTTCACCATGAGACCATGAACGAATAAGTTCAGGGGAAGCCAGAGCAATCTTGATAGAATCAAATTCATCAATTTTTCCCTGGTTCTTTCTGAAACTTTTAACTAAATTTTTCTCTATCACTTTCATCTTCCTCAGAAGGTTGATAAACACCGGCCGCTAGCGGCAGCCGGCAAAATTAAACAAGCAACACTTAATTAAGTTCAATGTCGATACCTAAAGAACGGATTTCCTTAAGCAGAACATTGAAAGATTCCGGTATGCCAGCTTGCATGGTCTGGTTACCTTCCACGATGTTCTTGTACATCAGGGTTCTACCGGTAACATCATCGGACTTAACGGTCAGGATTTCCTGAAGTGTATATGCAGCACCGTATGCTTCAAGTGCCCACACTTCCATTTCACCGAAACGCTGACCACCCATCTGAGCTTTACCGCCGAGCGGCTGCTGTGTTACCAGACTGTAAGACCCGGTAGAACGGGCATGCATCTTATCATCAACCAGATGGTTCAGTTTGAGCATGTACATAATACCTACAGTAACCTTTCTCTCAAAAGGAAGACCGGTACGACCATCATACAGAGTGATCTGACCTGATTCCGGCAGATCAGCCAGTTTCAGAATTTCCTTGATGGATTTTTCTTCAGCACCGTCAAATACCGGGGTAGCAACCGGTAAACCGTCTCTGAGATTGCCAACCAGTGTCTTCACTTCGTCATCGGTCATTTCAGCAATATTAACCTTCTGACGGCAGTTTCCTAAATCATAAACCTTCTGCAGGAATTCTCTCTGTTCCTGAAGTGAACGCTGGGCTCTAACCATGGCATCAATCTTCTCACCGATACCCTTAGCAGCCATACCGAGATGAACTTCAAGCACCTGTCCGATGTTCATACGTGAAGGCACACCAAGAGGGTTCAGAACCAGATCTACAGGACGTCCGGTTTCATCATACGGCATATCCTCGATTGGGCAAATCTTTGAAATAACACCCTTGTTACCGTGACGTCCGGCCATCTTATCACCAGGCTGAATTCTTCTCTTAACTGCAAGATAAACCTTAACAATCTTGAGGAATGCTGGCGGCATTTCATCACCCTGGGTAATCTTGAGACGTTTTGCTTCATACTGTTTTTCGTAATCAGCTTCAACATTCTGAATTTCCTGAGCAAGACTTTCGAGTTCACCCTGCTTCTGTTCATCAGAAAGATTCTGAACCAGCAGATCTCTGTTGGACATCTTATCAACATCAGCCTGCGGAATTCCGGATGATACAAGAAGCTTTCTTGCACGGTTGTAGATAGCAGATTCAAGAATATCCTTCTTCTGACCGAGATCCTTCTTAACATGGTTAAGCTGGCTTTCCTCGATCTGTTTTGCTCTTTCGTCCTTTTCAACACCGTCTCTGGTGAATACCTGAACGTCAACAACTGTACCGTAAACTGAACCAGGAACTCTCAGAGATGAATCTTTAACTTCAGAAGCCTTTTCACCAAAAATTGCTCTGAGGAGTTTTTCTTCAGGACTGAGCAGGGATTCTCCCTTAGGAGTTACTTTACCAACCAGAATATCACCGCCGCGAACTTCAGCTCCGACATAAACAATACCTGAATTATCAAGTTTTGAAAGTGCTGATTCACTTACGTTCGGAATATCTGCGGTAATTTCCTCCACGCCCAGCTTGGTTTCACGGGCGATACAGGTTAATTCCTGAATGTGAATTGTAGTCAGACGATCATCCTGGGCAACTTTTTCGGACACCAAAATAGAGTCTTCGTAGTTGTAACCGTTCCAAGGCATGAAGGCGATTCTCAGGTTCTGACCGAGAGCCAGTTCACCAAGGTCGGTTGACGGACCGTCTGCAAGCACGTCTCCGGCTTTAACCTTTTCGTTAACATCAACACAAGGCACCTGGTTGATACATGTGTTCTGGTTGGAACGCTTGTACTTGGTCAGGTTGTAAATATCAATACCTGCTTCACCGGATACCAGTTCGTCTTCATTAACCTTCACAACGATTCTGGAAGCATCAACAAAATCAACAACACCGCTTCTCTTGGCAACGATTGTTACACCGGAGTCAACGGCAACAGCACGCTCCATACCGGTACCTACAAGAGGTTTTTCAGATCTGAGGGTAGGAACAGCCTGACGCTGCATGTTGGAACCCATCAGAGCACGGTTGGCGTCATCGTGTTCAAGGAACGGAATCAGCGCAGCAGCTACAGAAACAACCTGCTGTGGAGAAATATCCATGTAGTCGATTGCATCTGAAGACATGTAACATGTTTCACCGTCTTTACGGCAGGCAATCATATCACCGATAAGCTGATGAGTTTCTTCATCAACCTGAACGTTTGCCTGGGCAATTACGTGACCGGCCTCTTCAATTGCAGAAAGATAATCCACTTCCTCGGTAACAACACCGTTGATCACACGACGGTACGGGGTTTCAAGGAATCCGTAATTGTTGCAGCGCGCAAAAATAGCCAGTGAGTTGATCAGACCGATATTCGGACCTTCAGGAGTTTCGATAGGGCACAGACGACCGTAATGGGTTGGATGTACGTCTCGAACTTCGAAGCCTGCACGTTCACGGGTCAGACCGCCTGGACCTAAAGCAGAAATACGTCTCTTGTGGGTAATTTCTGACAGCGGGTTGTTCTGATCCATAAACTGGGACAGCTGGCTTGAACCGAAGAATTCCTTCAGGGTTGCAGAAATTGGCTTTGGATTGATCAAATCAGACGGATCAAGTGATTCGAGATCACCGAGATTAAATCTTTCTCTTACCGCACGTCTTACGCGATCAAGACCGATTCTGAACTGGTTTTCTGCCATTTCACCAACTGAGCGGATACGACGGTTACCCAAATGGTCGATATCATCGACGTTGTCCTTACCGTTTCTGATCTTCATGAACTGACGCATTACAGCCACGATATCATTCTTGGTCAGCACGCCGGTGGTTCCGAGATCATATGAAGGATCGGTCAGACGGCTGTTGAACTTCATACGTCCTACAGATGACAGATCGTACTTATCTTCCTTGAAGAAGATATCACCAAACAGTTTTTCAGATGATTCGAGTGTTGGAGGTTCACCTGGACGCATCATACGGTTGATTTCAAACAGTGCATCAACATAGGATGAAGCAGGATCTGCTCTCAGAGTGTTAGATATATATGCACCGGCATCGACATCATTGGTCTTCAGCACATCAACCTGATGGAAACCGGCATTGTAAAGTTTTCCGAGAAGCTCAGGAGTAACCAGATCGTTGGCAGCGGCAATAAGTTCACCGTTTGCATCGGTATAATTTTTTGCAATAACCTTGTCAAGAACTGTTTCAACAGGAACTTCCATAAGGTCGCCCTTACCGTCCTCCTCCAAAGCCTTGAGCAGTTTTCTGCCGACACGGTCATTAATAGGTTTACCCTTTCTTACAATAACCTCGCCCTTAACAACAACATCGAAGTCGAAAGAAACACCGCGAAGGTTATCCAGAGATACATGGGTATAAATTTTACCGTCTTTGAGTTCGATGGTATCGGTATCATAGAATAAATTCAGGATCTGTTCATCATCATAGCCGAGTGCGTGCAGCAGTACTGTTGCATACATTTTACGGCGACGGTCGATACGAACATAAACCAGATCCTTGACATCAAATTCGAAATCCAGCCAGGAACCGCGCATAGGGATAATGCGAGCACTGTATAATTTCTTACCGGAATGGGTTTTACCGTCATCACAGTCGAAGAAAACACCAGGTGAACGGTGCAACTGGGATACTACCACACGTTCGGTACCATTAAAAATAAAAGTACCGTTGTCAGTCATGCATGGAATATCACCCATATAAACTTCTTTAACTTTAACTTCAGTTTTACCGGTCTCTTTATTGGTGATCGACAGACTCAGGGTAACACGCAAAGGAGAAGCAAAAGTTTTTTCTCTGATTTGGCATTCTTCCACTGTAAAAGGTGGTTCATCCAAACGGTGACTTACATAATCCAGTTTGGCCAGACCGTTGGCACTTTCAATAGGGAAAATACTACGGAAAGCTGCGGCTAGACCATAATCACAATTAGAATTATCTCCAGATTCTAAAAACTGTTTGAAAGAATCTACTTGAATTGACAGAAGGTATGGCGTGTCCATCAAGTGCTCACGCTTACCAAAGTCCTTACGGATACGTTTTTTTTCGGTATAGGAGTAAACCATGGGGTTCCTCAACTGTTAGATACGTGACCAAATCCCAACACTGGGACAACTAATATTACGGGTAATATTGAAAATACTACACGGGCAAAGGCCGGCTCGGCTGCATGAACTATATGAAAGAATATATCCGGTCATTGAGCAATATCCGGTAAATCATGCCGGTTCAACTGAACATTGCCAACACAAATGCGCATTATGTTGGCAATGTTCAGTATAGCGCAAAAAGCTGGCGAATATAAAATCCACCAGCCGGTTCACTACTCTTAACAATAATGAACTATTGTTAAAGGAGGGAAAAGATTACTTAAGTTCAACCTTAGCGCCAACTTCTTCAAGAGATTTCTTGAGAGCTTCAGCTTCTTCCTTAGGCATATCTTCTTTAACTGTTGCTGGAGCTGATTCAACCAGATCTTTAGCTTCTTTCAGACCTAAACCGGTAGCAGCACGTACTGTCTTGATTACAGCAACCTTGTTAGCACCGATTTCTGCCAGAACAACTGTGAATTCAGTCTTTTCTTCAGCAGCGGCAGCAGCACCAGCAGCAGGACCAGCAACTACAGCAGCAGCTGCAGAAACACCAAATTTTTCTTCCATTGCAGAAACTAATTCAACAACATCTTTAACTGACATAGAAGCGATTGCTTCGATGATTTCTTCTTTTGTTAATGCCATGATTTGACAACCTTATAATAAAAAAATTAAAACAAAAAATTAAATTAAAAAATAAGCTTATGCAGCCGGCTGAGATTCTTCTTTCTGAGCGCGAACAGCATCGATACAACGTACCAGCTTGCCTGCGGCAGCTTCCTTCATTACGTTCATCAATCTTGCAATTGCTTCTTCGTATGTTGGTAATGAAGCTAATACATCAATGCTATCAGCAGAAATGAACTCACCTTCGAATGCAGCACCTTTAATGGTAAACTTGTCTTCCTTCTTTGCGAATTCCTTGAAAATACGTGCAGCAGCACCTGGGTTTTCATTGGAAAATGCAATGATTGAAGGACCGGACAGTACGTCTTTGATGCATTCAAACTGTGTACCTTCAACAACTCTTCTTAAAAGAGTGTTACGTACAACACGCATATAAACGCCTGCTTCACGGCCTTGTTTACGCAAAGCATCCATCTTAACAGCTGTAACTCCGCGAGAGTCAGCAACTACTGCAGATAATGCTTCTTTGGCAGCTTCACTCACTTCTTTAACAATTTCTTGTTTATCTTCGAGATTTAAAGCCATTGGCCAAACTCCAATATATTCTGGATAAACCAGAGTTAACATATGCCCTATAAGGGTCCTAATCGGTAACAAATCCAGAAGAAAGAAAATCTTTCAGCTGGTGTTAGCACCGTCTACGTAGGATATTTAAGATTTCTCCCCTACGGTCTTGGACGGGAGACTGAACTCCCAACCAAATTTGAACACCTTAACGGTGTTCATGAATCTATTAAGCAGATGCCTTTTCTTCAAGGGTATTCAGATCAAGAGCGAGGCCTGCACCCATAGTGGTAGATACAGAAATCTTCTTGATGTAGGTTCCCTTTGAAGTAGCAGGTTTTTGCTTTTTAACAGCAGAAACGATAGCTTCCAGGTTTTCTTTCAACTTGTTAGAGTCGAAATCAACCTTACCGATACCGGCGTGGATAATACCGCTCTTGTCGTTACGGTAGCGAACCTGACCAGCCTTTGCGTTCTTAACAGCCTGGGCAACATTAGGGGTAACAGTACCAACCTTAGGGTTTGGCATTAAGCCTCTAGGACCTAAGATCTGACCTAACTGACCAACTACACGCATTGCATCTGGAGAAGCAATAACTACGTCGAAATCGTTAGCACCGGCCTTGATTTCAGCAGCTAAATCTTCCATACCAACTTTTTCAGCGCCGGCAGCTTTAGCAGCTTCTGCATTAGCACCCTGGGTGAATACAGCAACTCTAACAGTCTTACCGGTACCGTTTGGTAATACAACAGCTCCGCGAACATTCTGATCTGACTTCTTAACATCAATGCCAAGATTAATTGCAACATCAACGGTTTCATTGAATTTTGCACTTGCAGTCTTCTTTAAAAGATCGAATGCTTCTAAAACACTGTAATTCTTATCGTGATCAACTAATTCGTTAATCTTCTTCATGCGCTTTGAAATCTTTGCCATTGTACTAACCCTCAACTACCTCAATACCCATAGAACGAGCACTACCAGCAATGGTGCGTGCATTTGCTTCAGCATCAGTACCTGTCATATCAGGTTCTTTTGTCTTGGCAATTTCCAATAACTGAGCGTGAGTAATCTTACCAACTTTGGTAGATAAAGCGTTAGATGAACCGTGTTCGATTCCAGCAGCCTTCTTGATTAAGAATGAGGCAGGTGGAGTCTTGGTTTCAAAGGTAAAAGAACGATCACTATAAACTGTAATAACAACAGGAACTGGAGCACCTTTTTCCAGTTTATCTGTCTTGGCGTTGAATGCCTTACAGAATTCCATGATGTTAACACCGTGCTGACCTAATGCAGGACCAACCGGTGGAGCTGGGTTTGCCATACCAGCCTTAACCTGTAACTTGATATAAGCTTGAACTTTCTTAGCCATTTTTATTCCTTAAATGCGGGTACTAACGTCTACAACAGTTTGTTGTCTCTGACTCCCCTATTAACAAATAATAGATACACCTACCATAGAAAATGGTAAAGGCAAAGTATTATATAAATTATTATTTCAATATGCAAGACCCGAAAAAAGATCTTTAATATTTTTTTGCGCTGATTTTTTGATTAATTTCAGATTTTAAGATCGATATTTAAAAAAATACTTGCAAAAAAAATCACCTGCAGGTTCAACGCTGCGGGTGATCAATAAGTAGACAAACCGGTTATTAGATCTTTTCGATCTGAGAAAATTCCAGTTCAACCGGGGTAGGACGACCAAAGATTGAAACAGCAACAGTAACAACTGATTTTTCGTAATCAACCTTTTCAATTGAACCGGTATATTCTTTGAACGGACCGTCACAAACTCTGATCTGTTCGCCGATTTCGTAACTTGTCTTAGGTTTCTCAACATCCTTGTTCATTGCATCGAGAAGCTTCTTTGCTTCTGCATCTGTCAATGGAACAGGACGATCCTTGGAACAGCCTAAAAATCCCTGAACATGGTTGGTATCCTTAACAAGATGCCATGACTCATCATCCATGATCATGTGGATCAGAACATAACCAGGGAAGAATTTTCTTTCGCTCTTCCTCTTAACGCCGTTCTTAACTTCAACAACTTCCTCAGTCGGGATAATAACATCACCGAACTTTTCCGGACAATTACTACGCTTAATCTGTTCAATAAGAGTTTTTTGAACTCTTGCTTCATAACCTGAAGATGTTTGAATAACAAACCACTTCATATTTTGTTCGTTATCGCTCATATCAAATATCCTAAACGTTGGTAATTAAATTTACAATGAATCCTATAACTACATCGGAAAACCACAGGAAAATTGCAATAATAAATACAACCACGGCAACGCCGATGGCAGATTTTGTAGTTTCTTCTCTAGTTGGCCATGTTACGCGTCTAAGTTCACCGCGTGCATCTTTACTGAATTTTAAAAATTTCTTTCCGCTTGTAGTCAGCAGAGCGCAAACCAAAGCTACCGCGATACATCCAAGCACCAGTGCTATTCTTATATACAGAGGCTGCAGTGTTGCAGTCTGGCTGAAATAATAATTTCCCAGAACAGCCGCAGCTATCGCAACTGCAATCATAATCCATAAAAAGACATTCAAACCGTTACTGGTCTTCTTCTTTGTTTCAGCAGGTGCAACTGAAGCTGATGTCTGATTTTCAGCAGCTTTGCCCTGATCAACATTTTTGTCTGTCTTTTCGTGACGATTCTTCTTACTTGCCATCTTCAATAACCATTGATAATTATAATTTAAAAATGATGGTATCTCTAACAAAGAGTGAGTCATACATAACTAGCATGGCTCACTCACAATTTAAATGAATAGGAAATTAATACTATTCGATAATCTTAGCTACAACACCAGCACCAACAGTGTGACCACCTTCACGGATAGCAAAACGTAACTGTTCGTTCATTGCTACTGGGTGAATCAGGGTTACATTCATGTGGATGTTATCGCCTGGCATAACCATTTCA
>ODAI013600517.1_pt1 | contig 34163 bp, 34 predicted proteins | sample 1539321 | NCBI WGS metagenome assembly ODAI01 (sample SAMN02144231, study PRJEB22623) | gut metagenome | biome: sheep rumen | host: Ovis aries | place: New Zealand
CGAGGACAGCAAATAAAATAACAAAGATATGAGTAAAAAAGTAGTCGTTTTATCCACCTCGCTGCGGGCGGGGTCGAACAGCCACGCGATGGCGGAGCAGTTCGCCGAGGGGGCAAAAGCCGCAGGGCAGGAAGTCGAACTGACCTCGCTTCGCGGCAAAGAAATCAAGTTCTGTATCGGTTGTCTCAAATGTCAGGAGACGGGCGCGTGTGTCTTCAAAGACGACGTGCCGGCAATCATGGAGTCGGTGCTCAACGCCGACGTCGTTTGCTGGGCAACACCGATTTATTATTACGAGATGTCGGGCCAGATGAAGACCCTCATCGACCGCATGAACGCCATGTATCCGAAGGACTACCGGTTCCGCGACATCTACCTGCTGACCACGGCGGCAGAGGACGAACCGTTTGTGCCCGAACGCGCCGAAAGCGGTCTGCAAGGCTGGATTGATTGCTATGAGAAATGCACCCTCAAGGGACATCTGTTCTGCGGCGGCGTGAACGACCCGCGTGAGATAGCGGGCCACGCCAAACTGCAAGAAGCATACGAAATGGGCAAGAATGTATGAGAAAGCTTTTCTACTTCTTTGCTGCACTTATGCTCATCGGTTGCGCTAATTCAAATGAGGAAATGAGTAAATGCGAAAATGCCTTGGTTGATTACCATGCGCACGCCATTCCCGATTCGTACCGCGAGTTGGTGGCGAAACATGGTATGTCGCTTGACGAAGGCTTTCCCTTGCCGCAGTGGTCGGCGGAGGCGCATATGCAGATGATGGCGGAAGCCGGTATTGACCGAGCCATCCTGACGCTCCCTGCGCCGCATCCGTATTTCGGAGACCAGACAGAGTGTACCGCCGCGTGCAGACAGTTGAATGAAGAGTTGGCGAATTTAGTCAAAAGTCAAAACGGGACAGAGCCTGTCGAAAGCCCGTTTGCTTTTGCCGCCACGCTCCCTCTGCCGGACGTACAAGCCGCTATCGCGGAAGCCCGATACGCGCTGGACACACTCGGCGCGGTGGGGGTCAAGTTAGCGACGAACGTCTATGGTCAGTACCTTGGCGACAGTGTGTTGGACCCGTTGATGCAGTTCCTATCCGACCGCCACGCGCTGGTCATCCTCCATCCGCACAAGCCTTCGCCGGTTAACGGAAAAGTCATGTCCCAGACGCCACTTGCCATGCAGGAGTACCTCTCCGAGACCACGCGGACGGTCTGCAACATGATCAGCCGTAATATCTTTGCACGCTATCCGGGAATGTGCGTCGTTGTGCCGCATGCAGGGGCATACCTGCCGATAGCGATACCGCGGATGCGGTCGCTCTATCCCGTCATGCGTAAGAACGGTCTGGTGGGCGAGATAGACTTCGACGCGAACCTCAAATGCCTCTATTTCGATTTGGCAGGTTCGCCGTCCGACGAGACCGTTCAGGCACTTCTCACCCTCACCACACCCGACCACCTGCTTTACGGCACCGACTACCCGTATGTCGCTCTGCATGTCATCCAAACAAACATCGAACGAATGAAAAAACATCTGTCAGTCGCTCAAAGCGACGGTCTGTCAGCCAACGGCGGTCTGTCTTCTGTCAGTCCGCAGGACGGTCTAATAACCCGCATCGCGGAGATAGAGGTGAATGATGGTTGTCTTGAGCCTTACCTCGCTGCCGCGCATAATGTTGGCACTAAATCTGTAGAGACCGAGCCGGGTGTCATCTGCATCTTCCCGATGCAGGTGAAGGAGCAGCCGAACACCATCCGCATCGTGGAGATCTATCGCGACCAAGAGGCGTACCAATTACACCTTCAAACCCCGCATTTCCTCGAATACAAGCAAGGCACGCTCCACATGGTCAAGTCGCTTCGGCTGGTGGACACCAACCCCTTAGCCCCCGAAGCCATGCCGCTTATCTTCCAGAAATATTAACATCAAAAACATTAAGTATATGAATATCTTAATTCTTCAGGGCTCGCCGAGAGCCAAGGGCAACACCGCTTGGATGGCGGAAGAGTACAAGAACGCAGCAGAGGCTGCAGGTCACAAAGTAACCATTGTCAATGTGGGACACAAGCACATCGCCGGCTGTCTGGCATGCGAATACTGCCACGGCAAGGGCAACGGTGCCTGTATTCAGAAAGACGACATGCAGGAGCTCTATCCGCTTATGGCGGAGGCGGAAGTACTGGTACTCGCCGCGCCGATCTATTATTTCACGCTCTGCGCGCAGATCCAGGCTGCCATCCAGCGTATGTATTGCGTCAATGCGCCGGCTAAGGTAAAGAAGATGGCGCTTCTCGTTTCGTCTTATTCGCCGGGCGTGTATGACGGTGCTACGGCTGAGTTCCGCGACATCTGCAACTACTGGCACGCCGAGAACACGGGTGTCGTAACTGCCAAGATTGACGAGCAGAAGACCGATGCAACGAAGCAAAAAATAGTAGAGTTGGTGGCGAAACTATGAGAACAATCATGACACTTGTTGTGGCCGCATTGTTGGTAGCATGCGCACCAAGACAAAAAACAGAAACCAAAAATATGAATGAACTTTCGTTTAGTACAGAGCAGGCGGCGTGGATGAGTGCCATCGCTTGCAACGAGGCCAAAGGTGACCTCGTGGCTCTTGAGTCAGCCATTCATAACGGACTGGAAGCCGGACTGACGGTCAGCCAAATCAAAGAAGCTCTCTCACAACTCTACGCCTACACGGGTTTTCCGCGCAGTCTCAATGCTTTAGGCACTTTGCAGCGCGTTATCGGTGACCGTCAGGCGAAAGGTGCCAAAGTGCTGATGGGCGAGGACGCTGGTCCGCAGAGCGATGATTACGACGCCTTAAAAGAAGGTACGCGCGTACAGACCCAACTGACAGGCAAACCTTTCAATTATGAGTTTGCACCCGCGACGGATTACTACCTCAAGGCACACCTCTTCGGAGATATCTTCGCCCGCGATAACCTGACGTACGCCGACCGTGAGTTGGTGACCGTCTCCGCCCTCAGCGGCTTGCAGGGCGTGGAACCGCAACTCAAAGCCCACATCGCCGGTGCGCGTAATATGGGCGTGACAGAAGAGCAGTTGCAAGGCATCGTTGTCGCCCTCGCTGCAAATGGTCTGCAGAACGAAGCAGGGCGCTTAGCGAAAGCTTATGATGAGTTATCTAACAGCGATAGCGGTCTAACAGTGGAACGGTCTAACAGCGCAAGCGGTCCAACAACGAAGTGGTCAGTTGGCTCGCCCAACTCCGCTTATGCGCAGTATTTCGTAGGGCAGAGTTTCTTGCAGCCGTACTACGGCGGCGTGGCGAACGTGACCTTCGAGCCCCGTTGCCGCAATAACTGGCATATCCACCACGGCGCAGTGCAGATTCTCGTCTGCGTGAGCGGCAAGGGCTGGTATCAGGAGTGGAGCAGACCTGCTGTGCCTCTTACCCCCGGCACGGTGATTGCTATTCCCGAAGGCGTCAAACACTGGCATGGAGCTGCAGCGGACTCGTGGATGCAGCACCTCGCTATCCATACGCAAGAGCAGCCCGGCGCCACCAACGAATGGCTCGAACCCGTTTCGGACGAGCAGTACTTAACGGCCTTTTGAGTTAGAAAAAAGAATTATAAACTCAAGTGGATTCGAAAACGGAGCGACCATAGAGGAGTGGTAAGGTCGCTCCGATGGGTGAGTCTCCAAACGGAGTAAAGTTCTCCTACGCGGAGGATATTGCCAATACCGCAACCGATTTCGACATAGGGTATTGTAAGTCCGTCTCCATATGCAAGTTTGAAAATCGCCAATTCCCTAAGATGTAGATATCGAATACCGGGAATGTGGTTAAAGAGTATACCTTGACCATTCCAATTAAGGTGGAGCGTCATATACCGTTGTGAGGTATATTGTAAGTTGTTCATCAGCGTAAAACGGTAAGGATCAAAGGTGTAGCCTTGGTTCCCCTGAAAATTGTAACTCTGTTGTGGCGGGAGTGTTCCCATCATGATACCGGCACCGAAAGCATAGTCTAACTCTCCTGCCATGCCGAGGGATAGGTTTTGTTTTAGGAGTAGATTGAACTTGCCATAGAGTGCAAAACGAGTATCGTCTGGCTCATTCCAAGCTCCACCCTCAATACCGATGAAAAGGGTAGGGTATTTGCCGCCTCGGTGAATACGCCTAAACCACCCGTCTATACGTCTCTCTTGCCAACCTAAACGAAAAAGTGCACCGATAGTTGAGTAACTGTAGAATGGCATTTGATGATATCCTACCAGTGGGGAACCATAACCTTGTGTACCTGCTTTGAGATAGATGGTTGTCTCTAATATATCGTTCCAATCTGCTTCCCATCGGAAGGAGCCTTGACGTTGACGCACGGCGGAATTGGCGTGGTTTTGGTTGGCATATAGTGCCTCAAAAGCATATGCGGTAAAATCCATACCGAGTTGTCCTACAGCGTTTTCTCGAAGGGAATAAGTCATCTCGTCAACCTCTGAATAGACATATTGGTCATGATACTCTACTTGGAGTACATGTCTACGCGGCGTGGGCAGATTAAATGACGCACGCCCCATTCCCTTCCATGCACGGTCGCGGACACCATAGCCGATAGAAGCCTCTAAGCGAATATTCTTCATTAACTTGGGTGATGTGGCAAGAGGTAAACCTACATGAACGGTTTCGTGCTCATTGACTTGCAAGATTTGGGCGATATGTCCGAAATCCACGTAACTTCCGGTGGGAATATAACCGGTGGTTCCGACACGAGCAAAAAAAGTTGCTACTTTAAGTATGGGAATATTTACGAGAGAGTCCATCCATGCTGATTTGCTAAGGCTATCCGCCACAGGCTGTTTGGTTAAAACTTCAGATTGGACAGCTTGTAATTCATGCTGTATTTCAATTGTCGGAAACTGTCGAGTACTATCACGAATAACAGTCAGATAATCAATTGTTGCATGCATCTGCTCCATGAGGAGCGTATGGTCAGTGGCTAATGTTTGGCTTACGCGTAAAGCGGCTAAACCATTGATATTGGTATGGGGAGGAACATGCGCCTCAATAGCGCAAAGTGCATAGGTCGCTGAATCAATGTACATGCTACCATTGAAGGCGGGGTCAAAACTATTTTTAGCTCTAAAATGAATGACATACTGCTTGGCTCCGTCAACTACAACGGAATCAGCTAAATAGTAGCGGTAGTAGAGGGTGGAGGATTTAGCGAGAGGAGATATGAAAGAGTGTCCTAAAAGATAGACATTGGGTTGATAAAAATTGAGATTTCCATTACGGTGAATGAGTGCTGAATAGTCGGTCTCCGATAGTACTATAGCATGTTGTTCGGGTGCGCTAATATCTTTGGTCTTTGCCGCTTCCAATGCCACTGTTTTCTGCTCCCGATAAAGAGGCAGAAATGCTGCTGAATCACCCAAATGGCGTGCCGCAAACCGAGAAGGTAAATGGCTAATGGAGAGAAAAGTCTTTTCAGTCGCAATAGTGCTTGTTGAGTGCAGAAATCGATCATTATCCTCTCGTCTCTCCTTAACCTTTCGGATTAGCATTTTGACTTCATCATCGGAAGGCACGATTGTTACTTGTCCTAATAGGTCGGCTTTTTCCTGCATGGCAACCTCAATACCGGCGGAGGTTTCAGGTTCTATCTTATAACGTTGCGTCTTATAACCAATGGCAGAGATAACCAAGGTTGCTTGTTTGCTCATCTCATCTTGCAATATAAAAGAACCTTGTGCGTCCGATGCCGTACCGATATTGGTGCCTTGATAGTAGATATTGGCTCCCTCAATGGGCTCACCGCTTTCAGCATGAAAAACGGTGCCGACAATGATGCTCGCTATAATTGCTATTGGTAGCATAGGTTTCTATCACTCCTCTTGATTAGCAGGATGGTAACGGAGAACGGCTTGGCGAAGATCTTGAATATCAATATGCGTGTATATCTCAGTAGTTGAAATGGATTCGTGACCGAGAAGTTGCTGAATAACCCTTAGATCGGCCCCGTTTTGCAATAAATGGGTGGCAAAAGAATGTCGCAGCGTGTGAGGCGAGATGGTTTTATGTATACCGGCATCTTCAGCCAAACGGCGAATGATTGTAAAAATCATTGCTCGAGTCAATTGTCGACCATAATGATTGAGAAAAGCATAATCAACGGCTTCTTGCTTGATGTCTAATCGGCTGCGGTCCTCTAACCAATAACTGAACCATTCATCGGCTACCGGAGATATAGGCACCAAACGCTGCTTTGAACCTTTGCCTGTAATAACCATATACCCTTCCTTACGGTACATATCGGAGAGCTTTAGATTGACTAATTCCGAAACACGCAGGCCGGAACCGTAAAGCATTTCTATGATTGCTCTATTGCGATGCCCTTCGGGCTTGGAGAGGTCTATGGCTCTCTCCATGGCATCTATCTCTTCTATAGTAAGTACTTCTGGCAAATGGGCTTCCTTCTTAGGTGTCTCTAATAACTCAGAAGGATCTTGTTCTATATAATTATGGTAGAGCAAAAAACGATAAAAGGAATGAATACCGCTCAATATGCGCGATTGGGTAGAAGCTTTCGTTTCTGAGTCAAACGTCTGACGGATAAAATCTTGCAGATCATCATAGGACAATCTGACAATATCCAATTGCCTTTCCTTGCAATATTGTTCCAATTTTGCGAGGTCTAACAGGTAGGATTCCACCGTGTTTGGAGAGAACCCTTTCTCCAATCTAAGGTATGTCTTATACTCCTTCAACATGAATCTTATGGCTCGGAATCCAAGACATGAAAGCACTTAATCCCATTACAGAGATCAGTACATAGAGGATGTCTAAAAATTGTACCTGAACAGGGTAGGATGAGATAACATAATCAGCGCCGTTCCCTAATTTGATTAGACCAAATTCCTGCTGTAAAAGGCATAGAACCAATCCTATAACGATGCCGATAATAGCTCCTAACATGCTAACGAACCAGCCCTCTAAAAGAAAGATTTGCCTTATATCCGCTATTGAAGCTCCTATGTGGGACAAAGTCCTGATGTCTTCCTTCTTCTCAATAATGAGCATTGACAAGGAACCTATTGTATTGAATCCGGCAATCAGCAGAATAAAGAGCATCAAAAGCATTGTGATACCTTTCTCGGCTTTTGCAATGCGGAAAAAATCAGCATGCTGTTCCTCCTTTGTTAAAATCGTATAGTTTTCGCCTAATCGTCTTTGCAGTTGGCGAGCGACAGATTTGACGTTAACACCATTATCTATAGCAATATTAAAGGCTGTTACGATAGTGGAGTCGCAGTCGAAGAGGTGTTGCGCCATATTGAGAGAAACCAGCATAACTTGGTCATCATACTCAGTTTGATTGACGGCAAAAGTTCCGGCTATAAAAGCAAGTCCTTCGTTGAGCACATCCTCGGTATTTAAAGCAGCCCTTGCAAGGATCGTTGCCGAATAATGTCGCGTGCGCTGAGGTGCATAAATATGTATGCCGCCTACGAAATGGGCATTCATACCCAATTCTGAGGCAAGACCACGACCCATTACTGCTCGTTCAAAAGCTCCGTCATAGAGGCAGAAATACCCATCGGAGATGATACTATCTATGTGGGTGATTTCTTCAAAAAGCGAGTCCACGCCCATGATGGTTGCTGGCATGCGGTGATCCTTGTATTGGATGAGCGCAGTCTCACGAATTTCACGGCTTACAACTGCAACACCCTCCGTCTCAGATAAAACAAAGTAAAGCGAATCGGCATCTGTGATGAATTTCCCTTCCACAGGAACAACCTTAAGGGTTGGATCGAACTCGGAAAAAAAAGAAGCTACAATCTTGCTAAAACCATTCATCACGGATAATACACAAATCATAGCCGCTGTAACGATTGCAATTCCGGCAGTGGAAACCCCGCTAACAACATGAATAGCTCCTTGCCGTCTTTTGGCAAAGAGATATCGATAAGCTATGCGTGCTGTCCAGCGCATTAGCCCCTAAGGAGCTCATCAATATGTTCCATCCTGCTGATTGTGTCGTCCAGATGGAATAGGAGCTCCGGAATAATCCGTAACTGATGTCTTTCAAGAGTACCTAACTGACCACGTATCATCCCCTTATCCTCTTCAATGTGCTTCATCATAAGAGTAGCCTTATCGTCTGGGAAAATAGAGAGGTAGATATGTGCAATGGCCAAATCAGGCGAGATACGGACTTCACTGACAGAAATAAGAACACCCCCCATGCCGCTTCCGCCTTCTCTATTGAGAAGTGAATGCGGATACTTCAAAAAAATCTCTGCAAGATCCTTCTGAATCAGGCGGGCTATCTTATTTTGTCGAGTGGATTCCATTGCTTAGAACTTATGACGGCCTTCGTCGGCTACCGTCAATTTCTTACGACCATGAGCGCGGCGGGATGCCAATACACGGCGACCATTGGCGGTTGCCATTCTCTCACGGAAACCATGTTTGTTGCGTCTTTTACGTTGAGAAGGTTGAAATGTACGTTTCATTTTTATTGTAATTTATGTTACTCTCACGAGTAACGAGTTAATATTTCGCGAAAAAGCGTGCAAAATTATACAATTTTTTTGGATTATGCAAGAAAATCTGAAAAAAAATTGCTTTTTTCACGAAAAAGCAGTATTTTTGCATTCCAAATGCAAGGAATAGTTCTTCATATTGTACATAAAACGGATAAAACGACCTTATTATATGCCTACACGCGCGAGAGAGGACGACAGGTCTTTGCGGTCTATGGTGCCGGCGGTCGTAAAAAGCGTCTGGCGGATTTAGCACCGATGTCTATTGTTGAACTTACTGTTCAGCCATCGGCTCGTGATATCCCGGTGCTTCAAGAAGTAAGGTTAATCTATGTCCCTACACGCATTCCCTTTGAGGTTAGACGTCAAGTCATTGCGATGTATATCGCGGAAGTGCTTTCTAAAACGCTCAAGTATGAAATGACCGATGAACCTCTTTATCATTTTTTGCTTTCTGTGGCACAAGATATCGACCAAACTGACGATTTAACTTCTTTTGCCGGAGAGTTTATGACGAATTTATCAATTTTGCTGGGCTACGGAGGGCAACCCATTGAAGAACTTAAGGAACTTCGCTCTAACGAGTTATTATCTCTTTTGTAATTTTCTCCTCTTCATTATGGCGAATTATGCACACTTCATCCAGTAGGACTCCGGACTCTAATTCGTAGGTTTGGAGGAGAAGCGTATTACCGCTGATAGTTAATACTTCATAGCAGCGTTTGCCTGTCTCACGTACCTCAAACTTAGACGAGGAATTGGCTGGATAATACTTTGTGGCGGCATTGGTGTTGATAAAGGGTAATCGGCGAGCATAGCCATGATCATGTCCGGCAAAAACAAGGTCTGCCTTCTTAAGAGCACCATGGAAAAATAGTTTGATTAATATATTTTGTCTCCCTTTTGCGCAAGAAATAACCGGATGGTGCATCATAACAACCACAAAACGCTCTCCCGCAGATGACATACAGCTTTTGAGCCACGTTAGAGTACGGGTGTAATCGCTGATATGCGTTAATCCTTTGGTATCAATCGCGATAAACCGTAACTTGGGGAAATCAACATAATAGGTGGTACCTAAGAATTTCGATGGACCATTATAGGGATTATGAAAAGTAGCCAACCATGAATACTTAATTGTTCTCGGAAAAGTCTTGCTGTATTCATGATTGCCGGGGGTGGCCATTAGCGGAATATCCGCAAAGGCAGATGATGCAATCTCGTTGATGAGTGCTTGACGATAGTAGAAATAGTTGCGCTCCATAAAATCCCCCAATTGAGCATAGGCATCAATCGGTTCAAGTCGCGCTGCTACCGAATCCAAAAGGGCTGCCGTCAAGCTATTGTGCACATCGCCGAATAGTACAATCCGCAGTTCTAAAGAGTCTTTAGTATCTTGCCAACCCGTGTAGGTCGCACGGAAATGTGGCACCTCTTCGTCCCCGAAACCATGGAACGTATAGTTAATCGTATCTTGCTCCCAAATAGGCTCAGATGGTTCTCCAAACCATGCCTGCCAACGGAGGGCGCATAATACTGCGCCCCCCGCAAACAAGATGATTAGTACTATAATCTTACTTAAACGCTTCATTTAGAAAGGAAGATCGGTACCTTCATCCGTGGCATCGAATTTTTCAACATTAGCTGCCGATGCGCTCATCGGAGCTGCTACAGGAGTAGCAGGTGCTGCTGCTATAGGCTGAGACACCTCCGTGGACACAACACCTTGTTGAATGCGCCATGCGCGTACGCGAGTGAACCAACGGCCGTTGTACTCATGACTCTCAATATCGAAACTGACAGTAACGACATCCCCGAGCGCACACTTATTGCTATTGATGCGATCTTCGCCGAAAATCTCAAAGCAAATCTTCTTGGGATATTGCTCTTGAGTCTCCAGTACGTATGACTGAATCTTCCACGGATTACCGGTGGACTTGGCTACACCTTCTTGAAGGGGAAGGACTTGGATAATTTTACCTACGATATCCATAGATTATTCTCCTTTAATAGCCGCTACGCCCGGCAATACTTTTCCTTCAATTGCTTCAAGCAAAGCACCACCGCCGGTGGAGATATAACTTACGCGGTCTTCTAATCCGAATTTGTGTACGCAAGCTACGCTATCACCGCCACCAATCAAAGAATAGGCTCCATTATCGGTGGCTTCGGCAACGGCTTCTGCCACTGCGCGAGAACCGGCAGCGAAGTTGTCAAACTCAAACACACCTGCAGGTCCGTTCCAAAGAATGGTCTTTGCGCCCTTGATGGCCTCGGCAAATGCTTTACGGCTCTCAGGTCCGGCATCAAGACCTTCCCAACCCTCGGGGATCTCACCGCTCTCGCAGACAATCTGTTGTGCGTCATTAGCAAACTTGTCGCCGCATACAGAGTCATGACCGATAACAAGGTTAACACCTTTCTCTTTGGCTTCTTTGATGATGTCTAAAGCTAATTGGAGTTTATCGTCCTCGCAGATAGAATTACCTACGTGACCACCCTGAGCCTTTGCAAAAGTATAGGTCATGCCGCCGCAGAGAATCAGATTATCTACTTTATTCATGAGGTTCTCTATGATACCAATCTTGGTGGATACTTTAGAACCACCCATGATAGCGGTGAAGGGACGCTTGATGTTATTGAGAATATTTTCAACGGCGTTTACCTCTTTCTCCATGAGATAACCGAGCATCTTGTGGTCGGCATCGAAATAGTCTGCAATCACAGCGGTGGAAGCATGACGACGGTGAGCGGTGCCGAAAGCATCGTTGACGTAGCAGTCTGCATAAGACGCCAATGTTTGTGCAAAGCCCTTCTGACGAGCCTTCATCTCTTTCTTGGCTGCCTCATAAGCGGGGTCTTCCTTGTCAATACCTACGGGTTTGCCTTCCTCTTCGGGATAGAAACGCAAGTTCTCCAGCATCAGTACTTGACCCGGTTTGAGCAGAGCTACTTCCTTCTCGGCATTGGCGCAGTCAGGAGCAAAACTTACCTCTACTCCTAAAGCCTCCGAAACAGGTTTAACAATCTGTTTCAAACTCATCTTGGCGTTAACTTTGCCCTTCGGTTTGCCCATATGGGACATGATTATCAGAGCACCGCCCTTGTCCAAAATGTGTTTAAGCGTAGGAAGAGCACCACGGATACGGGTGTCGTCTGTGATGTTCCCATTCTCATCGAGAGGTACATTGAAATCTACTCGAACAATTGCCTTCTTACCGGCAAAATCAAATTGATCAATTGTCATAATCGTGTATATTTAATTGTGTTAGTTAGTTCCAATCTGCGCTTGCTACTTTGCCCCGATAGGCATCATCGAATGTGGTTGACTCATTATAGCCGCCTTGGAGAATAATATAATTACCCTCCACAAAGGCTTTCATTCCTTTTCTTGGAGTAATCGTTTCAGGCAATCGGTTATGCTTGGAGTCCGGAATTGACCATGTAAGTCCTTCGTTCTTGGACTCATACATAATGGGCTCAAAATATGTCCCGTCTTCTTTAATACCCCCGAAACGATAGAGCTTGTCGTCATAAGCCACAACGGCTACTCCCGCCATGGGTTCCATATCATGTCTACTATCCGCATAGTCAATGACGCGGATGTTACTTGGGGTTTCAATGGCGGGAGAGTACTCAAAATTGAGGCGGCTATTACTCATCTTGCCTTCGCGGTCGTAACCGCCTATGAGCATGGCACGCTCGCGCAAAGAAGCGGCATGAAACTTTACAGTTCCAAAGCCTCTGACTGCACTATTGGCAGGAATAGGGACATAAGTGTCTTGCCATTCGTCACCTTCATAGGCAACAATAAAGAGTGAATCGCCTTTGCCGACCATAGCCCAGTTCTGATTGCCTAAACGGAATAACTTCTCATAGACTGTAAAACCGCTTGGTTCTGCAGAGGGTAGAGCAGGCAAAGTATCTTCTGGAATAATAGGCGAAATACTTTCCCAAGTGAATAAATCGGGATCTATTTGGTGAACGGAAACTCGTATCTCATAGGTCTTCGTCACTTTCTGATCTTGCGAAATAATGGTGAAATAAATCGGCGATTTGGTGAGATTAACCGTATCAGTATAAACATACTTAATCGTCGTGTCGCCTAATTGTAGGGTGGCAGAAGATGGAGGCGCAGCATAGGTTACTTTTAATAACACGGAGTCCAACTTCATGCCATAGGCAATACTGTCTTTGTTGTAGATAAGGCCGGTGTCTATCCTCTCCTCTATAGCGAAAGAAGCTTGTGCTAATTGTGGATAAGCGTTATTGCTCAGCGAAAAGGCCTTTACTTGGGCAATAGAGGATAGGGTGGTCGTGGTCTGTGAAGAATTACCGCAACTCACTAAACAACACGCCGCTATGCCTGCTAATATGGATAAATAAAACCCGCTCTTACTCATAATATATAAAAATCGCACAAAAATACAAAATAATTTGCACATCTCCAAATTTTTTTATACTTTTGCACAAAATTCGATAAAATCGTTGTATGAAGATTGATTTATTTGCCACACAGATTGAATGGTTGAAGAGCTTGATGCCGTGGAATCAATTAGAGCAGGAGAAAAAAGCACTTCGGGGGATTATGGAGCAGCGCCGTCGCATCATTCCTCCTGAACAAGTACATGAGTTTTCCGAAACAATAGTGAACCGCATAGAACAAATGCGCCACTTTCAGGAAGCTGAGGTAATCGTGCTATACTATCCGATTCATAATGAGGTGGATGTCAAACCGCTCATCGAGAAATACTGGCAGACGAAAACTATACTCTTACCTGTCGCGCATCGGCATCGTAAAATTGAACTGAGACCCTATCGTGGCGAAGAACTTATGCGTCGTGGCAAATATAATATCCCCGTGCCGTTAACTGAAAACTATTCCGGTAAGATTGACCTTATCATTGTGCCCGGAGTCGCTTTTGACGAGCATTGTAATCGTCTTGGCAGAGGGGGCGGATATTACGATAAGTTCTTGAGAAGGCATCATTCTGTTTATACACTGGGCGTTTGTTATGACTGCCAGATTCGTAAACACCAAGACGTTCCGCACTCCGACCTTGATAAACCGGTCGCTGCGGTCGTTACACCCACTCAGGTTTATAGAGAAGCGTAATAGGTATATTTAGAATTGCAAAGCCGTCTGGGCTTCTCTGGCCTTGCGCATTATTTCGTCCGTTTCGGTAGAATAATGCTGCTCGTTGGGCCTGTAATAATAGACTATGCCGTAATCCTTGCAATGTTGCATCTTATCATACGGGAGTAAGTCTTTATAGTGCTCTTCCACGGTATTCCAGATATCCACGATAATTCTGTCGGCTTCTGCGCGCATATTATCTACGGAGGTGTACATGCGATCCGTATTATTCTCATGGAACGTGTGGGACTGTTGGTGAGATTTGAACATGTTGTAGAATACCTGCACTTTGTTGATGGTCGGGTTATAGATGGGGGATCCTCCCTCGGAGATTCGTTTTTGCTCACCTTCTATAATCCGCTTTCCCCAAACCAAAATATCCTCATCTCCCGAAAGGTCAGGAACTACATGGATATTAGGGTCTAAACCATACAATTCTTTTTGTTGTTTCTTAATCTCACCGCGTACTACCGCTAAATTGAGTACTTGAATGAAGTGGGAAATATACATCCTCGCTTTTTCTTTCTCGTGGCGGTATTGCTTGTTCGCATTCACGCGCGTCTCGTGGGTGTCGTTCTTCTGCGACACAGTTGTCTTAAACTGAGCGTAAAAACGCTGAGCTTCACTGAGTATCTTGTATGGAATAAATTGGTCGTTGAAACTTGCGACCGAGGCCTTTTCCAATGCTTTCTGCAATGCTCTTAGCCGCGCTAAATCCGTGTTGGGTAAACGTCTATATGGCATAGTTCTAAGATTTGCTACCTTTTTGAACCGCAAAATTACAAAAAGTTATTGATATGTGCAAATATTTTTGATTTTTTTATGAAAAATGCTATTTTATTTGCTTGGATAAAAAAAAAGTCGTATATTTGCGCCCGTTTTTGGACAAATAAGTTGATTTGGTTTAAAAATAATAATGAAATATAGACACGCGATTGTACATGTTATATTATTTGCTGTGACATTGGCCTTTGCCATCGTCTGCTTTTTGCTTATTCCGCAGGTGAATGTTAATAGCGACATGACTAAATACCTGCCGGACAATAGTCCTATGCGAAAAGGGGTGGATATTGTCAATGCCGAATTTGCCACAAACATGGTTTCATCGGCGGATGTGCATGTCATGGAGCATGCGCGCTTTGATTCAACGCTGTATGCGCAACTAAATAACTTGGAACATGTCCAGTCAATCGCCTATCGCATCAGTCGTGATAGTGCCTATACTGTCTATGACTTGGTGGTGGCTAAATCCGTGGACCAAAAGGCGTTGGGGCAAAAGATTGTCGCGCAATACCCCGAGAAAGAACTATTGGTCGAAACCAGTCAGGATGGCGCAACGCCTCCGCTGAGTGCGCTCTTGATAGCCGGAATTATTATTCTGCTTATTCTGCTCATAATGACCGAGAGCTGGTTAGACCCGCTGATATGCTTGGTCGTTACTGGTATTGCTATCGTTATCAATATCGGAACCAACGCCTGGCTGCCATCTGTCTCTATCACAACCAACTATATTGTAGCCATCTTGCAACTGGTGCTTAGTTTGGATTACAGCATCATTTTTATGAACCGTTGGCGTCAGGAACGCGAGACGGCAGGCACAGAGGTGCTGGCGGTTAATAGAGCCTTGCGTAAGGCATGGAAACCTATATTATCCAGCGCTTTAACGACTATTGTCGGACTCTTGATGTTGGGCTTTATGAGGCTTAAAATTGGTTTGGACTTAGGCTTTGTCTTGGCGAAAGGAGTTGTTTGCTCTTTAGTCTGCACCATTACCATACTTCCGACGCTTATCTTACTCTGCTATCGCGCCATACTTGCTACGCGTAAGCCCGCTCCGCTTATTCCGACTGACGGCATAGGACGCTTTGCGACCAACCATAAAGTTTCTATGGCAATTTTTGCTATTGGGATGGCGCTTGGCTCATACTACTTGGCACAAAAGACTGAGATAAGCTTCTCTACCAAAGGTGAAAGCCAAATAGAAAAAGTCTTCCCGGCTACCAATCCTATTGTGCTCGTTTACCCCACTGCGGAGGAACAAAAAGTATTACTCTTTGCCGATACATTGGATGAGGAGTTCCATGTCTATGCCAATCAGTGGGTTATTTTTAGTTACCCGACGATTTTGTTGCCGCAACTCACCGCTACGGAACTCTATAACTATATTAAATATACGGCCAATTTAGTGCCTAATATGTCTGCCGCTCCTAACGAGTCTTCTTTTGAGGTCATGGAGAATAAAATGTACGACCCGCAAATGATGCGAATGCTCTATTACATGCATAGTGGACAAGCGGATACGTTGCATATAGGCTTTATGGAACTTATCAACTTCGTTCGATTTGGGCTTATCAATGACCCCACATTTGCTGACCTTATTGATGACGATGTCAGAGTACAAATAGAACTGCTCAACGAGGCAATAGAAGCTGTCCTGACACAGGACAATGAAATAGTGCGCCCGGATACAACGCCGATACCGAGGGTGGAAATCCCTCTCGCTGCTGCACAGCCTATTGATGCTGCCCATGCATTGGCTGCTGCGACACCTAAAGTGGTTGAAAGACCCGTCACTGAAGAGCCTAAGGAAGTGAAACAGAAGCGTCGCGATAAGGAGCAAATTCCTGTTCCGACTCCTCCACAACCTATGCAACAGGATACTCCGAAAACAATTACCCGAACTATTACGGTTATAGAGAAGGTCGATACGGAACATATTCCTGTCATTGGCTTCACGGCACTTCTTAACAAAACCTTTAAGACACCGGAAACTCAGTATCTTGTCAATATCTTAGATACGGCTGTCTTGGAGCGGGAACTGCCCGCTGAGGAAATGGGAAAACTGATTGGCTCATCCAAATCACAAACGAAGATGATTTACTCCATGTCCTCTTCCGGCAAATCCATGACACCCATCGGATATGTACATTTCCTGACGGACGATTTATTCAAACGCCCTGCATTACAGTCGTTTGTTAAACCTGCCGAAAAAGCGCAACTCACTGCCCGCAAGGACTTGATGGATATTGCACTGCAAAGGGGTACAATATCCCCCGAACAACTGTCCGAGAAATTAGCGCTTTGCCAAATCGACTTGGCTCCCCTTGATATACGTACACTATGGGCTTCTACTGCCAAAGTTTATACCCGGGAAATTACGGAAACAATTGAGCCTGATGCCGCGACTGCCTCTCAACCCGTTGTCGTAGAATCCGATGAAAATAAGCAGGTTATAGAGGCGGTAAAACCCGTGGTTGCCTACAAACCGGTTGTCTCCAAACCCAAACAACGCCGCAAGTCACAAGAGGAACAACGTTTGGAACTCTTTGAAACTCTAATCCACTCGCAGAAATCCTATTCGGCGGCTGAAATGTTGAAAATCTTGAATAAGTTGGGACAAAATATTGACTCTTCACAAGTACAATTGCTCTATGTCGCCTACGGCTCAAGTCAGGGCTATGGAGACTCGCTCACAATGAGTCCTGCTGAGGTGCTGACATATGTCTCCGATACGGTTCTTAAAAATGAAGGAATCGCGCCTTTCTTGGATAGCACTGTAGTTCACTATATTGATTCTGTCAGCCAAATCTTACAGGACGGCCTCAAGCAGATACGCCATGAACAGTATTCCATCATGGCTATCCTGACTAACCTGCCGGACGAGTCTCCCGAGACATATCGTTTTGTCCAACGCATGGAGGAACTCTCGGCTGAGATTTTCTCGGAGCCTGCTTACCTCGTTGGAGAGTCTGTTATGTATGACGAAATGAAGGAAGGCTTTGATAAAGAGTTACACCTCGTTACCATCCTTACTATTTTGGCCATCTTCCTAATTGTGGCGATAACCTTTAAGTCGCTTGTCGTACCGATTATATTGGTACTTACCGTAATGACTGCGGTCTATACTTACGCTACTTTTGCCGGACTTGTGCATGGTCACATGCTTTATTTGGCGTATTTGGTTACGCAGTCTATCCTTATGGGCGCTACCATTGATTACGGCATACTATATGCCAACTATTATAAGGAGTTACGCCGCATGTATGATAAGTACGAAGCGGCGCGAGAAGCTTACAAAGGCTCTATCAGGACTATTCTCACCAGCGGCTCTATTATGGTTGCCGGACCGGGAGCCATGGCATTCTTGGTGGACGATGTGACCATCTCCGCCATTGTGAGTGGCATTAGTATTGGTGCGTTTATTAGCATTTTGCTAATCCTGTTTGCTTTACCGGCTATTTTGGTAGCCTTTGACCGTTTTGTTGTTGATAATAAGAAAAGTGTATGAAAATAGCATTGATTGGTTACGGTAAAATGGGGCACATGATTGAGCAAATGGCTCTTTCACGTGGGCATGATATTGTCGCGCGAATTGACCTCGACCGCAACGAGTGGGACAAACTCAAAGAGGCAGATGTCGCGATTGAGTTTACGACACCGATGACGGCGAAAGATAATATCTTACGCGCCTGGGAATACCATTTGCCCGTCGTCTCCGGCACAACCGGATGGGGAGTTGAACCGCTCAAAACCGGATTGGGCGATAATGCACTTATCTGGTCTTCGAATTACTCTATTGGAGTGAATATCCTTTTCGCGCTCAATAAACAGCTGACGGCACTTATTAAGCCCTATCCCCAATATACGCCTTCAATTACCGAGACTCACCATATTCATAAACTCGACAAACCCTCTGGAACTGCCAAAACACTGGCGCAACAAATAGGTGATAATGTGCCGATTGAGTCTATCCGCGAAGGCGAAATACCCGGTATCCATACCGTCACATGGGATAGTGATGTTGATACCATCTCACTTACCCATAGTGCCAAATCGCGAGCGGGATTTGCGCTCGGAGCTGTCCTCGCTGCCGAGTGGATTATCGGGCGTAAAGGATATCATGATTTTAGTGAAGTAATTGGTTTATAATCGAATATGAATTGGAAAGAAAGAATGTCGCATGTCCCCTCTTCGGGATGGATTAAAGCCGCAATCTGGAGCATTGTATACATCGCTTTTGTGCTTTGGGTCGCTTGGAATGATTGGTTGTCCCTCTTATGGCTCTTCGTTCTGCCATTTATTGTGGATTTGTTTACCACCAAGTTTATCCCGTGGTCATGGTGGCGCAAATACAAAGACGAGAAGCCCGGACTATATACCCTTTGTAGTTGGATTGACGCAATATTCTTTGCTTTAGTGGCGGTGTATTTCATCAATCTATACCTCTTCCAGAACTACCAAATTCCATCTTCCTCTTTGGAAAAAAGTCTTAGGGTAGGGGATTTTCTCTTTGTCTCTAAAATGGCGTATGGAGCGCGCGTGCCCAACACACCACTCTCTATGCCACTTGTACAGCATACTTTCCCGCAATGGCTTGGTGGAGGCAAATCGTATATCGAACATCCTCATTGGGACTATAAACGACTCGCCGGATGGGATAAACCCGAAAAAGGAGATATCGTTGTCTTCAATTTCCCTGCCGGGGATACGGTCTGCTTGAAAATGCAGAATCCCGACTATTATACCCTCTGCCACTATTATGGCGAAAATGTTGTGCGTCACCGTAAAGATGTCTTTGGTGATATAGTTTCCCGCCCCGTTGATAGACGTGAGAATTATGTCAAACGATGTGTCGCAACACCTGGAGATACGTTGCAGATTATAGATAATGTTGTCTATGTCAATGGGCTACCGGAACAACACCGCGAAGGAATGCAACTCAACTATTTCGTCCAAACAGACGGACATGTCTTGACCCGTAAGTACCTTGACGAGATTGGTATCTCACACGATGACCAAAAGCACATGCAGGGCACTAACGCTTACCATTTCCCCTTGACCGAAGAGATGAAAGCTAAGTTGGAGAAAAACCCGCATATCATCAATATCACAGTGGAATCCGACTCGCTTGGAGGAGACGTTTATCCACTTGGACACACCACTTGGACAAGGGATAATTATGGACCGATTTATATCCCCAAAAAAGGTGAAACCATCCTCATTACCGAGGAAAACTATCACCTTTACAGGCGTATAGCACAAGCATATGAGTTTAAGCCAATGACGATTGGCGAGCCTTATACATTTGACATGGATTATTATTGGATGATGGGTGATAACCGCCATAACTCCGCCGACTCCCGTTACTGGGGATTTGTACCCGAGGACCATATCGTCGGCAGACCGGTCTTCATCTGGCTCAGTATTGAAAAGGATAAACCGTGGTTCCGTGGGCATATTCGTTGGAATAGACTTTGTCGCCCAGCCACCCGATAACCACGAACTCTCCCGCCACACGATAACACAACTCAATTTAATTTTATAAAATAACTGAATCCCATAACTCGACTGTTCCCAAACTCAACTATTCCAAAACTCAACTCGATGTCGCTACTCAATCCGATAATATTGCCTACCTCCTATTGGCCCCCTGTTGGCTATATTGACGCGCTCTTGCACAATGCTGATTCCAACGGGACCACAACGGGACCACTACGGGACCACTACGTAACCGACGGCATACATCGTGCTGAGATCGAGATAATGGAGTCTTTCGAAAAACAAACCTTCCGTAATCGGTGCCGCATACAGGACTTGCAGGGACGGGAAATAGTCTTAACGGTGCCGGTACGTAAAGTGGAACATAAACAACTGACGCGAGATATCGAAATTGCCTATGTCGAGCCGTGGCAGGCAAAACATTGCCAGGCTTTGCGCTCAGCCTATGAGCACACACCGTACTTCGATTACTTTTGGGACTTGATAGAACCGCTCTATCACAGGCAGTGGAAGTACCTTGTTGAACTCAATGATATGACCTTACAATTGGCGTTGGCGATTAACTTACGCACCATCACTCCCGATGGGCGGATGCAAAAACTACCGTTGCCTCATACAACCGATTGGCAAGGCGAGACATGGACGGATGCACATCCGTACCAACAACAGATGAGTATATTAGATAGATTATTTAGAAATGGATATTGATTGGAGTACATTAGGTTTTCATTACACAGAGACAGATTATATTGTACGTGCCTCGTTTCATGGTCATTGGATTAACGGTGAATTAGTGGGGGAGTGGTCCGCGCCGTATGCCACGCGCAATAAGATGATTCCCGTGCATGCTGCGGCTACCGGTTTGCAGTATGGGCAACAAGTCTTTGAAGGGCTCAAAGTCTTTCGAGGTGTGGATGGTAAGGTGCGTGTCTTTCGTTGGAAGGACAATGCCTTACGTATGCAGGCTTCTGCTGTCGGACTCAAAATGGCGCCCGTCCCTGTTGAACTCTTTGAACAGGCTATGAGGCTTGTTATCGCTAAAAATAAACGCTTCATCCCGCCCTATGAAACTGGAGCCACGCTCTACTTAAGACCTATCCTCTTTGGCTCAATGCACCGTATTGCAGTCGGACCGGGACATGATTTTGAATTTGTGATTGTGGCTTCGCCTATTGGACCGTATTACCCCGGTAAGTTCCATTGCACGAGTTTTATTGTCAACCGCCGTGTTGATAGGTCAGCCCTCTTCGGTACAGGGGCTTTCAAAGCCGGTGGTAATTACGGCTCTTCTTTTAGAGCTACGGAAGTTGCGCACTTAGCGGGATATGACTGTCTCTTCTTAGATAGTAAGTTCCACCGTTATATAGACGAGTGTTCCGCCGCTAATTTCATTGGCATCAAAGGTAATGAGTACTTGACACCGCGGTCTACAGCTATCTTACCCTCTATAACCAATAAGTCGCTTATGATGTTAGCGAAAAAAGAAGGCCTAAAAGTTACCCGCCGTAAGATACGTTTGGAGGAACTGGCCGATATGCAGGAGGCGGCTGCTTGTGGAACGGCATGCGTTATCAGTCCAATTGATAAGGTCTATGACCCCGATCATGAGATAACCTATAACTTTGGTGCCGAACCCGGACCTATCCTCACGAAGCTCTATCACGACCTGCAAGACATCCAATACGGCAGAGTCCGAGACACCCACCACTGGTGTACTATTATATAAGACTTTGGTCTCCTGACAACTAAAAATAACAACAATAAAAAACCAACGAATTATGTTTAAAAATCAACCCAAAGGACTATTCGCTCTCGCGTTAGCCAACACAGGTGAGCGTTTTGGCTACTACACTATGTTAGCCGTCTTTGCGCTGTTCTTGCGCGCTAATTTCGGACTGTCTGCTTCGGCAGCCGGCGGTATTTATGCTACCTTTTTAGCCTTCGTTTATTTTCTGCCATTGATTGGCGGTATAGTAGCCGATAAGATTGGTTACGGTAAATGCGTAACTATAGGAATTATCATTATGTTTTTGGGCTATGTACTATTAGCTATACCTATGGGAGGTGTGGAGTATGGTAGTACGGCTGTGGCTATGGCTGGTATGATAGGTGCGTTAGTACTTATTAGTTTTGGAACTGGATTGTTCAAAGGTAACCTGCAAGTGATGGTTGGTAACCTTTATGACGACCCGCAGTATGCCGATCGTCGCGATGCCGCTTTCTCGCTGTTTTACATGGCGATTAACATTGGTGCCATGTTTGCTCCGACGGCTGCTGTAAAAATCATGGCATGGGCGCAGACATCACTTGGAGTGAGCGTCAATGACAGTTACCATTTCGCTTTTGCAGTAGCATGTGCTTCTTTGATTCTCAGTATTGTTATTTACTATGCCTGCAGACCTTGGTTCAAACATGTGGAGAATACCGCTAAACAAGCTGCCGCGAGTGGACAAAAAGTAGAACAATTAACCCCGGAGCAGACTAAAAAGCGTATTGTTGCCCTCTGTCTGGTCTTCGCCGTAGTATTGTTCTTCTGGATGGCTTTCCATCAAAACGGACTTACGCTGACATATTTTGCTAACGAGTTCGTGAATCCAATTGTGACAGGAGCACAGACCATGGCATTTGATATTATGAATTTGGTATTGGTAGCTGTTCTGGTATATGCTTTATTTGGCATCTTCGGAGAAGGTACCAAAAAGTCCAAGACTATTTGGGCTTGCGTCGGTGTCGCTGTGATTGGCGCATTGGTTTATAAGTATTTAAATCACCCGTCAGAACTCGGTATTTCTGCTCCTATCTTCCAACAATTCAACCCCTTCTATGTAGTAGCCCTTACCCCTGTTAGTATGGCTATCTTCGGTGCTTTGGCGAAAAAAGGCAAAGAGCCTTCGGCTCCGCGCAAGATTGCTTATGGAATGTTGGTGGCTGCTGCTGCTTACGCTGTGATGGCTTTCTGTTCTATTGGCTTATTGACTCCCGCAGAGCAAGAGTTAGCGCGCGTAACCGGTGAGGGGACTTTTGTTGATGCCAATGTGCTTATTTTGACTTATCTCGTCCTCACTTTTGGAGAGTTGCTGCTTAGCCCGATGGGAATTTCATTTGTGAGCAAAGTGGCTCCCCCGCAATATAAAGGTATGATGATGGGAGGCTGGTTTGTCGCTACCGCGTTAGGAAACTTCCTTGTTTCAGTCGGAGGTTACCTTTGGGGTAGTCTGCCGCTCTGGCTTGTATGGAGCGTATTTATTGCAGTATGTCTCATTGCTGCCATCTTCATGTTCGCGATGATGGGGAAATTGGAAGAGGCGACGAAAAACTAATGACTTATCATATCAACGTATGAACGAACTAATTCAATACTTTAACACTCTGGAGCAGCGTCTTGCTGCTCTGGAGAGTGATAATGCAGCGCTTAAGGAAAAGGTCGCTTCTTTCAAAACCAAAACAGCCGCTTTGGAGGAAGAGTTAGCCGCATTGCAAGATGCTTTATCAACCTTGAAACAAAACCCTGCACAAAACTCTAGCGATGATGAACCGGAAATAGAGGTGGAACTTATCATGTCTGAGGATGAACCCGCAGAACCGGAAGTTCCTGCAACTTCCGAAGCACTTTCAGAGCCGATAAAAGAGGATCCTGAAGTGCCCCAAGAAACACCTGTTGAATCTCCCAAAGAGGATGAAACACCGGACCCGCAACCGCAGCGGCGTGGCATCACCAATACTGGCATTACGGCGGCACCGGTAGATGATATCAAGAAGGCAATCTCTTTAGGAGACCGCTTCCTCTTCCAGCGCGAGCTCTTTAATCAGAATGGGGAGTTGATGCAGAAAACCTTAGAGGACCTCAACCGTTGTAATTCTTTGGACGAGGCGCATACGTATATCGACAAGCATTTCAAGTGGGACAAGGACTCTCCGACTTATTCCCTCTTTGAGACTATCCTCAATCGCCGGTTTAATTAACGACTATTATGTTATATGTTGTCCCTACACCGGTTGGCAATCTTGAGGATATAACCTTGCGGGCGTTAAAGGTCTTACAGTCTGTTGACTTGATTCTTGCAGAAGATACCAGAACCTCATCAGTGTTGCTTAAACACTACGATATTCATACCCCCTTGCGCTCACACCATAAGTTCAATGAACATCAGACTGCTGAGGCAGAGGCAGAGGCTATCTTAGCAGGCAAGCAGGTTGCACTTATCTCTGATGCCGGCACTCCGGGGATTTCTGATCCGGGATTTATGTTGGTTAGGGCTTGTGTTGAGAAAGGGGTAGAGGTGCAGTGCCTGCCCGGAGCAACGGCTTTCGTACCGGCACTCGTTGATAGCGGATTACCGTGCGATAGGTTTTACTTTGAAGGCTTTTTACCACAAAAGAAAGGACGTCAGACTCGCTTGCAATTCCTTGCGCAGCAAGAGCACACGATAATCATATACGAATCTCCGTTTCGCTTGGTTAAAACCTTGCAGCAACTTGCGCTTTTCCTCGGAGAGGAACGCAGAGCCTCGGTTTCGCGCGAGATAAGTAAATTGCATGAGGATACCCAACGAGGTACATTGGCTCAACTCGTTGCACACTTTACAGAGATACAACCTAAAGGGGAAATCGTGATTATTGTAGAAGGGCGCTCTTAAAAACTTTCTTCTTACTGGGCGCTACATACTGCCACTCATAGCTTATCCCTACCCGTATTTGGTGGTAGGGATAATCTTTTATACCATATTGGTATTGAATAAAGGGATTGAAATTCCGGACATGTCCTGTTAGCCGTGCTGCAATAACCATTGGTCTATCCCCCGCTTGTTCCCAACCGGTATAGCCCGACCATGTGGCTGACATAGATAAGTATCGGCTATTGACTTGTCCTTGCAGACCATAGTAGAGTGCATCGTTTTGGCGCGCAGTGGTCGTCTGCCAGCATAGAAAACCGATGGTGCCTGCTAGACGGAATTCTACTTTATCTTGTACCCAAAAACTTTTACCGGCTGATAGGTCAAACCAATACCCTGGACCGTCAAAATGCCGTTTCTGAGCAAACTGGCCGCCAGAAGCAGTCTTAAGTGCCGCACGAAAAGCAACATCCGGCACATACTTACGCTCCTTAAATAGCCATATATCGGTGCTCACATACACATCTCCGGCACCGGAACCATTGTTTTCGCCGCGATACCACTCATAAATTGGCATCCATACGGATAAGTTGACCCTATCAGTGAAAAGGGGGATATTGAGTTTAAAGAATATATCTGCTGTTTGATCGCCTCTCTGTCCGAAATACCCGTCAGCGGCTATCTCGGCATGCAAAGAGCCGTTGGCACGACCATCTAACATCGCCGGTACCGGAAAAGCATTTGGTCCGAAGTATCCGGGACTGATGTAGGTCGGCGCAGCAGCCCATGCCTGTACACTCAATAATAATCCTATGAGACTAACCAAAAAGGTTCTGGAAGAAGGACTTCTTCTCTTTTCCTCCTGGCTCAATATTGGGGGAAGTTTGAAGTTGTTCAATAAGTTTCTTTTCATCCTTTGAGAGGTGCTCGGGTATATAGACTCCGACATTGATTAGCAAATCACCTGTGCCGTATTGACGGGCATATTGGTCGATGATAGGTAGTCCTTTGCCGCGCATACGGAGTATTTTGCCGGGTTGGGTACCGGGAGTAATGGTTATCTTGACATCACCCGTGAGAGTTGGTATCTGCACTTGTCCTCCTAAAACGGCTGTTGGCATATCCAATAACAGATTATAGACAAGGTCATTGCCATGACGCTCAAGATCTTTATGTTCTTCCTCTTCGATAAGGACTAATAAATCACCATTTACACCACCATGAGGAGCCGCATTACCTTTGCCTTGAATTGGTATTTGCATTCCTCCCGTTACACCGGCAGGTATTTTGAAGGAGATGGTCTCCTCGCCGCTCACAACACCTTCACCGGAACAATAAGGACATTTATTCTTGATGACCTTACCTTCTCCGTTACAGGTCGGGCAGGGACTCTGCGTTTGCATCATACCGAAAATGCCTCGTTGTTGCCGTATGACGCGCCCCGTACCATGACAAGTCGGACATGTCTCTCCGTCGGAACCGTCTGCGGAACCTTTGCCGTGGCAATGTTCACAAGGTACCAGTTTCTTGACCTTAATCTTCTTTTCTACACCCGTGTTGATTTCCTCAAGGGTCATATGTACTTTGACGCGTAAATCCGTCCCGCGGTTCACGCGTTGACGCCTATCACCGTAGCGGCTACCGCCACTGAACATGTCGCTGAAACCGCCCATTCCCCAACTCTCGAATAAATCACCGAATTGCGAGAAGATATCTTCCATGTTGGTGAAAGTTGCTCCGCCTTGACCTGCGGCACCGCCTACACCCGCAAATCCAAATTGGTCATAACGAGCCTTTTTATCGGGGTTTGACAATACCTCATAGGCTTCAGCCGCCTCTTTGAATTTCTCTTCGGCTTCTTTATCACCGGGATTCTTGTCTGGGTGATATTGAATCGCTTTCTTGCGGTAAGCCTTTTTTATCTCTTCGGCTGTCGCATTCTTATTGACGCCTAAGACTTCATAATAATCTCTTTTCTCTGCCATAACTTATTCTCCTACCACAACTTTCGCATAGCGAATTACTTTATCCCCTAACTTATAGCCTTTTTGGGTACATTCGATAACCATCCCTTTCTTATCCTCACCGGCATTAAAGGTGGTGATAGCCTCATGCTCATCGGTATTAAAGGCTTGACCCTCTGTCTCGATTACGGTGACTTTATTGGCTTTAAGGAAATTCATAAACTTATTGTAAATAATCTTCACGCCCTCATCTTGTGTAGCGTCTATGGCTCGTTCAAAATCATCGATGATAGGAAGCATATCTTTGAATATCCTTTCTCCCGCATTTTCGATGAGGTCTAATTTCTCCTTGTTGGTTCTGCGGCGGAAGTTTTCAAATTCTGCCATTTGGCGGAGTTTAATGTCGTTCAGTTCCTCCACTTGCACCCGCAATTCCTCACTTTGGGCTTTGAGTTCCTCTACTTGGGATTGCAGCGCTTGATTATCACTCTCTAATTTGGCAATCTTACTGCCTGTAACTGTTTTTTTCATATCAACTCTTTTATATCAAATACCATGCCATGTATGAGCGACTGCCAAAATGACATGACGGACATTACCAGCGATACTGCTTATAGGTCTTTCGTGACATCATCAGTACTGCTGTGAAAACGGGTAGGAGAATGTCCCATATGATGACTCCGATCCAAATAGGCTTATGTTTTAAGCGTCTTTCGGCACGATGAAGAACTGCCCATTGTAACAGTAGTCGGAAAGCAAAAGGACTCAGCCCGATAAGGCTCCATTGCCATATGGGACCTATTGGCATAAGGATAAAGAGGGTAATAAGTGCGATGGTTGCTGAATAGAATAAGAAGCGTGTCAATGGCTCTATCGCTAAATGCCATTTGGCGCGAGCCTTATAATGCGGTGAGACAGAGAGGTGACGTCTCTTCTGCAGCCACCATTCACGCCAAGTACTTTTGGGCACGGACCATGTAGTTGCCTCATAATCAAGCACCACCGCGGTGTTATTGCGTGTGGCTATCTTGTTGACTAATAAATCATCATCACCGCTTCTCAAGTGCATTTGGTCACTAAAAGTACCCGAACGGAAGAATAATTCTTTCTTGTAAGCCAAATTACGACCGACACCCATGTAAGGGCGATGCGCTAATGCACAACCTAAATAGTGGAGACTATTGAAGAGCGTGTCGTACTGAATCATTTGATTTAATACTCCTCGTCGCTCAAAGTATGCGCCATAACCTAACACAATTTCAACACCTTCTTTATCGAAACCGGACATCATTCTGCTTATCCACTGTGAGCTTGCAGGCCGACAGTCGGCATCCGTCAGCAGCAGATAATCATATTGAGCGGCTTTGGCTGCGAGGGTGATGCCTAATTTCTTAGTGGAGCGTACCCGTGCCTCTTTGGGTACAAAGGTCAAGTGTAATCGGCTATCATGCGCCATCTGTCGCTCGACAACGATACTTGTGTCATCTCCGGAACCGTCGTCCACCACAATCACCTCATAAAGCGGATAGTCTTGGTTCAACAAAGAGAGTAGGTAATGGCTTAGATTCTCACCCTCATTTCGAGCACAGATAATCACCGATACACCCGGAGCATCAACCCCGGCACTTGGCGCTTCGGGCACGTTGTCCGTAGCCAAACGGGCTTTTGGCTTTGAGCGAAGCGGCCTTGCAATCATGAAATAAAAATATACTTGATAGAGGAAGGCTATTATCAGAATACAGCCTACCGCTGTATGATATGGATGAAGTAGAAATATATCCCAGTTCATGATTACGTACACTTTGTTTTGGTTACTTTGTATCGGTGACTGCATGTTATCAGCCGAAGGCTTATCACCGTTAAACTGCAACGCCGCGTCACTATTGAACATATAGCAATGGACTTTGCACATTTTAGCGTGCAAAGATACTGCTTTTATTTGAATTATGCAAATTTATCTTAATAATTATTGTAATCTATTTATTTTTATACGAGTCTGAACGTTCATACGGATACCAACGTCGTATCGTCTTTACGGAATCTATCATTTCTCAAAGGGGTGGGGCTTACAAAGAAATTGAGACCTATACACCCCGCAATGTTTGACGTATCTTTGCATCGTCTTTTGAAAGAGACCGTGAACAAGACGCTTCTCATATGCAAACGGGTAGCATATCTCAAGCATCTATATTGCCGTCACATTCTTAATAATCTCGGAACCTCGCCCGCATAATTATCAAGCCCTCTTATTCGCATTTACCTACATACTGTCCTTTTGAATTGATTAAAATGCAGTCCCCGCCGGATGTGACATCGACCTCAAATAGGTCGTCATTCACAATGTGAATCATGTAATATTTAGCCGGTATAATGACCTTTCCTTTGCTATCCATTACGCCACTCAATGGCCCGATATCATACCGCCAGTACTTAGGTTCCTCTGCATGCAGATTGCCTGCTTCGTCATAATATTCCGTATCGCGATAATTGCAGACATAGTAGAGTTGACGCAGCCCATCATAAACAAAAGGCACTAACATCTTGAAATTCCAATCCACTTCTTGTGCGTATCCGTCTTTAGCGATAATGAAACCGCGCTTGTCCGTAGCGAATCGGATAAGGTCATATTCAAAGGGTAGGGCAAGCGAGCCATCGGCTTTGAAAACACCGTATTTATCTCCCTTTTGGGCAATTCGGAAACCATGAAGAGGAGCATCAATCGAATTGTAAATAGGTTCTATTGCCCATTCGCCACGCGTGTTAATCATGCCCCATTTATTCTCTGCCGAACGCATCACACAGAGACCATTATGGAACTGCGGCGCAATGCTGTTATAGTCATCTTGGTAATAGATCGGGAATGTGGCATCAAAAACCGGTTTTCCATCCGAGTTGATAAACGAGATAATACCGTCTTTGAGTACAGCGGCCATGCCCTCGCTGAAATTCCAAGCGCGGTTGTATTGAGCTGGAATAATAATCTTGCCGGTGTTGACATTGATATATCCGCGCAGACGGTCGAAAGTACGGAAAACAACAAGACTGTCTTCGGTGGCGAACTCGTTGATAAAGATATGTTGCAGTTTAGGCGTGATGAACTTGTCTGTGCGGATGTCTTTTAGGCGCACAAATTCCCTACCTCCTCTATAACCTTCGACCATAAGGATATTTGCTGAAATAGGTCTTGCCAAGTTTTCCCAATAGTGACTTTTGTGGTATTTCTCGTAATATGCGTCAGCCGTAAGGCAGGCAATCACGAGAACAGCAAACGCTATTATGCTGAACGCAACGATTAACACTTTTTTCCAAGGAGACATTATTTTGGTTTTCATAATGGTTCGATTTTAATTGTTGTACACTTATGCTATTACCTCGTATTCTGCACCAAACCAATTAGATAAGGTGCTCTCCACTTTGGTTTCGATAGCCGGAGTTATTTTGTCTTTTATTTTCGAATAGACGAATAATATCGCAGCGGCTTCGTCCATGATACCAAGAAAGCGATAAACAACACGAGGCAGAATCGAGAACGGCATTACTACATAGACTATGCAGCCGTAAATAAGCGTTTTCTCTAAAGTAGAAGTCTCGCTGTCGGTGACTACATAGTAGAACTGAAGAATCGGTCTTGTTGCAATACGTCCGGCTTTCTTGGCATACGGCAGCATATATTGCCATAACGAAGCAAACTTCTGCGACCAATTTACGTTTCTGAGTTTCTCAACAAGGATACCAATCGGTTTCTTAAGATACAATCCAATAAGGGTTAAAAGACAAATCGTTAACATGACTAACTAATGGTTTTAAAAATTATTTTCACTACTATAGAGCACTTGATTGCTGCAAATCTATCAGTATGTAGTGAAATTTTTATAATCTACTTAAAGATTGTGTCTCTCAGTCCTTAATTCTGTAAGTAATGCTTTAATATCAGGCACTTGGGTGAAGGGGCGAACGACTTCGAGATTGTCATTCATCACGCAATAGACCGTTAGTTCATCATTGTCCTCTCCGCCGTAGCCATCGGAATCGGCAAAATACCGACCGTCCGGATAGAGCATCCAACAGAGGGCAAAGATTCCATTTTGGCAATCGTCATAACGACCAATCCCTGCATAGGCTATGCGTCGTGGGTGCGCGTTGTGACTATTCTCCAATTTGTCAATCGTAGCATAGTCTATTTCCTCATCCGTGAACCCCACTAAAATCCCATTACTGTCAAGCAGTCTCGCCTTGCCCGTCTTTGTGTTCACCAGATAACCATCCAAATCTTCATCAAACACCCGGAGTATATTCTCGCCCCATTCATAACACTTGCATTGCTCCAATTGAGCCATGTCCTGTAAATAATCACAGTTTAGTTTCATAGTAAATGTATTTAATTGTTCAACTTATAGGGCTGATTGGCCTGCTGTATGAGGATGCTCTTACGTTGCTTGAGTTTTACATCCGTCAAAGGAGCAATGCCCTCTTGACTGGAGAAAGCTTGGTACATTGCATTTAGAATACGCATAAGTTTGTCTAACGTATGTCCGTCTTCTTTTCTGTATCCTCGTATAGTCGGAGCCTCCAAACCCTTTTCAGCTCCGTGGAAGAGCCAATATACAGATAGCGCTATGTCTGTGCGGTGAAGCCCCATGGCGCATGCGATGTAGAAATCACCTGCATCTAGTAGCTGACATAGCTCAGGAAAGAGTTCTACCATCTGTGCGACAGCCGTAGCGGAGGTATCTACCGGATAATGAAAGTACTGCATACCATAGTCCTGACATAGTGCCGGCAAACGGTCGGTACGGTCTTTCTCGCGCAAGTCGATGATGGTTGTCACGCCTGCTTCTTGCAGAGCACGCCATGCGTATAGTTGATGCCGTGAAGACATCGTTCTTCCCCTTGCACCGCCATAGACCGGCGCGAGGTCAGGTATGCGGGTTTGCTGTAAGCGTTCAAAGTTCATAATCTATTTTCAATGCAAAATATCAAGCCAACTCAGATTATGCGAGTCTTCATTGTTGTCATCAAAGGCCGGTCGCTTTTTCTATAACTCAGGGTGAAAACCGTATAGGCACGCAATGGGGCTTGGGTGAGAATCAAATGGAGAATGAGAACCAAAATCGGACCCTGAGGTAGACCTAACAATAGTGATTTTATCCTTTGAATTTGAATTTCTCATTTGCACGATTTCCATAAAACTGCCTTCGCCATGATAGTAGATATATGGAAGGTGGTGCTCTTTAATCTTGCTCTTACTGAACATAGGTTCCAGAACAGGGTATAGTCGTACTTTGCCTTGTTCGCGGCATTGGCGGTCATAGCCTACTTCTGTTTCTTCACAAATCCGCTCGGCTTTAGCCTGGTCAATGGTGAAATAATAATTTTGATAACTGCGGTTTTCGTTCGCATAATCCTCTGAATCAAAGCAGGGATAAGATTTATCCACAATTACCACATAGGGACTTTTTTTCATCCGGTAATCCTTATTGTACTTGTCAAATGCCACCCTTTTTAGGTCATTCAGACCATGAAAGACCTTATCTGCATACCTAAATGTATCGTTTATTCCAATGCTGATAATTTCAATATCTTCTTTATTCATATTGATACGTATTTAGGATTGTAACATTTCAGATGTCATGTACTTCGTTTATCCCTACTTTTTCGAAAACTATGGTTTCAGCACGTTCAGGCACTTATCATCTCTAAAAAGAAAATTTATTTGTTTATACTGAATCCTTGAGCAAGAATGAACTTTAATGTTCCTATCGCAGTTTGATGGTCATACTCTTTCTCGGACTCGGGTAACTCCTCGTAGGGCACAAGACAAGGATGCGTCTTTTGCTCATCATTGCGCGTTGCTCCGTATTTCCATCCATCAGCTATGCGTCCTGCCGCCCATACCTCATGAACATTCTTTGCCATTTGTTCTACTAATGGATTCAGTTCTTCCGGTAATTGGATTGCCGATGTCTCAATCGGTTGTGGGATGTAATTGTTTGGTTTCATAAGATAACTATTTTTTGTGTTACATTATGATAGAGGCGGGATATTCTGAAAATCTATCAGAGAGATATAAATTTTTTATTATTGTTTCAAGTCGTTAAAGCCAAGAATATTCGTCGGCCCACAATCGGTAACACTATATTCCTTCAAGACACCATCAGACAATCTGAGGAAAGTTTCTGCAGGAGCTCCTTCTTTTTTGAATGCGGCTTTTAGTTCTTCATAATTGGACACATCTGAACCCTTCATAGTCAATATAATATCCCCCACTTGGTGGACTGGATGTGTCATATTCTCCTTAATAGCACTGACGATTACACCACTAATACATCTCTTCCCTTGTGATACTTCTTTGTAATAAGCTTTCGCCGTTTCTGCAAAAACTACTGACTCAGGATGATATTCTTTAAATGTATTCAACATGGAAGCTAATGTTGCATACGCAACTTCCGGAGTTACAGAAGAGGTAGAATGCACACCTTGAATGGCCAGTTTTTTACGACTTTGCGTGATCTGCTCCATAAATGTAGCAAACTTGACTATTTTGCCCCACTGATACCATTTCCCATCACTTTCTTCTAATGCACAATTTGCTTTCAATTCTTCATAGGCTTTCTGATACTCCTTATCTAATTCTTCCAATTGTGCTTTCTTCTGCTCATTGATTTGCTTTTTGGCTTCAATCTTTTCCCGTCTCAATGCCAACTCCGTTTCATTAGCCTCTTTAATATCATTGACTTCTTGAATAGCACCAAGCACACTATTCAAATAGGCAGTGGTGTTGTCAATTTCTTCTAATTTTTCGGATGCGTTCTTGACAAATGCCTCTAAATCTATCATTATTCGTTCACAGACAGCATTCTCATTGTTCTGTTTTTGCAAATACTCATCGGTACTTAGTGTTAATGGTACATCATTGGGGAGCGATTTGAACTGTTTGGCTACCATCAAGTATCGCTCTTGAGCACCTTTAGGCATCTTTGCCATCATTTCCATATATGCATAATATGCAAGGGCTAATAAATGTTTGGAAATTTGTTTGTTGGAATCAACCGTCTTCTTAGTTATAGAGCCAAAATCCATGTTTACAAGTGCGGTATCCATACAATTGAGATTAGCTGCCAATTCTGTAAAATACGACGTAGCGAAGGCGGGTTCGATTGCAAGATCCGCAACCGACAATCCCCTGCTTGCAAATAGCATCGTCTCAAATAAAGAGTACTGCTTTGGCAAAGAATCCTTTGGCGCTGTTTCTCGAATGAGCGTGCGTGTGTTCTCAATATTACCAGACATATTGGAAATCAAATCTGATAACTGTTTTTCCGTTCTAATAGTCTGTATCTTTTTAAGGAATTCATTCCAGTCCGCATAACTATTATCCATGTACCCACCTAATAAGTCCAAGCGTATAATATGATCAGTCATCTCGGCTGCAACTCGATTACTGAGAGGGATTGACAGGATACGTGCTACACCAAATAGCAGACCAAAGATTAGGAGAATGGCAGCTAAAATGACTCCCATTCTTTTTAAAAGAACAAGATGCTTGGGCTTGCTTTTCAAATACTGCTCGGTCAAACGACGCATTGAAAGGTCAAAATACTCTACGGAAGAAGCTGTTAACGCCTGATATAATGGTAGTTCCTCC
>ODAI011310649.1_pt1 | contig 34155 bp, 30 predicted proteins | sample 1539321 | NCBI WGS metagenome assembly ODAI01 (sample SAMN02144231, study PRJEB22623) | gut metagenome | biome: sheep rumen | host: Ovis aries | place: New Zealand
CTTCCGCCAAGATTGAAGAAAATCTCGCACCATCTGTTTGCTGAATGTAAATCATTAAAATCCGTTGTGCTTTCGAAGTCCGTAGAAGAAATAGAAATGGGGGCTTTTTATAATTGTGAATCCTTGAAATCAATAAAGCTTCCTAAAAATCTAGAAAAGATTGGATATCGTGCATTTTACGGCTGCAAGAATTTAAGAGAAATCGGAATTCCTGCAAGTGTTAAAGAAATCGGTGCAGATGCTTTTAATTGTGATAATCTTATTTTGATTGTAAAACGAGATTCTTATGCTGCAAAATGGGCAAAAGAAAATGGAATGAAATACAAGGAAAAATAAATGATTTGCAGATTCTGTGGTGATAACTTAAAAAGCGTGAATCAAAAATTATTCTCTTCGCTTGGTGAACGATGCAACGGAAATCCAAGTGGCAAACATATTGGTGTGACAGATTGTGTTTGCTGTGTCTATTGTGGTGACGAAGCAAGACCGCAGAATGGAAGGTTGATTACTAAACTTGGCTTGCAATGCAAAAATTCCCCGACAGGCGGGCATTGCTTGCAGTAAAACAAGGAGGCGCAATTTGAGCATGGATTACAGAATCCCAGATCCGAACAAAAAAATCACCGACAAACTCGTTCTGGACTTTGCCAGAAAATCATCTGATGAAGACAAGAATAATTCCCTCACTGTTCTTCGTGACAATGGCGATACCTACACGGTTCTTGTCACAGACAAAGACGAAAAAACAGGTGAAGTCACGCAGAGGGAAGAAACTATTTCTCGTGAAGCATTTGAGGCCGCTGTGAAAAAAGGATATTTGGAGAAGCAATAAAGAAGTCTCATGTTTGACAGGATAGAATTATTTTTTTGTTTAAAATTTTTGGGAAAAAACAATTCAAATCTTGATTTTCTGCCAGTTTAATGCGATATTATAAGCGTAGGCAACTTGGGTGCCTTTCAAGTGATAATCCAAAGTTCTGTGACCAGGAAAGCAGTTCTTTGGGGAGCTTTATAAAGGTTTGAGCATTTACCAAGAGCTGGTCTCAGGTCGTCTTGAACGACTGAAAGAAAATGCTTTGCTCTTTATGAGCGACAGGCTCTGCTGATTCGTCGGCAGGGCTTTTTTTATGGAGATTTGGGTGAGTTCAATATACGATTGTGTCGATGCTTTTTCAAAACTACTGGATATCGAATATGTGATTATTCTCGGAAGGAAAAGTCAGAATGTAACTTTACAAATTGAATTCCGGAAAATTGATTTACATCACCTTTTGGGATTTCAACATCTTATTGACCGACCTGAACTTAACCACGACCGGGAAAAAGTCTTTAACGATTTGAAGAAAAGAAAAATCTCCGCTACACATATTGAAAAATCACATCATTATACGAAAATCAAAGGAAGAGTAGATTTTCTGCCATATCTAGAAGAAATCTTTGATGACAATAAAACAATCTTCAAATACAACGAAGCAATGAATAATTTTTCACTGATAAAATTCGAGTATCTTTTGAAAAATGAAATACTGTCGAAAAATGTGTTTACATTTTTGTCCAAAACTAAAAACGAAAAGTATTTTTGTCGCTCATTTTTTCCACAAGAAAAAACTGATTACAGCATAGGACAAACGCCATGGACACTTTTGTATAAAAAGAAAATCAACAAGAAAAACGGAAACGAAATTATTCTGTATGATAGAAGATAGATTTAGCAAAAGCGTTAAGGATGCGTCACACCCCCATCTCCTAAGGTAGGGAGCGACCCGTTAGGGGCAAAAACGCTTGCGAGGCAAGTTTTTAGTCGAGCCTCGGTGAAGGCTGTGCCTGAACCGCAAGCCCCTTAAAAACCTCGCCGTGAGTAATTTTGCTTGCGGCGAGGTGCTTTGTTTCATCAAATAAAAAAATGCCCCGGCTATTCGCTAGGACATTTCGTTTCAGGCCTTACATCACGGCCTTTAGGATTGCAATCAGAATACAAGCGCCCACGATGTCAAGGACAAATTGCAGGACAGTGTTCTTGATTTTGAGGGCTGAGCCCAAAAATCCGCCGATTACGGAACCGACGATACCGACCAAAACGCAGACCGCAAAACCTACCAATGTGCTTCCACCGAAGCTGACATTCATAAAGAATCCGCCAAGCAGACCAATGATGAGACCCATAAGGATTGTAACAAGCATTTTTGCCTCCTGAACTTGTAAATAATCAATAAATATTTTAACTCTCGTTTTCCTATATATCAATCAAAAAAAATTTGCTATACTTCCAAAAAGAAATAGATTATTTAAGGAAATAATTATGAAAAAATTACTTACACTTGCAGCTTCAGTTTTACTCACACTTTCGTTTATCTCATGCGGGAAAAAAATCGATTCATCTACATGGCTTTCAAATTTTGATGATGCGAAAAAGGCGGCTCAGGCTGAAAATAAAAAAATCTTCCTTTTCTTTAGTGGTGACGATTTTGACACTGTGAGCGCACAGTTAAAAACAAATGTTCTCACAACCGAAGAATTCGTCAAAGAGTATACCGAAAAATTCGTACTTGTAAATCTAGATTTTTCAAATAGCCGCTACACCGAAGATCAAGATTCCATCACCGAGGATATTAAGCTTTCTGAACTCTATAATGTAGAATCTTTTCCTTGTTTTTACATTCTTTCAAAAGAAGGATATCCCATCACACAACTTGCCTTTGATGCAAATGCTGATTTAGATCATGTTCATATCACATTTACTGAGACAGACGAATCTGTCGCAAAATTTGATGAACTGCTCGAAAAAACAAAAAGTGGTTCTAATCAAGAACGACTTGCCGCAATTAACGAAATTTTTGATTCTACGAGCACAGATTTGGTCTACCATCTTACACCGCTCAACAAACTCTACCTTTCTCTAGATAAAAAAAATGAGACAGGAGAATGTGCAAAACATCTTTTCGCACTTTCTTACGCAAAAGCACAAGACTTCTTCCTTAGCAATGAAATTGAAAAAGCTTGCGCCGAATTCGAAACGCTTGCGAAAAACAAAATGCTTAAAGATTTTGAGAGACAGGTGGCATTCTATACTGCGGCCTTCGTACTTATTCAGAGTCAAAGTAACGATTACGAGAAAATTCGTGATTATCTTCAAAAATCCTATGATGCTGCCCCTGATACAGAAGAAGCACAAACAATAAAGGGTGCAATTACTCAAGTTCAGATGATGATTGACGGTGAAGGCGATATTCCAGAACAGGAGATGGGGCCGGCAGAAAAACCAGCCCAGAACTAAGGACAACAATGGACGACTATCCATCCAGTAAACTGATTATTCTTTTCCTACTCGCGGCTCTTTGTATCACGCTTTCCTCCCTCTTTTCGGCGAGTGAGAGTGCCTTTTTGGGTTTGAACAAGCTGCGGGTGCATTTTTTGCGCGAAAAGGGCGACAAGCGGGCAACACGGGCGGGCAAACTTCTCGAAAAAAAAGAAGAATTGCTCAATATGCTCCTTGTGGGCAACGAAATCGTAAATGTCGCCCTTTCTGTCATTCTCACTTCAATTTTCTTAAAATTATTCGGGGCGGCGGGCTTACCAATCGCAACTTTTATCGCCACAGTCCTCTTGCTCATCTTTGGCGAAATTACTCCCAAAAGCGTCACCACGACACATCCGGAAACATGCGCCTTTGCCCTGAGCGGATTCGTAAAATTCTTCTTTTATCTGCTGCGGCCTCTCGTAATTTTCTTTACATTCCTTTCACGGGGAATTCTCCGTCTTTTTGGAATCAGCACGAAAAAGAAAGCCGTGTCTTTCACTGAAGATGAAATCAAGACGCTGATTGATGTGGGCGGCGAAGAAGGTGTCCTTGAAGCAGGCGAAAAAAACATGATGAGCCGCGTTTTTAAATTTACTGACCTGAATGCCACTGATATAATGATTCCCCGCCTCAAAGTTGTCTGCATCAACCCGGATATGTCTTACCGCGATGTAGTCCAACTTTCCGAGCGAACGAGAATCTCAAAATTCCCGGTCTACGAAAACGACGACATAGACAACATAATCGGCGTGCTTTATGTAAAAGACATGCTCTTTTTTACCGAAGTGCGGGAAGATTTCTCAGTGCGCAAGGTTATGCGGCCTCCGCTTTTTATCCCCGGAAGTACAAAAATGTCCTCGATTCAGGAACTTTTGCACGAAAACCACCAGAGTTTTGCAATCGTAATCGATGAATATTCTGGCACGGACGGAATCCTTACAATCGAAGACATTGAGCAGGAAATCTTCGGAGCCATTGCCGATGACATTTACCACGAAGTCGAAGAAGAGCATAAAGAAAAGAGTGAATTTGAGGAATTCATTTCGCTCTCGATTGACGGTTCTACCCGCCTGATTGATTTGGAAGACACTCTTAAAATCAAGCTTGAATCCAAAATGAACGAGACCATTGCGGGATATATCTGCGAAAAACTTGAGAAAATCCCCATGATTGGGGAAAGCATCGAAGAAAATAATTTTGTCTTCACGGTAGAAAAGCTCGAAGGACACAGAATCGCAAAAGTCCATGTGGAGCAGGCTTTGGAAAAAGATGATGAAGAAAACGGCGTTCATCTTTCGGAATCTTCGGGAGGTGAAGAATGAATCTCCTCTCACAGATAATAATTCCTGCCTGTGCCGTAATTTTCCTCGTGCTTGTGGTCGCTTTTTTTGCCGGCAGCGAAACGGCTTATCTTTCGATTACCCGGCTCATGCTCCGCCACTTGCAGAAAAACGATTCTTCTGGCAAAAAAAATTCCCCGGCAAAGAAAATCACTTTCCTCAAAAAAGACACGAACCGACTTCTTTCCCTCATTCTGATTGGAATCAACTTCGTCACTTCTCTGGTCTCTGGCTTGGCGGCAACGCTGGCAATTTCTCTGCTGGGCGACAAGGGTGCTTCTATCGCCACTTTCGTCATGGCTTTCGTTTTGATTATTTTCGGCGAAATCGTTCCGAAAACAGTGGCAGCGGTCTATCCCGTAAAATTCGCCTCCCTTAGTGCAAGTCCCCTTATCTTCCTCGAAAAATTACTATTTCCTATCGTGTGGTTTTTCTCAAAAATCACCGACGGAATCACCTCAGTCTTGCAGAATTTCTTTAAGAATTCCAAAGAACTGATTACCGAAGAAGAGCTCAAATCCCTGATTGAAATTGGTGCAAAAGAAGGAACCCTTGAATCCAGCGAAAAGAAAATGCTCTACAAGATTTTCGACTTCACTGACCTGCACATAAAAGACATCATGCGCCACCGAAGTTTAGTTCAGTTCATTCCGATTGATGCAGAATATGACGAAATCGTAAAGATTTTTGCCCTCTCAGGCTATTCCCGTCTTCCCGTTTGCGACGAGGATTTTTCAAAAGTTGAGGGAATGTTGTTTTATAAGAGCGTACTTTTAAACGCGCCCAAAAGCACAAGCTCAAAATCAACTTCAAAAAAATCATTTGCCCGGCGATACATGAAGCCAACTCTTTTCGTGCCAGAAACGCTTTACGCCACCGAGCTTTTGCAGAAATTCAAGAGCGAAAAACAGAGTTTTGCCATCGCGGTGGACGAAAACGGATCAAATTCGGGAATCGTCACGATGGACGACATTTTGCGGGCAGTCTTCGGACGAAGCATCAACTCAATCCACAACGAACTTCCCCCAGAAATGCGGATTCACCCGGTTTCAATAGTAGAATATCTCGTTCCAGGCGACATTAAAATCAATGATGCCAACGAATTGCTGGATTTGGACTTGGAAAGCGAGAATTACAATACTATCGGCGGCTGGCTTTTGGAGCAGTTCGGTGAGTTGCCGGAAATCGGCGCTATTTTAAAGAAAGACGGAGTGATTTACAGAATTGAAGAGCAGAGTCAGCGGCGCATTCAGAGCGTGAGAATAACCCTGCCCCGTGCGCCAGTGCTGGGAAGAAAATGAAAAATAATTTGACAAAATATTTTTATGAAACTAAAATACTAGTATATCAGATAAATTTCTACATTTTGGGGAGGCCTTTATGAAAAAAATACTCATTACCTCGACTTGTGCACTTCTGGCTGTTGGATTAATTTTCACTAGCTGCAAACAAGAAAAAAAAGATTCTTCAGTTTCATCAGAAGCGCCGAAGCAATTGGTTCTCCGATATGCAGAAAATCAATCGAGAGACTATCCAACTACTCAAGCCGCCTACAAATTCGCAGAACTTGTTGAGCAAAAAACAAAAGGGCGTATTCACATCGATATTTATTACGGAGCTCAGTTAGGCACCGAAAAGACCGTTATTGAATACATCCAGCTTGGAACAATTGATTTTACCCGCGTATCTTTGTCTCCACTTTCTGAATTTGATAAATCCCTGAATATTCTCCAGTTGCCCTATCTATACAAAGATTCAAAGCAAATGTGGCGAGTTCTTGAAAGCGACATCGGTGAAAAATTCTTAAAAGGTGTAGAAAGAGCTGGAATCATTGGTCTGTCATGGTTTGACTCTGGAGTCAGAAATTTCTACAACGGCAAACGCCCCATTACAAAATTTGATGATTTAAAAGGCCTGAAAATCGGAGTTCAGGAATCCAGACTTATGATGGAAATGGTCAGAAATTTAAACGCAAATCCTGTTCCCATAGCTTTTGACGAAGTCTACACAGGCCTTCGCTCAGGCATCATCGATGGCGCAGAAAACAGTTGGCCCGCATACGACACTGCTTCACATTATGAAATTGCAAAATATTGCGTTATTGATGAACATGCACGCGTTCCAGAAATGCAGATGATTTCAAAAATCACTTGGAATAAACTTTCCCCGGAAGATCAAAAAATCATTAAAGAATGTGCCCTTGAATCAGCAAAATTTGAACGAACTTTATGGACTGAGAAAGAAAATGCTGCCAAGGCAAAGATTCAAAAAACAGGAACTGTTATCACAGAACTTGCCCCAGGTGAAAGAGAAAAATTCAAAGAAGCGATGTCTCCTCTTTATGCAGAATTTGGCGCGGGATATGAGGATGTCATAGAATCCATTCAGAGAAAATAATGAAACTAAATCTATCTTCACTAAGTGACAAGTCTCTTTGGACAGGGTACTCTTTTTTTAATTTCGATCATGAAGCCATTTTGGAAAACACAAAAAAAAGACCTGAATGGCTTCATTTCGGTATGGGAAACCTTTTCAGGGTTTACCCTGCCGCCCTCTGCCAAAATCTTTTAAATAAAGGTGAAATGGATACGGGACTTGTCTGTGGGGACTGCTATGATTTTGAACTTATCGACAAACTCTTTCGGCCACATGATAATCTCACGGTTGGAGTTACGCTGAAGGCAGACGGCTCAATCTCTAAAGAAATTATCGGTTCGGTCATGCAGGCAGAAAAATGCTCGAATGAATTCCCTGAAGATTGGGCAATCCTCGTCAAAGCCTTTCGGAATCCTTCTCTTAAAATGGTTTCCTTTACAATTACAGAAAAAGGCTATGCGATTTACAACACCGACGGAACTTTGCTCGACTCAATTAGAGACGACCTCAAAAATCTTCCGATGAAGGCGCATACATTCTTGGGCCGACTTGTCATCCTGCTTTTAGAACGGTTCAACGCTGGAAAATTACCGATTGCGCTAGTCTCTTTTGATAACTGTCCCCACAATGGAGAAAAACTACAAAAAGCAGTTCTTAAAATCGCTCAAACCTGGCAAATCAAAAAACTGATTCCAAAAGAATTCATAGACTATCTAACGGATAGCAGCAAAGTTGCCTTCCCATGGACGATGATTGATAAAATCACACCCAGACCAAATGAAAAAATCGCAGGACTATTAAAAAAAGACGGTTACGAAGATGCTGCTCTGATTATAACCCGAAAAGGAACTTACTGCTCAACCTTCGTTAATTCTGAAGAAGTTCAATACCTCGTAATTGAAGATCAATTTCCCAACGGTCGCCCTCCTTTGGAAAAGGCCGGTGTTTACTTCACAGACAGAGAAACTGTCAATAAAGTTGAAAAAATGAAAGGCTGTACTTGCTTAAATCCCCTGCATACAGCTCTTGCTATTTCAGGCTGTCTTCTAGGTTATAAGCTTATTTACGATGAGATGAAAGATAATGACTTACGAAAAATGATTGAAATTCTGGGCTATAAAGAAGGTTTACCTGTCGTAGTAGACCCAAAAATCATTAATCCTAAAAAATTTCTTGATGAAGTCCTTACAAAGCGTTTCACAAACCCCTTTATGCCGGACACTCCTCAAAGAATCGCGACGGACACATCTCAAAAACTTTCAATTCGCTTCGGTGAAACCGTAAAAGCCTATCTTGCAAATCCAGAACTCGATGTAAAATCCCTCGAAATCGTGCCTCTCGTTCTCGCCCTTTGGTGCAGGTATCTTCTCGCCATTGACGATGAAGGCAAATCTTTTGAACTCTCAAGCGACCCATTCTTAGGGGAAGTTTGTATGATTCTTGAAGGAATAAAATTTGGTTCCCCAAAAGAAGAATTTGAGCCAAAACTAGAAACCCTGCTCTCAAATGAAAAAATATTTGGTTTCAATGTGAGCGAATCCCCTATTGCCGAAAAGGTAAAATCATATTTTGAAATCATGATAAGCGGAAAGGGAAAAGTTCGGGAAGCTATTGCTCAAGCTTGCAGAAAGTAATCAGATTTTTATAATATCCGTCTTCGTCAACTAAATAAGAAATCGCGTGCGGAGCATTTTCCACTAAATATAAGAATTTGTCGCTCGTGCAATACTGATAATTCGCGATTCCCATTTCAACAGGAACATACGAATCTCCTGTTCCGTGAATAAAAAGCACTGGTATCTTGTTGTACCGCAAACCTTTGAATGTATCATATTCATCAAAGTCAAAATCAGCAAGCAAATTTGCCATAATATTCCCGATTCCCAAAAGTAATCTCGGAAGCGGGAAATTTTTATCTTTTCTCACTACTTTCCACATAATTTCGTAAGGAGATGTATAACCGCAATCAGCAACAACGGATTGCAAGTTAGTGGGCAAATCAAAACTTAGTGTCATCAAAACCGTGGCACATCCCATCGAAATTCCCTCAAGATAAAGGGGGAGCGTGTCTCCATAAATTTCGTTCACTTTAAACAGCCAGTCACGGACATCATAGCGTTCTTTTATGCCAAAAGTAATGTAAGTTCCTTCACTTTTACCATGTGCACGCTGATAAGGAAGTACGACATTATAACCAAGTTCATGAAAAAATTTCGCAAGCGTGGCGTATTCTCGAAGCGGAGCTGACTGATGACCATGAATCAAAAGCCATGTTCCCTTCGCATTTTCGACAGGAAGATTATAAGCGGTAAGTTGAAGCCCGTCAAAAGACTCTATTGAAATTTCCTCAGGATTCTGAGAATAGAACCATTCGGTGTCAGCTTTGTTTTTCTGCAAATTCTCTTCTGTTACAAAATGTTTTTCGTCAACTGAACTCGGATGCCCCTCACTCCGCATACAATTTGGCTTGAACAGTCCAAAATAAACTCCAACAAAGGCAAGCACGGTAATTCCAGCAAAAATTCCGACAGGAAGTGAAATTTGTTTGAGAAGAGTCTTTGTTTTTGAAGTCATAATCTTTTCCAGTTTTTCTATTCGATTTCGTAAGATTCGCCGTATTTTACGATTTGGACTTCCGGGAAGCCATGCTCTTCAAGATGTTTTTTGAAGAATTCCTGAGCATCCTTTTCACCGTGAACCATAAAAATCTTTTTGAGGCGGCTTGTGTCGATTGTTTTGAGCCATTTCGTACATTCCTCGTAATCGGCATGGGCAGAAAAGGCATTGATACACTCAACATTCGCCTTAACATCATACTCATCTCCCATGATTTTTACAACTTTTGCACCGTCACGGATTCGCCGTCCCAGCGTGTTTTCTGCCATGTAGCCGACGATAAGAATCGTGTTCCGCGGATCAGAGATATTGTTGGCGATGTGGTGAACGATTCGACCGCTTTCACACATGCCGTCCGCAGAGATGATAATCATTGGGCCTTCTTTTTTATTGAGATTTTTTGACTCTTCCAAACTGTTGACGAATGAAAGAGAGCCGAATCCGAATGGATTTTTGTGATGCTGTAAGAATGCCTCGTGGATATCATCGGAATAGCACTCCTGATGAACCTGAAAAATCGAAGTGGCGTTAATTGCCATAGGTGAATCAACATAAATCGGAACAGACGGAATCTTTTTTTTGTCTACCAGCATGTGCAGGTAATAAACGATTTCCTGAGTACGCTCAATGGCAAAAGACGGAATAATGACTTTGCCTTTTTTTTCGATAGCACGACGCACGATTTTACGAAGTTCGTCCATAGCGACAACTGTGTTCTCGTGCTTACGGTTACCGTAAGTGCTTTCAATGAAGATATAATCTGGCGGCGGTACATTCGTAGCCGGGTCGCGGATAATGGGCTTTTGCTTTCGGCCCAAGTCACCGGTGTAGAGAATACGGATTTCATCCTTGCCCTCGCGCCGGTCATGGCCGCTTCGCCGTTCAGGCCCTTTGTACTCAGCCTGTTCTTCTGGAGTTGCCTTGCGACGGTCAGATGTGGCCCGCTTGTCGTCCTTTTTCCAGCCGAAAAGCTTATTCCAGATTCTAAGGGCGTTACTGTCGCTTTCTTTGATTGGCTTTCCGTTTGCATCGCGCTGGCCTTTTATCGTGATATATGCAAAGGCTGAGCCCAAAATATGCCCGGCGTCAAAGAATTCAAGCTCCACTTCCGGAGAAATGTACATTTTACGGTTGTAAGAAAGAGTGATTATCTGATTGGCGGCCTTGAGACAGTCTTTTTCGGTAAACATGGGCGTCCAGTTGAATTTCTCGCCCTTTTTTTGAGCCTGTTTTCGCAAATACTCGGCATCTCTTGCCTGAATACGGGCGCTGTCCATCATTACCAGGTCAGTCAAATCGCGGGTTGCGGGAGTGGCATAAATGTTACCGTTGTAGCCTTTTTTTACGAGCAAAGGCAAAAGACCAACATGGTCATAATGGGCATGGGTGAGAATAACAGAATCAATTTTATCCACCGGAATCTCAAAATTTCGGTTTTTTTCGTCTGACTCGGCGCGCTTTCCTTGAAATGCGCCACAATCAATCATATAAGAGCGACCATTGATTTCGATAATATGCTTTGAGCCAGTGACTTCCTGAGCCGCACCAAGCGAATAAACATGAACAGACATAGGTGCCTCCTTTCTTTCATTTTCCCCCATAAATTCGAATTTCACAAGGAATTTTTTCTCCCTAGACTTTTATTCTTTTTGCTTTTACAATTAGAAGATTAAAAAAATTGTTTTCGAGGATATTTTGTATACACGAGAAATAAAAACGCCACCGGAGAAGATTGTTCACAACGGTAAGATCGAATTCGGTACTTTCGGGGGGCTTTTACCGCAGCTCGACATTCGTGGCGTTCGCACTCCCTTTGCAGGATTCCCGCTTCCAAAGGTCATTACAAATTTTCGCATTCAAAGTTCACTCATGTTCTTCTTTAACATAGGATCATACATAGGAACTGTAGATTTTTTTGACCACAAGGTTTTTGGCTTTGCAGATGTAGTCTTTTGGAACAAAGAGTCTGGGCGCAAATTCGCTTACCGCTCCTTCATGGGTCCTCGCCGCCGTTTTATCCCCCACAACATGAAAATAGGATTCTGTGCGAGTTTCAACAAAAAACGCTATATTCGCGTAAGTTGGGATCATCAGAGGGACAGGCTTTCCATGATTTTCAATCTCAAAGGCGATTCTTCAAGACCTTCAGCGCAGGCAGCTTTTGTAGCCCATTATTCAGATTCGTCTTTTTGTGAAACAGCAAGTGTTGTTCCTTTCCCGTCAAAAAGGCGGTGCTCGGCGACATACATGGCCGCCCCTCAAATCCACGGCACAATCACTATGGAAAAAACAAAACTTTCCGAGGAAGTCAGTCAGGAAGACTTAAATGGCTCAGCCGTGCTTAGCATTAACCGTGCCTATTACAACTTTCACTCAATTTCTGAATTCATAGTTGCTTCTGGAGAAATTAACGGAAAAAAATTCACTTTTCAGATGTTTACCACGCAAGAAAACGCCGTAGATTCCGACAATATAAACGGGAATATTCTCTGCATTGACGGAGAATGTACCCCTTTGCCCCCCGTTACAATCACGCATCCATTCGGGCTCTCAAAAAAATGGGTGATTCAAGATTTTGAGAATATGGTTGACCTGACATTCACTCCGACATCCGAAAATCATCGGGATGTCACATTTTTTGTCATGAAAAGTCAGTTGCATACTATTTTCGGAACCTTCGAAGGGGTAATAAAAACAAAAAACGGAGAGGACATCATTCTTCATAATTTTGAAGGAATCGCAAAAAATCAGCTTTTACGATTATAACAGAGGAAAACTATGGCAGATAAACCAGAAGCAAAATGGGAACCAGGAACACTCGACAACACACGAAGAAACATCGGTCCGATTGATGAAGCCGAAGCCAAACGAATGATGCAAAAACTCGGTGGCGAAGTTTTCACAGAAAAATCCGCTCCCATAGACTACTCTGCTCTTCCGAAAGCACGAGAATACTCAAAACGCGTTGTCGGACGGTCTGCCTCAAGCGTTTCGTCTCAAACGGCAAAATCTTCGGCAAGCATTCCTGCCGGAGGAAAAGTCGGATTCGCCACAAAAGAAAAGCCTACAAGAATCGGCTCACTTCCTGAACTCACAGCAAAGGAACGCGCTCTCATGGACAGAATCATGATGAGCGAAGATTACAAAATTAAACCAAATTACGGAATTTTTAATTTTGTCCGTAGATTCAAAAAAAATGGCAATGAAACTGTACGAAAAGCCTTTATCGAATACAATCTTCAAAAACACACTGAGCATTTTCAGGAATTTATCACAACTGTAAAATCTATAATCCAGATTTCCCCAGACACTTACAAGTCGAAAATCCTCTCTTCCAGTGAAGATAAATTCCGATTCCTCAAAACGGTCGGTTCCTGGACGATGAAAGATATAAAGAAACATCTCTTTGACTTGCAGGATGCAGAAGAAGTTACAGTCGCCATGATGATTCCCTTTGTAAAGGCGATGTACCAGGATTTAATAAAAATCTACTATCTTGGCGAAACAAGAATTTCAAATTTCTTTAAAGAGATTTACAACGATTTGGCAAAATATCCTAAATTTGACACAAAAAAAGCCCAGATTCTGTCAAAAACTGGTATTACTGAATGGTTCTACTTGTACAGTCAGGTTATAAAAGGTTTGTACCCACTTTTAATGCGCATGTCTACGACTAAATTTGACTACTTTCAAGATTTTTTTCTTGTACAGACTTCAAACATTCTCTCCTTCCTTGAGCTGACTAAATTCGATCTTCTCCTTCCAAATAAAAAAGGCGATAAGCCAGCTGAAACCAAAACAGAAGAAAAATCTGCCGAAGAAAAGAAAGTCGAAGAAGAGGAACAAAAGAAAAAGAAAGAAGAAGAAAACAAAAAATCCGACATCGTTGAGGCAGGAATCAAACTGCTCGACAATTTGTTCCCAGAGGCTGGATTCAACCACCTCGAAAAAATGCCGGATATGTTCCCCTATTTCCAGCCGCTCTACCAGTTCCGAGACGGCTACAATCTTCTTGCCCCGGAAAATCCGCTCCAGATTACGGTTACGCTCTTGCGTATCACAGAGGATATCTTCCAAGGTCTTCGAAATGTGGTCTTCACAGAAGAAAACGAAGAGGATGTCTCTCAAAACACAGAAAAACTCTCTACGGTTTTGAGTGAATGGTCGGTCTACCGCGAAGTTCTTTTTGAACGACAATATGCTGATCAAATCAATGATTTCGTAAACAATGAATATTCTCAAGGCGATTACAAATCAACTCTTTTCGGTAAAAAAATGATTACTTCTATGCTCTGGCAGACAAAATACAATTTTCTTCCCTATTTTGAATTTGAGCAACTTCTTCTCGAAAAACCAAAGAACGATAGTCAGTACCGTCCAATGTGTATCCGAGTCGGCTTTTTGCTAAGATTCTTCACCACACTTTCACGCAACATAGATATGGCAAAAGGTCAGGGCAATGTCATGGGTATCCAAAATCCCTGGGAAAAATATAAATTTGATATTCCGAATGTCGTATCGAAACGAATGGATGTCCTTCTCGGTGCAAAAAAGGCAACGAATTCCGCCGCAACAAATGCAAATCTCATAAAATACTCCTTGATGATTGTTTCCGTACTCGACTGGTGGGTAAACAATCCTACAAGTCCGGCTTATTCAACTGATCCAAGCAAAATTTACCGAATAAATCAGGAAGACGGCGCGCCAGCTTTCAGCGTTCCCACAAGAAACGATCAGAACAAGCTTTTTGCCGACAGAGTAAAGCAAACTATCGAAAAACAAAAAGCCGCCGCGGGAAAATAAATGGAAAAAGAAGTCGAAGAAAAATTTCTTGCGCTTGAGACAAAAATCGCTTATATGGACGATTTTATCAACAAGTTGCAAGAAGAAGTCGTTGAGAGCCAAAAAGAAATTCAAATTCTGAGAGAAGAAAACAGAATTCTTTCAGGAAGGATTCAAGATTTGTCAGAAAATTTGGAAATTCCGAACAGGAAGCCACCACATTACTAGAAACAAAAAGGGGATGACCAATAAGTTCAAAAAGTGTCATTTTCGGCCAGCCCCTTTGTTCATTATTTAAGGTAAAATTAGTCGCGAGACTGCGACCAGCCCACCAATGCGATGACCCATCCGAGGATAATTACGATGAGACCAATGCCGATATGATTTCCGACTGCCTTGTGAGCCATTTTTACAAGGCCTTTTGCCCATGGAGCAAGATTAAGGTAGTTGAGAAGTACATAAAGTCCGCCGATAATTGAAACAATGAGCGCAATGAGTTTGACCGGTAATTTTACTTTGAGAGAGACAAAGCAAAATACAATACCTGCGATAGCTCCGCCAAGAGCAAGGATTGAGCCGATTTTTAAATCGCCGCTTCCATCAACGATTGCATTAAAGGCGCTAGAGCCACCGCCAAAAAATTTACTTGCCGTAAGGGGGAGAAAACATCCAATAACAACAAGTGCCAAACCGATAAGATACAAACTAAGCATACCAGATTTTTTTGCCATTTCTAAATCCTCCTATTTTCAAATGGTAATCTAATTATAACGCATTTTTCTAAAACAAGAAATAAATTCTTTTGTTTAGAATTTTGACTTTTTAGAGAATTCATCTGATAATATACGAAGAGAGTAAAGCGATATATATAGGGATATTGTTATGAAAGCAAAAAAAGAAAAAATCGCAAAACCACCAAAGGTAAAGCCTCCTAAACCTCCAAAGGTAAAAAAAGAGAAAATTAAATTCCAAAAAAGAAAATTCTCCGAATCCCTTGCTTTCAAATTTGAAGTTGCGGTCTTTATTCTTCTTATCTTGTTTTTCTCTCTTTTAGTAGTCATTCTGAATTTTACAACCAGTCGTGACAGCATAAAATCATATTCTAACTTATTCAGCACACTTTCTGAAAGAAGCTCAACTGCTCTCACTTACTGGCTCAACGGTTATTTCAAAGATCTTCGTGTTTTCACAAAAAACGAAATTTTCCTTGAAGGCGATGTTCAAAGCGTACACAAATACATCATAGATAACCCGACTCTTATCGGTAACGATTTTGAATATGTCGGTGTATGCGGCCTTGACGGAATGCTCTATACATCAAACGACACTGCTTTCAATGTAAAGCAAACCGAGTATTTCAACGATATCATCGAAAAAGGACACGGAAGCAGCATAACGAATCCTGAACATTCCTCAGAAACAAACAGTGATGTCTTTTATGTCGCGCTTCCTGCGGTCGATAAAAACGGAAAACTTTTCGGTCTCTTTATGGGAGCACTTTCAATCAGTAATATTCAGACAGAAATATTAAAAATCAATGTTGGCGAGCAAGGCTTCGCATTTGTTCTCGACGGAAACGGAGCAACAATTGCTTATCCAGACGAATCAGAAATAATGAAAAACATTTCTAGTATGGATGATGAGGCAACGGGTCTTATCGGATTCAAAGATCTTGCTTATTCAATGGTCATGGGAAACAATGATATCGCAAAAATCATTAACAAAAATTCCGGCCACATTGACTATGTTTTCTTTTATCCGATTTATGATACAAACTGGTCTCTTGGTCTTTCTCTTCCAGAACGAGAAGTGCTTGCATCTGCACGAAAAAGCGGATATAACATTGCGGCCTTTAGCTTTATTATTGCTATTCTTCTCATAATATTCATCGCAATTTACATGAAATTCATGCTTCGTCCGCTTCTTATGCTCAATCATTCCATCAAAGAGATTGCAAAAGGCGATGCAGACTTAACAAAACGAATCGAAATCAAATCAAAAGACGAAATTGGCGGTGTAGTTCAGGGGTTCAACACATTCATAGAGAATTTGCGTCAAATTATCACACAAGTTAAAAGCTCAAAGAACGCCCTCCAATCCGTAGATAATAATTTGCAACTCACGACAAAGGCAACAGGGATTTCTATCGACCAAATTTCTGCTGACATGACAAATGTTTCATCACAAATTGACAGTCAGAGTGCCAGTGTAGAACAAACAGTCAGTTCGGTCACACAGATTGCAAAAAACATAGAAAATCTAAACCTGCTTATCGAAAGTCAGTCTAACGGCGTTAATCAGGCAAGCGCAGCGGTAGAACAAATGATTGGTAACATCGTTTCGGTCTCAAAAAGCACTGAAAAAATGGCTCAAGCATTCAGCCAGCTTGAACAATATGCGCGCAGCGGAATCGAAAAACAAAATATTCTGAATGAGCAGCTTGCGACTATTGAAGAGCAAAGCCAAACCTTGTTCCAAGCAAACAGAACTATAAGCAAAATCGCAAGCGAAACGAACATTCTCGCCATGAATGCGGCAATAGAAGCGGCTCATGCAGGCGAGGCTGGAGCAGGATTTAGCGTCGTTGCAGACGAAATCCGCAATCTTTCAGAAACATCGGCCAAACAGTCAAAGGTTATCGGTGCAGAACTTAAAAAGATTCAAGAGTCTATTACGACAGTCGTTGCATCTTCTGAAGAAGCAAAATCTGCTTTCAATGCAGTCAGTGCAAACATTCAGGAAACAGATCAACTTGTTCGACAGATTAGCGGTGCAATGGAAGAAAGTGAAACAGGAAGCCACCAAATCACTGACGCTCTCAAGATGATGAACGACTCGACCGTTGAAGTTCGTACTTCATCTCAGGAAATGTCAGCCGGAAACCAAACAATTCTTGAAGAAGTTAAGGTTTTACAGGAGGCTACTGCCACAATCAAAGAGAGCATTGAACGAATGTTCGATGGTGCTAATCAAATCGTAAAGAATGGCTCGACCCTTTCGGATATTTCAAACACAATGGAAGAGTCAATCCGGCAAATCGGAAGCCAAATCGATTTGTTTAAGGTTTAGCGAGCAATCACTTGATACATTCTTCGACATCCATGTCGTGACGAGAATTCCTGACGGAATTCTCGCGGTCAACCGTCTTTAGCTCGCCTCCGTGCGAGCAATTATCTCATACATGGGAGATTTTCCGGGTTCTAACTCCAAAATATGCTTTTCGCAGGGGAGGGCTTCGCTGGGGTCGTGGGTCACATGCAACAGCGTCGTGGTTCCGGTCTCGGCCACGGTTTCGATTAAGTCCAGGATTTTCTGCCTGTAGCTCTCGTCGAGGCCGTGGCAGGGCTCGTCCAGAATCAGGATTTTTGGGGCTTTTACCGCCGCCCGCAGAATCAAAATCGCCCTCTGCTCGCCGTAGCTCAAATTGCCGAAGCTTTCATGCTCCCGGCCTTCAAATCCGCCAAGTTTGAGCCAGAGTCGGGCCGCCGCAATCTCAACATCAGTTTTCTGCTCATACAAACCGATTGAATCCTTGAATCCTGAGATAATCACGCTCTCCAAGTCCGTGCCGCCAACCATGCGGTATTCCACATGCCAGCGGTAGCTTACGATACCGAGATTCTTTTTAATGTCCCAGATTGTCTCGCCGGTGCCCCGTTTGCGGCCAAAAAGCCAGACATCGTTGCAGAAAACCTGATGATTGTCGCCGGTAATCAGCTCAAGGAGAGTGGTTTTTCCGCTTCCGTTGGGGCCTCGGATAAGCCAGTGCTGGCCCCGCTTCACTTCCCAGGTAAAATCAACCAGAACGCGGTGGTCATCCCAGCCCACATTAACCTTGTTCATTTTAACCAGAGATTCATCCGCCTGAGTAGCAGAGTCTTTTCCGCCGTCATTCTGCAAAATCTCCGTGTCTTTTTGAATCGCCTTCAATTCGCTGACAAATTCGTTTTTTTCAGCCTCGCGGGATTTCGCCTTTTCTTCCTCCCGCTCAGAAATCAATTTTTCGTAATCCGATTTTGTGCCGCAGAAAGAGACTTTTCCCTCCGCGAATTCAAGGACATTTGTAATAGTGTCGGGAATCTCGTGGTATCGCTCCATTCCCAGGATTATCGTTGTGCGCGGGTCTTTTGAAGGAGAATTTTTCTGCTTTCCCACGATTGTCTTAAAGAATTCAAGGAGAATCGAACGGCTCTGAGCATCAAGGCCTGCAAAAGGATCGCTTAAAATAAGAAGTTTTTTCCCTGAAAGAAGGGCTCGGCAAAGCAAAGTCCGCCTGATTTCGCCAGTGGACATGAATTTAAGCCCCCGGTCAAGGATTTTCTCAACGCCGCAGAGCTTGACTTCAGGCAGAGTCTCAAGGCGCTGGGCAATGGCCGGCAAGGGAAGATTGCGGTGCTTTGCGTCAGGTCCGCCCAAAACCTCGCAGATAAACCGCCGGCCGGTTCGCCCCTCGTCAATCTTGTTCATGTACTCGCTTTCGTCCAAATCCCGCTCTTGTTGAATCAGGCTGGCTGCCCGCTCCAAAGAAACGATTTCCACAGAATCCGAGAATTTTGAGGAATAGCTGCCCGTGGAATCATTTGGCAAAATCTGCTTTTCTCCGGCCAGGGCTCGCAAAAAATCAGCCTTTCCGCCACCGTTCGGCCCGATTACAAGCCAAGCCTCGCCCGCGTTCATCTTCCAGTCCAGCGAAGCGATATTCGTTCCATGCAAATCCTGCACGCGGCAGTTGTTTATGTAAATGAGTGAATTTTCTTTCATAATGAGGAAATTATAGCAAAAAAGTTATGAATGAGGAATTAGGAATGAGAAATTAGGAATTAGGGCGCCCCCTTCGGGCTGAGCTATCCGCCGTTCCGCTATCGCTTCATTCCTTCGCTTCGCTACGGAACGGCTAAAGCCGCGGCTACTATCTCTGGCGCATCGGCTTTTTATGACATTTTCTCTTCTTTTTGATATGATGTCTTTCATGAAATTTTCCTCGAAATCTTTCTTTCTCACGATTTTTCTCTTTTCTTCTATAAATAATTTTCTTTCAGCAAAAGACTACGAGAAAAAGATTTATCTCTGGGACGGCGTTCCCAAAATGGAAACGCAAAAAAGGGACACGATTTTGTACTATTGCCCGGCGAAGATTAGCGGGGCAAGCCCGGTAATGACAGAGGGGGACGACAGCAATGACCGTAATGCCGAACTCGACCGCATTAATCATCACGGTCTTTCTGATTCGATAGCTCCTACAGCAGCCGTTATCATCTGTCCGGGTGGAAGCTATCATCACTTGGGAATGAGCCACGAAGGCTTTGCCTCTGCCCGCTGGTTTTCTTCTCACGGAATCGCGGCTTTTGTTTTGCGCTACCGTGTGGCCTACAACTGCCACCACTACCCCGACCAGCTTGAAGACATTCAGATGGCTATCGTCTATATCCGCGAACATGCCGAAGAATTCAATATCGACAAGAGTAAAATCGGGGCAATCGGCTACAGTGCCGGCGGTCACTTGGTCACGATGGCGGGCGAATTCGCCACAAGTCACAACGAACTTACAAAACTTGGAATCGAAACTGAGGAAAGTCTGCGCCCTGACTTTGTGATGCCGATTTACCCGGTCGTCACTATGCAGGACGACATAGCTCACAAATGGAGCCGAAGAAGCTTGCTGGGGCATCAGTGGAGCGCACCGAATGCAACAAAGGGCTGGAGTCCGCTAAATTTCTGGGGACACGCCTACTCACAAAGCCTCAAAGACGAATTCTCAATGGAAATGAATGTTCCAGACGATATGCCGCCAGTCTTTCTACTGGCCTGCGAAGACGACCCGGTGGTAATTTACGAAAATTCCCTGCGACTGGAAGCTGCCCTCACCGAAAAAAATATTCCGCATATTTTCGTAAGCTACCCAAAAGGCGGCCACGGCTTCGGCATGAAAGAAAATTCGTATATAATGAAGGAAAGTCACTGGAACAACGAAAAATTGCTTCCATGGCTTAAAGAAATCGGTATAATTCAATAAAATAAACTAGGAACTAAAATGAAAATAACACCAGACTACACAGTAATTTATAATGATGATGATATCGTTGTTCTCAACAAGCGAAGCGGGCTTTTGATTGCAGCTGACCGCTACGATGAGGACGCGCCCCGCCTCGACCTTGAGGCCTCAAAAGAATTCGGCAAATTGTTCGCAGTCCACCGAATCGACAAGGATACTTCAGGCTGCGTCATTTACGCGAAAAACGCCGAGGCTCACAAAAATCTTTCAATGCAGTTTGAAAACCGAGAAGTCACGAAAATCTATCACGCCCTCGTTTTAGGGCATCCAATGTGGGAAAGCAAAAAAGTGGATTCAAAGCTTTTGGTTGACGGAGACGCCCGCCACCGCACGGTGCTCAATCAAAAATACGGAAAAGTCGCCATCACAGACTTCAAAAATCTGGGGAATTGCGGCCCTTACTCGTGGATTGAAGCCCGCCCCCACACAGGCCGCACTCACCAAATCCGCGCCCACTTGCAGTCTTTGGGGATTTCCATCGTCTGCGACCCTCTTTACTCAGGCAACCAGCACCCGGTTCTTCTTTCTGAAATCAAAAAACGCTGGAACGGCGACGAAAGCCAGGAACGCCCTCTTTTGAGCCGCCTCGCCCTTCACGCCTACAAGCTCACTCTCACCCATCCAAAAAGCGGCGAAAAAATCACCTTCACCGCGCCCTATCCCAAGGACATGGAAGCGACCCGCAAGCAGCTGAGCAACATTTTCGGCGTTGACCCCCTCGCATAAAAGTAAGTGACAAGGCGGCGGGCGATGTAATAAACGCGCTGGCAAAGGCTTTGTACTGTGATTTTTATGAGGTTATGGAAATCAATCTGAATGAGTGATAGAATTAGGTTAATGAAAAAATGCCTTTCCGTCCTGATTTTCGCATTTCTCTCTTTTTCAACATTTGCAGTCTCCTTGGATGATTTTTCCCTTTCCGTGGAGCCCCTTTTCGGCATGAAATACGGTCAGATTGACGAGTATGTGTTCCTTAAAAAATCAAACTTTTCCAATGACAAACTAAGCGAGCTGAACTGGGAAATCCAGCCGGAGTGGTATTATGGCTTTAATATCCATGGCGGCTTGAAGCAATTTTTTGTCGAAACGGGCTTAAAATTCGGAGTTTCCGGTAAGACCGGGCAGATGATGGATTCAGACTGGTTTAATGCACAAACGTCGTCTATGCCACATGGCGTATCTTCAAAAAAAGCAGCCGGACATGATTACAAGACCCATTATTCCGAGCATGACAATAATCTCGATTATGACATAAACTTCAATATCAAGGGCGGATACGAGTTTCGTATTTTTGAGATTTTCGGAATAAAGCCTTCACTTTCCTATGATTACCAGAACATAAAATTCACTGGCAGAAACGGCAAGGGGTGGTATGGACTCGGCCGGAATAGGAAATTTTATGACCTTTATGAATACTATGCGGCCTATGATGACACGGCCAATCAGTATAGCCAAGAATTTTCCGGAAGGGTTATCACTTACCAGCGGGAACTTTCTTTGTTTTGGCTTGGAAGTGATTTTTCCGTTGATTTACCCTTGCATTTTTCTGTGACGGCAGGTTTTTTCTTTGCTCCTTATGTTTATGCAGTTTCTTATGATTGCCATCTTACAACAAACATAGACTACGCTGACTTAACAAAAGGAAGTTTTTCGGCTTTCAAATGGAATCTTGGCGCGACATACAACATCACTCCCAAACACTCAGTATCACTGAATGCTGAATATCTCTATATGCGCGTGCTTCGAGGCAAAGACTACTTTAAGCAAGCCTCATCAAACACCTACAAAGAATCATCTGAGGCTGATGGCGGTGCCGGAGCAAAATACTTCAACCTTACGCTTTCCTATAAATTTAAAATCCTATAGCCGGATGGACTTTTGTTTTGAATGACACTTTTGACAAAAATGTCATTTTAGTGTAGACTGTTGGCATGAATAATCTTGTCGCATTGTGCGCAGTTGGCGCAGAAAAAACTCTGGGAAACGAAATCAAATTTCTCGGCTACAAACTCAACGGAAACGCCCCTGGCCGAGTTTTCTTCATTGGCGATGACGATGCCCTTTTCCGCGCAAATCTCTGTTTGCGAACGGCTGACCGGGTTTACTTGGAGCTTGCCCGCTACCATGCCGAAGACTTTGACCAGCTCTTTGACGGCGTTTATTCAGTCGCCTGGCAGGATTTTCTCAAAAAAGACTCAAAAGTCACTGTTGATAAAGTCAGGACTTACAAATCAAAATTGAATTCAGAACACGCCGTTCAGGGAATCGTGCAAAAAGCGATTTACAAAAAACTGGGCGATGTATGGAGAATGTCTTCTCTTCCAGAATCAGGCGAAGAAAGCGATGTCCGCGTATTCATCACCGAAGATGAGGCTCAGATTTGCCTTGATTTAAGCGGCTTACCCCTTCACAAGCGAGGCTACCGCACAGACGGCGGAGTAGCCCCAATCCGCGAGACAACGGCTTCCGTCATGCTGCAGCTCATGCTCTGGCGGCGAAAAACTCCCCTTCACGACCCTTTCTGCGGTTCTGGCACACTTCCAATCGAAGCCTGTCTTTACGCCCACAATGTGGCTCCGGGATTTGGCCGCCGCTTCGCTCTGGAAAATCTTCCTATTTTTAACGCAAACCGCGCCCGCGAAATCAAATGTGCCGAGGCCGAAAAAATCCGCACCGATGTGGAATGCCGCATCACGGGAACCGACATCGACCCGTCTGCAATCCAGAGGGCAAGAACAAACGCCGAGCACGCCTGTGTCATGGCTGGCCGCGCCCTTCAGATGATTGGAAGCGACGCGCGAATCGAGCGACCTGATTTTGAAGTCTCTGATTTCAAGGATTTGCACGCTCCCTATGAAAGCGGTCTCATTATCTGCAATCCTCCTTACGGTGAGCGGCTTGGCGAAGAAGAGCAGGCAAAAGAACTTTACCGCAGCATGGCTTCTCTCTTCACGGACTTTCCGAATTGGGAAATCGGCGTAATCACGGCCAACACGCATTTTCAGGAATGTATCGCCCGTTACGCAAGCACCCTTAAAGACCTCAAAGCCGGAAATCTGGACACAACTTTCTACATCTACAACGGCAGCGAAAAGGCAAAAAATCACGCAGGCTCACAGCGAAAACCAGCCCGAAATAAATTCTCTTCAAATCGAGGCAAAAAAGAATGGCGATAGTCGTCGAACATGACAAGCGAAAGCACGAGATTCTTGAAAAATCGCTGGAACTCTTTACCCGCGAAGGCTACGATGATGTAACTTTCCAAAAAATCGCCGACGCATGCGGAATCACCCGCACCACGCTCTACATCTACTTCAAAAACAAGCGGGAAATCTTCACATGGAGCATTAAGCAGATGACAGGCGAGCTTGAAACCCGCCTCATGGAAATCCTCGGTGACAAAAATCTTTCTGCCCAGGAGTGTCTGCGGCAGCTTATGTACTGGGTCATCGACACCTGCGAGCAGAACCGCCCGCTTTTCAATGTCCTTCTAATCTACCTCATCAATTTGCAGAAAACCGGAGTCAGTGCCGAAGACAGGGTCAACCGCCGCGTAATCCGAATCAAGCATCTCCTCAGCATGATTATCATCGAGGGGCAAAAGCGGGGCGAATTCCAGAAAATGCCGGTCAAAACCATAAACAATATGCTTTATTCTCTGGTGGAGTCAGCAATCTTTGAAATCGCCGTTCTTAACAAAAAAGATGTGAGCGAAGTCAAAGCCAGCATCGATTTAGTAATCAAAGGCATTTTAAAATAAGGCTTTTTCCTTTCCTTTTCTCAAAATTTCGGTTATCTTTATAAAGAGATTCTGAGCCGAACTCAGAATGACGGAAATTTTAGGAGAAATCTATGACAAAAGAACAAGAAGCAACCGTTTTGGAAGCCCTCGATATGTTCCGCCCCCAGCTTCAGGCAGACGGCGGCGATATGGAATTCGTCTCAATCGACGAGCAGAACCGCGTCCACTTGCGTCTCACTGGAGCTTGTGGCTCTTGCCCAATGGCACTTATGACTCTCAAAATGGGCGTTGAGCGATACTTAAAAGACGCTTGCCCGGAAGTCACAGAAGTCGTTCAGGAACAGTAAAACGAATTCCTTTCTTCCAGTTTCACAAGAAGACCTTCTCCACCGTGGCATAAGCGAAGTTGATTTTGTTTTTGTCTCAGGGGACGCTTATGTTGACCACGCATCTTTTGCCTCTGCCCTGCTTGGCCGCCTTTTGGAAGCCAACGGCTACACTGTGGCGATTTTGCCCCAGCCAGACTGGAAGAATGTGGAAGAATTCCGCAAATTTGGCCGTCCTCGCCTAGGATTTCTGGTGAGTGCGGGGGCAATGGATTCCATGGTCTCCAATTACACCGCCAACAACAAGCCTCGGAGCGAAGATGTTTACGCTCACGGAGGAGTGGCAGGTCACAGGCCGGACAGGGCCTTAATCACCTACATTTCAAAAATCCGCGAAGCCTACAAGGGCGTGAATATCCTTATCGGCGGAATTGAGGCAAGTTTGCGCCGGACAAGCCATTACGATTACTGGTCAAACACAGTGCGCCGCTCAATCTTGCTTGACTCAAAGGCAGATTTGCTCATGTACGGCATGGGCGAGCACTCGATTTTGGAAATTGCGGCCAAACTCCGAGAGGGAATTCCCGCCAAAGCCATTCGAGGCGTGAGGGGAACGGTCTGGTATACGAGTAAACAGGATGAATTGCCGAATTACCGGCGATGGGATGAAAAGATTGTCGGACAAAAGATGTCATTCCCGTGTTCGACACGGGAATCCGTTGCCATAATGCTTCCTTCCTATGCTGAAATCTCAAAAAACACACCTGAAAGCAAGCAACTATTCGCCGAAAGCTATCTCGTGCAGGAGCAGAACACCGACGCCATTAACGGCCATCGTCTGATTGAGCCGGTTGATGCCCGCTTTATCGTGCAGGAGCCGGCCTCCCTCCCCCTCACCACTCAGGAATTCGACGCCATTTATGAGCTTCCCTTTACAAGGCGATGGCATCCCATGTACGACGCGCCCGCCGAAAACGGCAAGACTGGAATTCCCGCCCTTTCGGAAGTCCAGTTCAGCCTTGTAAGCTCCAGGGGTTGTTTCGGAGCATGCTCTTTCTGCGCCATAACTTTTCATCAGGGAAGGCGCATTCAGGCTCGGAGCCACGAAAGCCTTATAAAAGAAGCGAAAGTCATCACCGAAAATCCCGACTTCAAGGGCTACATTCATGATGTGGGCGGTCCCACGGCGAATTTCCGACACGATGCCTGTAAGTTCCAGAAAGAGCGGGGAGCCTGCCCAAACAAGGATTGCATGGGAACAAACCCCTGTAAAAATGTGAATGTCACTCACACCGAATATGTGGAATTGCTGCGGAAACTCCGCGCCCTTCCAAAAGTCAAAAAAGTCTTTATCCGCTCTGGAATCCGATTTGATTACCTGATGATGGACAAGGACAAATCATTCTTTAAGGAACTGGTCGAGCATCACATTTCAGGCCAGCTGAAAGTCGCGCCGGAGCATGTGAGCAACAAAGTCCTTCGCCTCATGCGGAAAAGCAATCACGAGCTTTACGAAAAATTCGCCGCCGAGTATGCCGAATGGAACAAAAAGTTGGGCAAAAAACAATATCTCGTGCCCTATTACATCTGCTCCCATCCTGGGGCAGGACTTTCAGAGGCAATCGAAGTCGCCCTTTACCTCAAAAAAACAGGCTTCGTGCCAGACCAGGTGCAGGATTTTTACCCCACGCCGGGAAGCCTTTCCACCTGCATGTACTGGACTGGCTTAAATCCGCGGAACCGCCTTGAAAACGGTGAATTTGAGAAAGTCTATGTTGCCAGGGGAGCACACGAACGCCGCTTGCAGCGCGCACTCCTCCAATTCAACCGGCGGGAAAACTGGCCTTTGGTAAAAGAAGCCCTTGAAAAAGCCGGAAGAAGAGATTTGATAAAAGTGCTTTTGCGGTAGGGATTGTAGCCGCGCCCCAGCGTTCCGAAGCAAAGCGAAGGAATGGAGCGGTAGCGGAACGGCGAAAAGCCCGCTCGACCGCCCCAAAATTCTCTTTAAAAAAATTCTAATTTCGTATATAATAATAAAATATTTCACTACGGTGGAGCCAAGCTTTTATGAAAAGCCTTGAAGTTAAAATCGCATATATAAACAACGACTTAAAAATACTCGACCGCAACACAGAATTCTACAGCTATTTTGAAAAAGTCGGATTTCTCTACGAAAATATTGCCGACATTGTCGTTCCAGAGCAACAAGAAAAATTTACCAAATTCATAAGAACCAGCAACTCACAGGCTGAATTCCGAGTCTTTAAGTTCAAAAAAATCAATGGCGAAATTCTGCACAATCTGGTCTCTGCCAAAGAAGACTTTTACAACAACAAACCATGCCTTGTAGTGCGCATAATTGACCCAACTGTTGCCCTTCTTTTCATAAAAGATGCGATTTTTTACGAAAAAAAGATTTCCACGGCTCTTTCCCTTACAAACGAATATCTCTTCTTGTATGAGCAGAGCACGAATATCATAAAAATCGACAACTTCATTCAAAACAAAAAAACAACCGTCTATGAGCAGGACTTGGACTCTTGGTGCGAGGATGTCATTTCAAATTCTTTGATTGCCGAAAATGACATTCACCTCTTTAACGAAAAAATGTCCGAGCTAAAACAATGCAAGGATTCATTCTCACTAACGATTAACTGCTCATTGCGCGCAGGTCACTCAGTTTTTGAGAGAATGTGTTTTAAGGCCGAACGCTTAGAAAACAACGGCTCTGTTTACATGGTTGGTCGAATTCTTCCTGAAGTAATGATTGAACAGGCCGAAAAGTCAAATGAAATTCTTCAGGAACTCAAACTCGATGCCCTAACCGGAGTCTACAACAAAAAAGCCATCACAAATTATGCCGAAAAACGATTCGTTCCTGGCACAAAAGAAAATGCCGTCCTTGCAATCGTTGACCTTGACCACTTCAAGCCTGTAAACGACGCTTACGGTCACTTGGCAGGCGATAAAGTCCTCGAAAAAGCAGGCCTCATTCTCAAGGAACTTATCGGTGATAATGGTGTGGTCGGTCGCTATGGTGGAGACGAATTCCTTATTATTCTCGAAGACATGGACGAATCCAAATTCCGTAGCATTTTCCGCACTATAAACAACGACATTCGCTCTACTTTTGAAGACATGTTCACAGACATAAAAGTTACGGCTTCCATAGGCTCTGCCTTCTATCCAAAAGACGGTCCTTCTTTCGATGAGCTTTTCAAGAAAGCCGATTTCTGCCTATATCGTGCCAAAGACAAAGGACGCGACCGTTATGTTTTCTTCCGTGATGATTTGCACGGCGAACTTTACAAAAAGGCAAGCGAATCAAAAACTGAAGGAATCAAATATGATGTGCGCGAAGTAAAAGAACTCAAAAGCATGTCAGACTTCCTGCTCAATCTCGGTGCACAGTCAAAACCGGCAATTATCACCGTTCTCGAACACATGCTCAAAACATACAATCTTGATTCAATCAACATATATTACGGTGAAGCTATGGCAAGAATGCACGCTTTCGGCCAGCGCCCCGATAATCTCTCTGATGCGCGTTATGTCTATTCAGAAGAATTCACACGCGCGCTTGAAGGAAAATCTTTCGTTAAAGTTGATTTCACAACAGAACTTAAAGAATCTGCAAAAGATTTCGGAAAGATTCTCGACAATCGTGGCGTAAAATCCTCGATTCAGTGCATTCTCGGCACCCCGGAGCGCATTCTCGGTCTCATCACATTTGACCGACTCAAAGAAGGCGCAATGTGGGCAGAATACGAAACGAATTGCTGTATCATGGTGGGTGCGGCTCTCAATCTGCTTCCAGAGTCAAAACTCCGTGTCCTTTTTATGTAATATTATGAAGCCATTTTCCGCTTTTTACGCGCCAGACTCCGCAAATCGTTTTAAGAACCTGCTCGCTTTCAAGGCAAAATAAAATCACCCAGGCAGGCTGGCGCCACACAAAAGTCGCAAGGCAGCCCAGAGGAATCGCAATCAGCCACATCCAGCCGTTATCGATAATCGAAGCGAAAATCGTGTCGCCACCAGAACGGCAAACGCCCACGATAATCAGCATGTTAAAGGCACGGAAAGGATACATTCCCATAAGTACAAAGAGCATTGACTGAGTAATGGCGATAATATGCGGCTCAACATTAAAAATCGATGGCAAAATACGAGAAATAGGGAAAAGCAACAAGCCAATAATCGCTCCCATCAAGGGGAAGAACCAGCAAAAACGGTGAGTGTAAGCCCGCGCGCCCTCTTCCTCGCCAGCGCCGATTTTCTTTCCCAAAATAACGGAAGCTGCGTTTCCCATGCCGATAAAAAAGACCCAGGTCAACTGACTCACCGTATTCATAATGCTGAATGCGGCAAAAGAATCTGTGCCTGCGTGAGCAAAAATAGAATTCTGCGTGGTAATACCGAAGCCCCAGAGAGTTTCTGAAAGCAAAACCGGGATTCCGACAAAAGCGAGCTTTTTAATAAAGGCAAGGTCAAAGCCAAGCAATTCCCGGATTTTTCCCATTGCCTCAAATTTTCTAGTGATTCCTACGGCTAGGGTGATAATCATCTCCACGGCACGGGAAATTACGGTGGCCAAAGCAGCACCGAGAATGCCCATGCGGGGGATTCCCAAAGGTTGACAGCCAAAAATAAAAATCGCATTCAGGCTCACATTCATCACAAATGAAATAGCCGTCGTGACCATAGGAAGAACTACATGCTCCGTGCTTCGGAAAGCCATCTGACAGGAAAAAGAAATCGCCAGCATGGGATAGCAGAAAGCGACAAGCCTGAGATAACGGGCGCCTTCTTTTAGAACCGCCTTATCTTCTGTGTAAAATCGCAGGAGCTTTTCTGGAATTAGCGCGCCGCCAGCCAGAAAGACAATGGAAACGAAAAAGCAGACTAGAAGCATAAAGCCGAATGTCTTTCGGATGCCGGAAATATTTTGCGCTCCCCAAAACTGAGCTATAAAAATCGAGCAGCCCGAAGAGACTCCGAAGACGACCATGTTCAGCATGAAGAAAATCTGATTGCCAAGCCCCACTGCCGCAATAGGCACAGAACCCAACCGGCCAACCATAATCGTGTCCATCATGTTCACGAAAGTCTGCAAAAGATTTTGCAAAATTATCGGAATCGCAATAGAGAAAAGCGTTTTGTAAAAACCATTCAACAAATGTTTGTTCATAAAAGCCCTACAGGATGTAGGGTAAGAGTAAAGAGAGAATTTTCGTTAGAAAATTCTCGTACGAATCCGAAAATCCACGGATGGATTTTCGGTTCGCTAATTCCTGAAAGAATGAATCGGAGCCGGAATGCGTCCGCCACGGTTGATGAAGTCCGCGCAACTGAATTTACTTACCGGCATGACAGGACAACCGCCCAAAAGTCCGCCAAACTCAATCCAGTCGCCGGCTTTTTTGCCTGGAGCCGGAATCAAACGCACCGCCGTCGTTTTATTGTTCACCATACCGATGGCAAATTCATCGGCCATAATGCCCGAAATCGTAGTTGCAGGCGTGTCTCCCGGAATCGCAATCATATCAAGACCAACAGAACAAACCGTAGTCATAGCCTCAAGTTTTTCAAGGCAGATTGAGCCCTGCTTGACTGCGTTAATCATGCCCTCGTCTTCTGAAACAGGAATAAATGCACCAGAAAGACCGCCGACGCTCGTTGAGGCCATTACGCCGCCTTTTTTGACCATATCAGTGAGCATTGCCAGAGCCGCCGTGGTTCCAGGACAGCCCGCTCCCTCCAAACCGATTTCCTCAAGGATTCGGGCAACACTGTCACCAACGGCAGGAGTCGGGGCCAGAGACAAATCCAAAATACCAAAATCAACGCCAAGCCGGGAAGCCGCCTCTGCTCCGACCAGCTGACCCAAGCGGGTGATTTTAAATGCCATCTTTTTGATACCTTCTGCAAGCTCGTTAATGGGCTTTCCCTTGTAATCCCTTGCCGCCGCCAAAATTACCCCAGGTCCTGATACTCCAACATTGATTACGCTGTCAGCCTCACCCGGTCCGTGGAAGGCACCGGCCATAAAGGGATTATCCTCCGGCGCGTTGCAGAAAACGACCAGCTTTGAGCAGCCGTTTACCGCGCAGTCCTTGCTGGCCTCACTGGTCTTTTTAATAGTCTCACCCATGAGCTTTACCGCGTCCATGTTGATTCCGCTTTTTGTGCTTCCCACATTGACGCTGGAACAGACAAAATCCGTCGTTGCCAAAGCCTCTGGAATGGAGTCAATCAAAATGCGGTCTGCGGGCGTGATTCCCTTTTGCACGAGAGCCGAAAATCCGCCGATAAAGTTGATTCCCAGCTCCTGAGCGCATTTATCAAGGGTTTTGCAATATTCGACATAAGATTTAGCCTCGCTGGCTCCCGCAACAAGAGCAATAGGCGTAACAGAAACGCGCTTATTGATAATGGGAACGCCAAGCTCCTTTTCGATATCCTGCCCGACTTTGACGAGATTTCCCGCCTTTTTCATGATTTTATCGTAAATCTTCCGGTTGGCTTTTTTTGAATCCGAATCCGCGCAATCCAAAAGAGAAATCCCCATAGTGATACAGCGCACATCCAATTTGTGGCGCAAAAACATATTTACCGTTTCTTGAATCTCAACAGGTGTAAAGAGCATAAATCCTCCAAAAACTTTAAATATCCTACTATAAAATAGCTTAATGTTCAAATAAAGGTCGGTTTTAGACGATTTTTTCAGTTGACGGCAAACAATTTTCCCTTTAATATAATAGAGGTTGATTTTATTTTTTACAGAGGTATATTATGGCTTCAAATACAGTTGCAAAAAAAGGTGAATCAAAATTCGATTCTCTCCCAATCGCAGTTCAAATGCTTGTCGGAATCGGTGTTCTTTTGCTCATCGCGGTAGTCGGTTTCGCAGTTTTCATTGCAGTTGATTTGCTCCTTCTTGATTTTGACCCAATCGGAAAGCTCGTATCTTTGATTTTCGGAAAATAACATAAAGGGGGGAAGTCTCCCCCTCGGCTACAATGTAACGCAGCATAGCTGCTTATCCATTTTCGCCTACCCCCTCTGCGGGGTATTTTTTTGTCTTCTGCCCCGCAACGCCCCGATAACCCATGCTCCTTTTTTATTTTCTTCAAAAGTGTTATAGTCTTTCCCATGGTTTTTTCTAATATTTTCGTTCTTATTTTTCTTGCTGGCACTGCTTTTTCTTTCATTTTAGACATGATTCTTGAGCGAATCGATTTTTCTTTCCGCAAAAAGCACGGACGCGAAGTTCCAGAAATCCTTTCAGCCCAAGTTGATTTGCAAACACTTGACAAAACATGCCGTTACGAAGACGCAAAATATAATCTCTGGATTCCTAGCATTATTCTCGAAGTCATGCTTTCTCTATACCTTGTTTTTTGCGGATTCTACCCTGCGCTTTTTGAGTGGATTATGTCATGGACAAGCAATTCATTTTTCGTGGCAATGCTCTTCTTGATTCTTGGCGGAATTCCCGGCGCCTTTCTTTCTATGCCCTTTGCGCTTTATTCAGAATTCGGAATCGAAAAACACTTCGGTTTCAGCAACATGACATTCAGCATGTGGGTTGCAGACGAAATCAAGGGCTTTTTTATAAATTTAATCATCCTGACTCCGCTTTTGCTCGCTATGATTGGTCTCTTCAAATATGCCTCTGACTGGTGGTGGATTTTGCTGGGCTGCGTCTATTTTGTTTTCTCTCTTGGAATTTCCATCATCTATCCTATTTTCATCGCACCGATTTTCAATAAATTCACTCCCCTTGAAGACGGCGAACTCAAAACGCGATTAGAAGAACTCCTCAAAAAATGCGGCTTTAAGGCCAGCGGACTTTTCGTAATGGACGCTTCCCGCCGCTCCGGACACTCAAACGCCTACTTCACTGGCTTCGGAAAATCAAAACGAGTCGTTCTTTATGACACTCTCATCAAACAGCTTACATCCGAAGAAATTGAAGCCGTGCTTGGCCATGAGCTGGGACACTACAAACATCACCATATTCTCAAAAAAATGCTCTTTATGATTCCGGCTGTCTTCATCGTCCTTTTTATCATTTCCCATTTGGTGAAAATGCCCGCTCTCTATGCGGGATTCGGATTTTTTGCAGAAGAACCAGTGCCTTATCAAATTATGTTCATCGGAGTTTTTTTGCTGAGCCTCGTATTTGGTGAATGGGGAATTTTACTCAGCCCGATTATGAATTTTTTCAGTCGCCGCGATGAATTTCAGGCGGATGCCTTTGCAAAAAAAATCTGCGGAACTGGCGAGCCTCTTTGTACGGCTCTCATTAAACTCAACAAAGAAAACCTGAGCGAAATTCAAGTTCCGAAAATCTACAGTCTCTTCAATTATAACCACCCGCCACTGCTCGAACGCATTGCCGCGCTCAGAAAGTAAAATCAGGATTTAAAATAAAAAAAGGTCAGGGAGACCATGCACAATTCTAATCTTCATAGAGCTGCTGCTTCCGCCCTGACTCGGTTTTGAAGAAAGAATTTGCTGGCGCCTGACCAATGCGTCTACTCTATCATTATTTCACGCGCTTTTCAAGATATTTCATTTTATCTTGTCGGAAATTTGAATCGACATCACGATCAAAGAAATCAATATTTGTGTCGGCCTCAAGCTGATAGAGATTATACGCAAACTCCTCGATGTCACAGTTGCGCTCATAGTCAGTAGGAATTCGATTTGCAATTCGGTAGCACTTATAAACAGGCTTTCCATTATCAAAGTAAAGAATCATTCGGTAAAAATAGGTAGGAATAGCGATGCGATTATTAAAAGCATATTTCAGTTTAAGTGCGTCTTTTTCAAAAATTGCACCAGAATACAGATAAACAGTGCCGTATTTTTTTGCAAGCAGCTCAAAAGAATATGTAATTTTTTCCCAAATTGTGTCTTTAAGCGGTTTGTTCATGAACACAAGGTTAGATGTGTAGAATGATGTTTCTTGAACCGAAGCATCGTGCATTGCATGCGTTTTTGGAAAAAGCTGAACAGGCTCCAGTTTTTGCCCTTCGATATCCTTTTGTGCAATACGAAAACCTTTTACACGAGAATCTACCTTCCATTCAGGCTTCACCGTTGAACCTTCTCCAGAAAGCATTTGCGGTTGCAGTGCGTGCATTTCCCAAATCGGAATTCCGTAATTTTCAGCAAAACCTAATTTGTATGCAGTATTTTCGATTGTATACAAATTTTTTCCTTCGTAAATTGGAGCTCCAATATTCTGCGCAAAAATCGGTGTTGCCAATAACAACAGAAAAATAAACTTTCTCATTTTTTACCCCTCTTTTTTTTGAATTTTACAGCTATTTTTGAAATTTTCCAATAAAAAACAACGGAATTTTATAATTATTTTTTTTGTTTGGATTATTACGGCATTTTGCAGGAAAGAAACATGATATAAAAAAAGGCCAGCTAGAACTGACCTTTATCGTGAGACTGACACGATTCGAACGTGCGACCTCCACCTCCGCAGGGTGGCGCTCTAATCCAACTGAGCTACAATCTCATAAACAAGACTTGGAAGAGTGCTTGTTCTTTACGGAGGCGACAGGAGTTGAACCTGCCCAGCCCGATAAGGAACTGACGGA
>ODAI012746863.1_pt1 | contig 34151 bp, 34 predicted proteins | sample 1539321 | NCBI WGS metagenome assembly ODAI01 (sample SAMN02144231, study PRJEB22623) | gut metagenome | biome: sheep rumen | host: Ovis aries | place: New Zealand
GATAATGTTGTTGTCTTTCCTAATGGTAGTTTTATTACTGATAAGGTTTATTATGATGGAGCTTCTCAGGAATATAGACAACTTGATATTAATTCTTCAGTTAGTATTGAATATTTAACGGAAAATCAAGATATTGCTAGTAAAATGATAAGTGTATCTAATAATATTATTACTTATGATTTTATTAAGAAATATAGAGAAGAAAAAATATTTGAATAAAATGCTACTTTTTGTAGTATTTTTTTTTAATTTCTGCTATAATTTAGTTAGAATAGGAGAAGGGTTGTTATGTTTAGAGAGATAACCGCTATTAGTAAGAATTATGCTATATGTAAAGTAGATAGTGTTATTAATGATGATTTACTTAATTTGAATGTTGTCTTCGAAGAAGATAATAAGAAGATATTAGGTGAAATTGAAGAAATTTCTAATAATGAAGTTAAGATTAATTTCTTAGGGGAATTTCATGATGGTAGATATTATGATGGTATTATTAGGAAACCTAGTACTAAAGCTAGAATTAGAATTATTAATAATGAAGAACTAGCAGAACTTACTAATTATAATGATCCTGCATCAATGATACTTGGTCTTTCTCCTTTATATAATAATAGTCCTATTAAAGTTAATATTAATGATATGTGGAGTAATCATACTGCTATTTTTGGTAATACTGGTAGTGGTAAAACTTATGGTGTTGCTAGAATAGTACAAAATTTATTTAGTATGCAAAATTTTATTCCTTTTAATAGTGTTCTTTTTATCTTTAATAATACAGATGAATATGATAATGCTTTTAGAAGTATTAGTAATTTTAATTATAATTTTAATTATAAGCTATATACGAGTAATATGGATAATAAAGATAATTTATTAAGATTACCTTTATGGCTTTTATCAGTAGATGATTATGCTAATATATTAGATGCTACGGAATATTCACAGATAATGATTATTGAGAAAATGCTTAGTTATGTTTCATTATTTGCAAGAAATGATGATGAGTCTAATAGATATAAGAATCATTTGATAGCTAGTGCTATTGTATCTGTAATGTATTCTAATCAAGTATCTGCAAGAATTAGGGATCAAATATTTTCTATTCTTACTACTTGTCATACGAAAGAACTTAATCTTGATGTTGAAGTAGAAGGGGTAGGATATACGAGAGAATTTAGAAAATGTTTTGATATTGATAGTACTGGTCAATTTGTTGAAAGAATATTGATAACAGATTATATTAAGAAGTTTATTCTTGAAGATGTTCATTGGAATGAAGAATATGTTCCTACTTATTTTACAATAGATGATTTGGAAGTTGCTCTTAACTTTACTTTAATTAGTGAGGGACTACTTCTTAATGAGAAATCTTATAGTGAAGCTACGGCTTTAAAAGTTAAACTTCATACTATTGCTAATAGTTCTCTTAGAAAGTTCTTTGAAGTAGAACAGTTTATGTCTATTAATGAATATATATCTAGTTTAATACTAGTTGGTACTAATAAAAGAGCACAAATTATTAACTTTGTACTTGAAGGTATTGATGATAGATTTTGTAAGGCTTTAGTTAAAGTTTATAGTAGACTTTTATTTATGTTTATGAAATCTCTTCCTAATAGGGGTTCTATGCCTATTCATATTATGCTTGAAGAAGCTCATAGATATGTTCAAAAAGATAATGATGTTAATATTTTAGGATATAATATATTTGAAAGAATTGCTAAAGAAGGTAGAAAATTTGGAGTAGTTCTTGATCTTATTACTCAAAGACCTACGGAACTATCAGAGAATGTTATATCACAGTGTAGTAATTTTATTATATTTAAGATTAATCATCCTAGTGACTTAGAGTATATTGAGAAGATGGTTCCAAATGTTAGTAATGATGTTATTGAAAAACAGAAATCACTTCAATCTGGTACATGCGTAGCTTTTGGTAAGATGATGAAGATACCAATGATTGTTAAAATGCAATTACCTAATCCTGCTCCGACTAGTTCTAATGCTCAAATATTTGATAAATGGATGATACAATGGAAAAATAATTAATACAAAATGTAACCTATTTGGTTACATTTTTTGTTTTAGATAAACGCTTCGCTTCTCGAAATACTTCGTATTTCTTACATACCTTTATTTAGAAGTGTCTTGTATTTAATGATTATTCTGGATAAAAGAAAAATAGAAATCAATTAAGATTTCTGTCTTATTAAATTACCTGATTTTCTTACTAAACCTTTTGGTTGATGAACTGGTTGTTCTGATTCATTAGGTTTATTAACTTTTACTTTTCTTAAAAAACAAATAATAACAGTAGTATTTTTAAAAGTTACATTTATACCTAGATCATTAAATTTTCTATTTATTAATTCATTATCATAATAAACTGAATCTTCAGATTCTTTAAAATTATTTTTTTTAGAAAAATTAATAATTATGTCTACTCTTTCATTATTCATACAACAAACAAGATTTTTTACATTGTCTAAATTTATACAGTTATCAATTTTTTTTCCACTAAGTTCTATGCTGTATACAACATCAAATTCTTTTGCTGAATTAATTGCTTCTTTGATAAGTTCAATATATGCTTCTGCAAATTTTTCATTTACTTCTTGTTTTTTTTGTTCTTCTGCTTGTTTTGCTTTTAATAATTCTTCTTTTTTATGATCAAATACTCTCTGTAGTTCATTATATATATCAATTCTATTTTCCATTTAATTCACCCCCTGAATTGGTTATTACTATATCATAAAAATGGTTGTATGTCAAGTTGTTATTTTCATTCCACTAAATAAATATGTTCATTGCACTAAATAAAATGTATTATTGTAATAGAAGTAGTGCTGCTAATTTACGCAGTTAATAAGATATCTAAACAGTTAAATAAAAAATGTAATCTATTTTATTACATTTTTCTTCTTTTACCTTCTGAATTTTCTTCAGTAGAATTTAAGGATATTACTGTATATGAATCGATTGGATTATAATCATCTTTATATTTTACTATATTAAAACAATCCAAATATTGACATAATTCCATTTCAGATAAAAGCTTTGAGGAATTATCTCTTAAGTATAATATAAAATATGTTCCTTGATAACCTATTGCTCTGGCAAAAAGATCTTTATTTACTAATACTAATTTTTTTCCAATTATATCTTTATCTTCTTTGCATCCTAACATTTTTTTTAATAATGTTAAATCTTTTTTATATAAAGGAACTTTGCACATTAATAGTTTTCGATATTTAATTGAAGCATGCTTTGCTTTATCTATTAAACTTTTACTCTCTTCTATATTCTCAATAGTGCACTCTACAATTTCTAAGTATTCTCCATTATCTTTCATTTTCTTCTCCTTTTATTAATATATACCATATTTTTTTATCTTACTTTTGCTACTGATTCTAATCTTTCTTTTATTTTTTCTTCTTTCATACTATGTTCTCCTATTAAATCATATAGTTCTCTTTCTAGTATATAGATGGCACCCAGATAAAGCAGTCTCACTATTTTTCTCTAGCTTTGATTTATCTTTATAATACAAAATATTTATAATATTCTGTAGATGTTTATTTCTTGATTGTACATCTATTCCATATTCATGTAACAAATCATTTATCCTTAATTCATCATATAATAATAAGTCTTCATTACTATTGAATATGATATCTTCTTTTTTATCAAATTTTAGTACTATTATCATACAGTCTTTATATATTTCATAATATGATGAATTTTTATCTCCTGATATATTATAATTTCCAAATATATTATTTTCATCCCTAATAGTTATTTTTCCCTTTTTATTATGGAAATTTTGATTTTCTAAAAAATTTAAAACAAAATTTAGATATGCATCTGCATATTTTTTTATTACTTCTTCTTGATGTATTAAAATTGCATTAATTTTACTATCAAATAAAGTAATTAAATTTTTATGAAGTTTAATTTTTAATTTTCCTAATTCTCTTAATTTCATATATTCTTCTTGATTCATATATTTATTACTCCTTTAATATTTAATAAATTACTATTCATCTCTTTTTCTTGTATGTATTCTTCCTGCTCCATCAAACCATGTTTCAGTATTTTTTTGTAGGTACTTTTTATCTTTATAAAAAGTAATATAGATAACATTTTTATCAATTGTATTTTTTAATTTTACATCTATTCCATAAAAATATAATATATCATTTATCATTAATTCATCATACAAATCTTTATCTTCATTGACATTAAAATTTATTTGCTCTTTAGTATCAAATCTTAGGGCTATATATAGCATACTAAAATCTCTTGCAAATCTGTATGTTGATGGTTTTTCGTTGTTACTAATATTATAATTTCCAAATACATTATTATCTACTCTTGAGGTAATCGAACCACTATAAGAAAGATAAGTTGGATTAGATAATACTTCTTCAACTATTTTATAATATGCTTTTGCATACTTTATAGCTATTTCTTTCTTTTTAGCTAATAATTCTTTTTTTGAAAGTTCATTTGCCTTTTGTTCTTCACTTAATTTATTTACTTTATAAGTAAATATGCTGTCTAATTTGTCTACTTCATTCATAAAAATTTTCTCCTCTTTGATTATTTATTATATATTATATAATGTAATAATGCAATATAATAATTTTATATATCTAGAGTTTTATATAATTAATAGATTATTCTTGTAGAAGTGTTCCGCGGATTAACAACAGTTAATCCGTTAGCGAAGCGGTTATAAACATAATAAACCCACAAATATGTGGATAAGTATACACTTTAATTGCTTATAAACAAAGGATATATACAATTATCAACATTATCAACAGGTCTGTGGAAAAGTAAATTTACACATGTTTATAAAGAAAAATGTCGAAATTTGTTGAAAAGTCTGTTAAAGGCATATTTTATATGATATTATATTGTTGATAAGATGTTTATAAGTTGTTATTTTAGCTGTTAATAGAAAAAATAGGGCTAGACAAAATTAATTTTTGAGTTATAATAATTATAATGAAATCTTGAGGTAGGGAGGTTTTGCTTATGAATACAGAAGCACTATGGAATAGTTTTCTTGAAAAAATTAAAGATCGCATATCTCCTTTATCTTATGATACTTGGTTTAAAGATACTAAACTTCATAGTATGGATGGTGGAGTTGCTACTGTTGTTGTTCCAATGATACTACATAAAAAGCATTTAGAAGAGAATTATTTAGATGATATTGAAGAAGTCTTTAATGCCATTACTGGTACTAATTTTACATTTGTCTTTAAATTAGAAAGTGAATTAGAACCAGTACAAAGAATAGTAGAAGTTAGTGAGTTATCAACAGAAACTGTTGGTGTACCATATCAAAGTAGTGCTTCTGCTAATCTAAATAGTGAATATACTTTTGATACCTTTATGGTAGGAGACTCTAATAGATTTGCTTTTACAGCTGCTAGAGCAGTAGCAGAAAAGCCTGGTAAAGCTTATAATCCGTTATTCTTATATGGTAATAGTGGACTAGGTAAAACGCATTTAATGCATGCTATTGGTAATTATATTATAGAAAATTCTAATAAAAAGGTATTATATGTATCTAGTGAACAATTTGTAAATGATTATATATATGCTGTTAGAAATAATGATAAGAATAATTATGAAAAGATTGATTTATTTAAAAGTAAATATCGAAATATTGATGTATTAATAATTGATGATATACAGTTTTTAGGTTCTGCTACTAAAGGACAAGAAGAATTTTTCCACACCTTTAATCAATTACATGATTCTAATAAACAGATAATTATAGCTTCCGACAGATCTGTTGATGACTTAAAGATGCTTGAGGATAGACTTAGAACAAGATTTAATTGGGGATTAACCGCTAATATTACTCCTCCTGATTTCGAACTGAGAGTCAATATAATAAAGAAAAAAATATCACATCAAGAAGCTGCGGAAGATATACCAATAGAAGTAATTGAGTATATTGCTAATATTAATGACTCAGATGTTAGACAATTAGAAGGTGCAATAACAAGAGTATTTGCCTATGCTCTTATGATGAATAGGGGTATTGTTACCTTAGAAATAGCCGTAGAGGCTCTTAAAGATAAGGTAAGTGAAAAAAGTGTCTTTAAGAATGATGTCCATAGGATACAGAGGATAGTTTGTGAGTACTTTAAAATTGATATAGAAGATTTAAAAGGAAAGAAAAGAAGTAAAGATGTCAACTATCCTAGGCAGATAGCTATATATCTGTGTAGAGAAATGACAAATGAATCATTTCCAAAGATGGGTACTTATTTTGGAGGAAGAGATCATTCCACAATAATTAGTGCATATCAAAGAATACAAAGAGATTTAAAGGTAAATAGTCAACTACAAACAGTAATAAATGAATTAAAAAACAGGATATAGTGGATAAAAATGTAAATATCCACAGGTGTTGTTGACAAGTTAATCCCTTTAAAATAAAGAAGAAGATGATGTTTTACACAATATCCACAGTATAATAATAATAAATAAAAGAAGGAAGGAAGAAGATAAAATGAAATTTGTTGTAAAAAAAGAAATATTATTAGAAAGTTTGACAAATACGTCAAAAGCAATATCCACAAGAAACTTGATACCAATACTTACAGGTATAAAATTTGATTTAAAAGAAGATGGATTATATATGTATGCTAGTGATACTGATGTATCAATTAGGACATATATAGCAAAAGATAAACTTACTAGTTTAGATGAAGTTGGTAGTATAGTAATAGGTGGTAAGTATATAGTTGAAATAGTTAGAAAGTTACCAGATGTTGATATTACTCTTGAAGTAATAGATGGTTATAAATTAATTGTTAGTACAGATAATACAGAATTTAATTTAAATGGTATTAATCCTAATGAATTTCCTAATTTAGATTTAGATGAGACAAAAGAGCCTATTATGATAAAAGTAGGTGTATTTAGAGAAATAATAAATCAAACAGCATTTGCTATATCACAAAGTGAGACTAGACCATTACTAACTGGTATTAATTTTAAATTTAGTTCTAATACATTGGAAGTACTAGCTACTGACTCTTATAGACTTGCTAGAAAAGTTGTAGAAATTGATCATAATTTAGAAAATGATGCTAATATGGTTATTCCTGGTAAGAATTTACTTGAACTTATAAAGATGTTAGATGATGAAAATGAAAATATTGAAATGCATTTATTTAGTAATAAAGTACTATTTAAATATAAGAATACAGTATTCTTAACAAGACTTTTAAGTGGTACTTATCCTGCTAGTTCAAATGTAATACCAAATGAATTTAATATTGAGTTTGAATGTGCTTTTGCTGATTTATTTAATATGATAGATAGGGCATCACTTCTTACTTCTGATAGAGAAAAGAATACGATTAAGTTATCTTTATCTAAGAAAGAATTAATGATATCTTCTAACTCTCCAGAAATTGGTAAAGTTGAAGAAAAAATGGCAATTGATTATGATAAAGAAATTAGTATTTCATTTAGTTCTAAGTTTATGCTTGATGCTATTAAGAGTTTTAATAGAGACAGAATCACAATATGTATGAATAATGATAGTTCTCCTATTATAATTAAGAATAGTGATGATAGTAGTCTTATTCAGCTTGTGTTACCGATAAAAACATCATAAAAACTGCTTTTTCTGCAGTTTTTTTATTTTTTTCGACATAAATCGACATATTTTGACAATATTTTATGATTTAATACTTAACCAAGAAAGGGGGTATTAGATAAGATATGAAGAATTATGTTTTGAATGATGATGTTCTATGTTTTACACAAGATGTTGAGGATGAAGAAAATATTATGGTCATTGAAAAGAAAGATAGAATTAATATAAAGATGGATTGTTTTAAATTTCTAAAGAAGAGTTGTAGTTTTTATGGTCACTCTTATAAGATTCAAAGACAATTTATTATTGATAATTTTAATTATTATATTAAGACTCCGATTGTACTATCAGAATATGATATGATTATTTTCTTTCCGACGACTAGTCCTAAATCTAAGGAATGTATATGGATAGCATATAATAATGTTGAAAGATATATTAGTGAGAATGATTATACTAAGATATTTTTTAAAGGCGGAAAAGTACTCAATATTAGTGCTCCATATAGTACTATTGATAGTCAAATTACAAAGTGTATTAAGATAGAAAAATTTATTAATAATATGAAGTTTAAAAAAGTTTACTAAAGGCTTATTTTATAAGGGAAAAAGATGAAAAAAATGATACTTTTTCCTTTATTTTTTTAGGGTAATATGGTATAATTATATGTATAGGAGTACATAAACTTGAAAAAGGTGATGATATGGGCAAAAAAATGACTTTAAAATGCAAATAAAAAAAATTAGGCTTCAAAATTATCGTAATTATGATAACTTTGAAATTGATTTGGGGCAAAATTTAAATATTATTATAGGAAATAATGCTCAAGGAAAAACTAATTTACTAGAATCAATTTATGTACTTGCTGTTACTAAGTCTTTTTTATCGATTAATGATAAAGGACTCATTAAATTTAATAATAAGTTTGCTAAAATTAGTGGGGAAATTACTAATAATGTAAGAAAAAATAATAAATTAGAAATTATTTTTAGTGATAAAGGTAAGGTTGTTAAAGTTAATGGTAAAGAGATAAAAAAACTTAGTGATTATATTTCTATTATTAATGTTATTATTTTTAGTACGGATAATATTAGGATATTTAAAGAAAGTCCTAATTCTAGGAGAAAGTATTTTAATATAGAGATTAGTCAAATTAATAAGAATTATTTAAAATATTTGAGTGAATATAATATTCTTTTAAAACAAAGAAATGAGTTTTTAAAGGTTATGAATATTAATAAAAAGAGTGATCTAGATTATTTAGATATTTTAAATGATAAATACATAGATTTATCGATAGAAATATCTAATTATCGAAGGAAATATGTTGATGATATTAATGAGTATTTAAGTGATATGTTTAAATATATTACTGGTATGGATGGATTAATACTTAAATATCATACTAATATTGATGAAGAAAAGGGTATATTTAAGGAAAAACTTACTAGTAATTTAAGTAAGGAATTAATGTATAAGATGACTCTTGTTGGTCCTAATAGAGATGATTTTTACTTTAAATTAGATGATAAAAATTTATCTTTATATGGTAGTCAAGGGCAAATGAGAAGTGCTGTACTTGCTCTTAAACTATCGGAAGTCAAATTATTTAATGATAAGACTGGTGATAGTCCAATACTTCTACTTGATGATATATTTAGTGAGTTAGATATTGAAAAGAGAAATAATTTACTTAGTACTTTAAGTAATAATGTGCAGACTGTGATTACTACTACTGATATGGAAAATATCACGGAAGATATTAGAAAGAAAGCTAATGTTTATGAAATAGATGATGGAAATATTATTTCTATACAAAAAAATAATGAGGATGGTGAAGTAAATGGAAAATAATAATGAACATTATGATGCATCGGATATTCAAGTACTTGAGGGACTTGAAGCTGTTAGAAAAAGACCTGGTATGTATATTGGTACTACTGATGTTAAGGGGTTACATCATTTAGTATGGGAAATTGTTGATAATGCTATTGATGAATCACTTGCGGGTTATTGTAAAAATATTGAGGTTGTAATTAATAAAGATAATTCAATTACTGTTAAAGATGATGGTAGAGGTATACCTACGGCAGTGCATCCTAAGACTGGTTTATCTACGGTTGAAACTGTTTATACAGTTTTACATGCTGGTGGTAAATTTGGTGGAGGCGGATACAAAGTATCTGGAGGACTACATGGTGTTGGTGCTTCTGTTGTTAATGCTTTAAGTAAATGGGTTGAAGTTAAAGTATATAAAAATGGAGAAGTTAATTTTATTAGATTTGAAAATGGTGGACATACTGTAGAACCATTACATGTTATTGATAAATGTGATGAGAAAAGAACTGGTACTGTTGTTACTTTTAAACCTGATCCTGAGATATTTGATACTGATGTTTATGATTACAATACTTTAATGGTTAGGATAAGAGAACTTGCCTTCTTAAATAGGGGACTATCTATTACTATTAGAGATGATAGAGATGAAGAAGATACTACTGGTGAAACATTCTTATATGAAGGTGGTATTAGTGAGTATGTTAAATTTATTAATCAAGAAAAGACTCCTATTCATGAAGATATAATTCATCTTGAAGGTGAAGAAGATGGTGTACAATTTGAAGTTGCTATGCAATATAATACTAGTTATAATGAAAATATTTATTCTTTTGTTAATAATATTAATACTCATGATGGTGGTACTCATGAAGAAGGTGTAAGAAGAGCTTTAACGAGGGTTATTAATAATTATGCTAGGAAAACTGGTATGCTTAAGGATAAAGATGAATCTTTAACTGGTGATGATGTTAAAGAGGGATTAACAATGATTATTTCTTGTAAACATCCAAATCCTCAGTTTGAAGGTCAAACTAAAGGTAGACTTGGTAACTCTGAAGTAAGAAAACTTGCTGATAGTGTATTTTCTCAAGGCTTTGAAAGATTTTTAATGGAAAATCCGGAAGATGCTAAGCTTATTGTTAATAAGGCAATGCTTGCTTGTAGAGCGAGAAATGCTGCGAGAAAGGCTAGAGAAATTACGAGAAAGAGTGAAATGGCTACGACTAATTTCTTTGGTAAGTTATCTGATTGTAAGAGTAAAGATCCTAAAGTTTCCGAAATCTTTATAGTCGAGGGAGATAGTGCAGGTGGTTCTGCGAAAAAGGGAAGAGACTCAATGACGCAAGCTATTCTTCCACTTAGAGGTAAGATTCTTAATGTTGAAAAAGCAAGACTTGATAGAGCTTTATCTAATGAGGAAATTAGAACTATTATTACGGCTTTTGGAACTGGTATTGGTGAAGAGTTTGATTTATCTAAACTTAGATATGATAAGATTATTATTATGACGGATGCCGATGTTGATGGCTCTCATATTAGAGTATTATTACTTACTTTATTCTATAGATTCTTTAAGCCTATTGTGGAAGCAGGTCATGTATATGCTGCTCAACCTCCATTATATTGTATTAAGCATGGTAAGACTATTAAGTATGTTTTAAATGATGATGATAGGGATAAGTATTTAGCTACATTAAACCCTAATACTAAAGTTGATATTGCTCGTATGAAAGGTTTAGGAGAAATGGATGCTGAAGAATTAAATGAAACTACTATGGATATAAATAAGAGAGTTTTAAGAAAGATAACTGTTGATGACTGTGTAGCTGCTGATGCTATCTTTGAGAAACTTATGGGTGATGAAGTTGAACCTAGAAGAAAGTTTATTGAAGAAAATGCTGTTTATGTACAGAATTTAGATGTATAAGGAGGTAATTTGGGATGGAAGAAGAAAAGAAAAATGATGTATATGATGAAGAACTAGAAAAAGTTAATGTTTCAAGTGATTTTAATGGTTATTTTCATGAAAGAGATAGTCTTGCTGAGAATAATATTGTTGATGAAGTTAAAACTTCTTTTCTAGAATATTCAGTTAGTGTTATTAAATCGAGAGCTTTACCTGACCTTAGAGATGGTTTAAAGCCTGTTCATAGACGTATTTTATGGTCGATGTATGAAAGTGGTTATACTCCTGATAAACCTCACAGGAAGAGTGCTAAAACGGTCGGAGAGGTTATGGGTAATTATCATCCTCATGGTGATAGTTCAATATATGAAGCAATGGTTAGAATGGCTCAAGATTTTAGTCAAAGATACATGCTTATTGATGGTCATGGTAACTTTGGTAATATTGAGGGTGATGGAGCCGCTGCTATGCGTTATACCGAGTCGAGGTTATCTAAATTATCATTAGAACTTCTTAGAGATATTAATAAGGATACTGTTGATATGGATGATAACTTTGATGCTACGAGAAAAGAACCTGCAGTACTTCCAAGTAGATTTCCTAATGTACTTGTTAATGGTACAATGGGAATTGCTGTTGGTATGGCTACAAATATTCCACCACATAATTTAGGTGAAGTAATTGATGGATGTGTTGCTTTTATTGATAATCCTGATATTGATACTTTAGGATTAATGCAACATATTAAAGGACCAGATTTTCCTACTGGTGGCGTAATACTTGGTAATTCTGGTATTAAAAAAGCTTATGATACTGGTAGGGGTACTATAACTATTAGAAGTAGAGCTACGATTGAGGATGAGGGTAATCATCAAAATATTGTTATAACTGAAGTTCCTTATGGCGTTAATACGATGGAACTTAAGAATAGAGTAGCAGAACTTGTTCATAATAAGATTATTGATGGAATATCTGACTATCATACTGATTTAAAGAATGGTGTAAAAATTACTATTACATTAAAAAAGGATGCTAATGCTCAGGTTGTTCTTAATAATTTATACAAACATACTAATTTTCAAATATCTTATGGTATTATCTTCTTAATGCTTGATGGATTAACTCCTAAAACTTTAGGACTTAAGGATATTATTTCTAAATATATTGATCATCAAAAAGAAGTTATTATTAGAAGAACTCGTTTTGATCTTGCTAAGGCTGAAAAGAGAGTTCATATTTTAGAAGGTTATAAGATAGCTCTTGATAATATTGATGAAGTTATTCAAATTATTAAGAATGCTGAGAGTGATGTTGAAGCTAAGCAAAAACTTATTTCGAGATTTAATTTAACGGAAGTTCAATCTGATGCTATTCTTGAATTAAAACTTCGTAGATTAACTGGTTTAGAAAGAGATAAGATAGAAAATGAACTTGCTGAACTTCTTAAGACTATTGAAGAATTGAAGGCTATTCTTGCTGATACGCAAAAGGTTCTTAATATTATTAAAGAGGAAATGCTTGAAATTAAGAGTAGATTTGCTGACGAAAGAAGAACTTCTATTGATATGACTGCGATTGATTATATTGACGATGAATCTTTGATTCCTGTTGAAAACAGCGTTATTACTCTTACTAATAAGGGTTATATTAAGAGACTTGCTTCTGATACTTATAAAACACAAAATCGTGGTGGTATGGGAATTAAAGGAATGACTACGAATGAAGAAGATTTTGTAGAGCATATGATCAATGCTACTACCCATGATTATATATTGATGTTTACTAATAGGGGTAAGGTATATAGAATTAAAGGTTATGAGATTCCAGAGTTTAGTAGGCAATCCAAAGGTCTTCCTATTATTAATTTACTTTCACTTGAGAAAGATGAAAAGGTTACATCCCTTCTTAAGATTTCTAATGATGATGAGTATAAATACTTAGTATTTGGTACGAAGAGTGGACTTATTAAGAGAACTGATATTGCTGAATTTGATAGTATTAGGAATAATGGTAAGAAGTTTATTACTTTAAAAGATGATGATGAACTTGTATCTGTTAAGAAAACTACTGGTAATAATGAAATTCTTATGGCTGGTTCAAATGGTAGAATGGTTAGATTTAAAGAAGATAGTGTTAGAGTTATGGGTAGAGGTGCTACTGGTGTTAAAGGTATTAACTTAGATGGTGGATATCTTGTTGGTATGGAAGTAGCTATTGAAAATGAGAATATTCTTGTTGTTACGGAAAAGGGTTATGGTAAAAAGACTCCAACTTCTGAATATAGATTAACTAATAGAGGTGGAAAAGGTGTTAAAACGCTCAATGTTACTGATAAGAATGGTTCATTAGTTACATTTAAGTCTGTTGATAGTGATAAGGATATTATGATCATAACTGATTCTGGTATTGTTATTAGATTGGATTCTGATAATATTTCTACCATGAGCAGGGTTACACAAGGAGTTAGACTTATCAATCTTAAGGAAAATAATCTTGTTAGTTCAGTGGCCCTTGTTGATAAAGAAAATTCAGAAGAAATTATTGATGCTGGTGAATCTATTGAAAATAGTGATAATGATAACGAAGAGAGTAATTAATACTCTCTTTTATTATTAGAATTATTTCCCGGGAAATAATTCTAATAAATATTTTTTAATTATATTAAAAAAATTGAATAGTTATCTGTTGATATAAATATTTCATAATGGGAAATATTTTATGTAAATTACTGTAAATAAGCATAAATCTATTAATTATTTCCTGGGAAATAATTAATAGCATACAAATGTTTGTTTTTATTTTTTTATTGATTTTTTTAGTTAAATGTAGTATATTCTTGTTGATACAACATTAATTAGTGGAACCAGGTCAGGGATGGAAATCAGCAGCCTTAACATTCTATTAATGTGTGTATCTTTTTTTATGTTCCACGTGGAACATAAAACTTATTTTGAATTATTACAAAGTACTATATATTTAATTATTTTTAATATTTTAATTATAAATGTTAATTCATGTTCCACGTGGAACATGAATAACCACACTAATTTTTTTTTATAGATTTACTTAAGCTTTATATATCTTTTGTTTAATTTAAAAATAAAATTTTTTACATATCATTTATCTCTTATGTTCCACGTGGAACATAAGTTTATTTTATTTATTACAAAATATAATTATTTTTTATTATTTTATTAATTTAAAATGTGTTAATTTTAAATATGACTTCATGTTCCACGTGGAACATGAAGATCCACACTAATTTTTTTTGATAGAATTACTTATGTTTTATATATTTTTTGTTAATTATTATTTTTGTCTTATGTTCCACGTGGAACATAAGAATATTATGTTTACTATAAAATACATTTTTTTATTATTTTATTATTTTAAAATGTGTTAATTATAAATATGATTTCATGTTCCACGTGGAACATGAACATACCCAGATATGGCGAATTATATTATTTATAATATTTAAATAATTAATTTTGACTTGATCTATTTTTATATTTAACAATCATTGCTCTTTTTTTATACTATTTCATGTTCCACGTGGAACATAAGTAATTTAATTATCTGTAGACTTTATATTTGTTTCTAGTGATAGCTTATTATGTTGATAACTGTTGATTGTGATATAAATGCATGTTAATATTTTTATATGTTCCACGTGGAACATAAGTAGGTGATGTTGATGGATGAATATTTTATGAATATGGCTTTAGAAGAAGCTAAATTAGCTTATGAAATTGGAGAGATTCCTGTTGGATGTGTTATTGTTAGAAATAATGTCATTATTGCTAAATCTCATAATTGTAAAGAATGTAAGAAGAATTCTGTTATGCATGCTGAGTTGTCGGCTGTTGATAGAGCATGCCAGGTTGTTGGGGATTGGCGGCTAGATGATTGTATTCTATATACTACATTAGAACCTTGTATGATGTGTATGGGAGCTATTATAGAAAGTAGAATACCTAAGGTTTTTTATGGAACAAAATGTAAGAACGAACAAATGTATGATGTTGATAAAATTTCTGCTAAGAAAATTACCATTGTTAATGTTCGGGATGAGCGGTGTTCAACTATTTTGAGTGATTTTTTTAAAAATAAAAGGAAAAAATAATTAATTCCTTTATTTTTATGATATAATTATTTCGATAGTTACATGGAGGTGAGGTTTATGAGTTATTTAGCATTATACAGAAAGTATCGACCTTCTGATTTTGATAGTGTTTATGGGCAAGAAGAGGTTGTTACTGTTATTAGAAATGCTATTCTTAATAATAAGATTTCCCATGCTTATCTTTTTAGTGGACCTAGAGGAACTGGTAAAACTACTATTGCTAAAATTATTGCTAAACTTGTTAATTGTGAACATTTAGAGAATGGTAAACCATGTGGAAAATGTTATAATTGTCTTAATTTTTCTAATAGTAATGATATTGTTGAGATTGATGCTGCTTCAAATAATGGTGTTGATGAGATTCGAGAGATAAGAGATAAGATTAATCTTGTACCTAGTAATGCTAAATATAAAGTTTATATTGTTGATGAAGTTCATATGCTTACTAATCAAGCTTTTAATGCTCTACTTAAGACTTTAGAGGAACCTCCGAGTCATGTTATTTTTATATTGGCTACGACGGAGCCTCATAAAATTCCTTTAACTATTGCTTCTAGATGTCAAAAATTTAGATTTTCTAAAATTGATGACAATAAGGTTGTTGATAGGTTAAAAGAAATATCTCAATTTGAAGGTATTACTTGTGATGATGATGCTTATTATGAAATTGCTAGACTTTCAGATGGATGTATGAGAGATGCTATTAATCTTCTTGATCAATTAGTGGCTTATTCTGATTCTCATATTACTTTGGAGGATATTTATAAAGTTAATGGATCGGTATCTTATAATGATATTAATGAACTTCTAAATTATATTTATATTAATGATAAGACTAAAATTATTGAATTTGTTGATAATTTTGATAAATCTGGTAAAGAAATTAATAAGTTTATTGAGGAATTAATAATTTATATTAAGGATATTATTTTGTATAAAAATGCGGGATTTTTATCAAATATTAAGGTTAAAAATGAGAATATAAAAGTTATTTCTGATATTTTTTCTGATAAAGTTTTATATATGCTTGTGGATATGTTAAATAGTACTCAAAATAGTGTTAAAGCATCATCACATGGTTCGATATTGTTTATGACTTCTATTCTTAATTTTGCTGAAAAGATTAATGTACAAGAACAGTGTAATAACTCTATAAAACAAGGCCAAGATGGGGTTAATAATAATGATTATACTTCAAAGAATGTTGATATGGAAAATAAAATTATTTCCCGGGAAATAATTTCGAATGAAAACAATGTTGATAGCAGTAATATTTCTGAACTTAAAATAGATTTGGATGGTAGAATTAATAATGCTTTAGCAGGAGCTTCTAAAGATATTTTGAAGATGTTTAAAAGTAAATGGAATTTAATTAATGATTATTTATTTGATGAAAAGTTTTCTTCGGTATGTGGTTTACTTAAGGATTCTAATGTTGTTGTTTCTTCTAGTGAATATATTATTATATCAAATAAGTTATCTTCTGTTGCATCTAGAATTAATTATAATAGTGAAATTATAGAAGAATTAATTGAGAAAATTTTTGATAATAAAGTCAAAGTAGTAGCGGTTTCTGAAGAAGAATGGTCTAAAATTAAAAGTGAATATATTAATAATATTAAAAATGGTAAAAAGTATGTTTTTAAGAAATTGAATGAAAAGATTGAAAATGAAAAAGTTAAAACTCCAGTTGATGATTTGATTGATTTGGTTGGAGAAAATGTTATTGAATATAAATAATAAAGGAGAATGATTAAAATGAATATGCAAAGTTTAATGATGCAGGCTAAAAAGATGCAAAAGGATATTGAAAAGTCTCAAAAGGAACTTGAAAATAAGGAGTATACTGGTAAATCTCAGTTAGTTAGTGCTACCATTAGTGGTTCTAATAAATTATTATCTGTTAAAATTGATATGGATGAATTATCTATTGATGATAAAGAAATGCTTGAAGATATGATATTAGTTGCGGTTAATGATGCTATTAATCAGATGGAAAAAGATAAGGAAGAAAAGTTTGGCAAGTATGGTCAAATGTTTAATGGTTTGATGTAGTATGTATCCTAGTTGTATTAATGATATTATTGAGTCTTTTAAGGACTTACCTGGTATTGGGGAAAAGACTGCTGAAAGACTTGCTTTTTCGCTTATTAATTTTGATAAGGAGAGGCTTACTTCTTTTTCTGATGCTATTATTGCGGTTAGAGATAAGATTAAATATTGTAGTGTATGTGGTAATATTACTGATAATGATAAGTGTAGTATTTGTAATGATTCTAATAGAAATTCTAAAATTATATTTGTTGTAGAAAAGGCTAAAGATATTTCTTTATTTGAAAAGATTAATGTTTTTAATGGTAGATATCATGTTTTAGGTGGATTAATTTCTCCATTAGATGGAATAGGGCCTGAAGATGATCATATTGATAATTTGATTAAAAGAATTGATAGTGATAATGTTGAGGAGATTATTTTAGCTTTAAAGCCTTCGATTGAAGGAGAGACAACAATGCAATATATTAAGAAAGTTCTTGAGGGTAAGAATGTTAAGGTTACAAGAATTGCTACAGGTATTCCTATGGGAACGGATATTGAGTATATTGATGCTATGACTTTAGAATTTGCATTAGAAGGTAGAAAAGATATATAATTTTTATTGACTCATATATTTTATTGGTGAAATATATGTTAAAAATTTTTTTAGATGATTTGTTTTTAATTATAAAGAAATTTATTTATAGTGTACTTGTTATTTATGCTTTTAATATGATTATATATCCTATTGGAATTGTTATTCCAATGAACTTATTTACGATTATTATGATTATGTTATGTGGATTTCCTTGTGTTATTGGATTTTCATTATTTTGTTTATTTATGATGTAAGAGGGTGATGCTTATGTTAGAGGAATTTAAAGATAGTCAAAATCTTGCTTATAGTATTTTGAATAATGCTATTTCTAGTAATAAACTTTCTCATGCTTACTTATTTGATTGTAATGAAAATCCTGATGCGATGAAGATTGCTTTATCTTTTGCTAAGATGATTATTTGTAATGATATTAATGATGAAGATGATAGAGTAAATATATGCAGACGTATTGATGATGGTAATTATCTTGATATTAAGATTATTGAATCTGATGGTATATGGATAAAAAAAGATGAACTTATTAATCTTCAAAATGAGTTTAGTAAGAGGGCTATTGAAGGTAAGAAGAAAATTTATATTATTAATGAAGCGGAAAAGATGAATGTTCAAACAGCTAATTCGATACTTAAATTTTTAGAGGAACCTGTTGATGATATTGTAGCAATACTACTTGTTAATAATATTAACTTAGTTCTTCCAACGATTATTTCTAGATGTCAGGTTATTAAGCTCAACAAAAAAAAATATGCATTAACTAGTAATGAAAACTTTTTTTATTTGTTTTCTAACTCTAAATATGGTAAAATATCTTCTGATGAAGCAAGTAGTATTATTGATAATGTGGTTAATTTTGCTTCTTTTATGGAAAAAAATGGACTTGATTCTATTATTTATTCTAAGAAAATATGGCATAATGTTTTTAAGGATAGAGAAGTCAGTATTATGGCTATGGAACTTCTTATTAATTTATATGTTGATTTTATTAGATATAAAGCGGGGGTTGAGGTTAATTTTTATAAAGATAAACTTGATATTATAGAGAATATTGCTTTTTATAATGATTTAAATAGGATTGCTAAGAAGGTTGATATTTTGATTGAAGCCAAAAACAATCTTAAAAGAAATTTAAATATTAATTTACTTATTGATAAACTTATTATAGATATGTGTGGTGATTTATGATGAAAATTGTTGGTGTTAAGATTAATGATAATGGTAAGGTTTTTTATTATGATAGTAATGGGTATAATTTAAAAAGAAATCTAACTGTTATCGTTAATAATGATAAAGGTCTTCAATTTGCTAAGGTTGTTGATATTATTGATGTAGATAGTGCTGATGAATATGATAAGGTTATTAGAATTGCTAGTAAAAGTGATTATCTTAAGCATTTGGGTAATTTAAGAGATGCTGAAAAGGCTTTGATAAAGTGTAAGGAACTTGCTAATAAAGAAGGTCTTAATATGACTATTCTTGATGCTACTTATAATTTTGATAAAACGCAGTTATTATTTAGATTTTTATCTGATGAAAGAGTTGATTTTAGAAATTTAGCAAGAGAACTTGGAGCTAAATTTAAAACTAGAATTGAACTTAGACAAATTGGTATTAGAGATAAAGCTAAAGAAGTTGGTGGATTTGGGCCTTGTGGAAGACTTTTATGTTGCAGTACTTTTTTAACGAATTTTGATACTGTTTCTATTAGTATGGCTAAGAATCAGGGTCTTGCTCTTAATCCTAGCAAGATTAATGGGGTTTGTGGAAGACTTCTTTGCTGTCTTAATTATGAAAATGATGCTTATTCTGTAGCTAGAAAAGATGTTCCTGAAGTTGGGAAAAAGGTTATTATAGATGGTGATGAAGGAAAGGTTATTACTTCTAATCCGTTAGTGGGTAAATATAAAGTATTAATTGATAATGAAGTAGTGGAAGTTGATGTAAATGCTAGTAAGAAATAATTTGCTTAATTATAAGGATAAATATATTTTTCAAGATACAGATTATTTTAAGATGTCACTTGATAGTTTATTGTTATCGCAGTTTGTTACTGTTAATTTGAGAGACAAGAAGATTCTTGATATTGCTACTGGGAATGCTCCCATTCCAATGCTTTTGACTTTTAGGACTAAGGCTCACATATGGGGAGTTGAACTTAATAAAGAAGTTCATTTACTTGGAAGAATATCTATAGCGGAAAATGAAATGAAAGATCAGATTACGCTTATTCATGATGATGCTAAGAATTTAGTTGATACTTTTAAGTCTGATTTTTTTGATGTTATTACTTGTAATCCGCCTTATTTTAAGACGAAAAATGCTGAATTTGAAAATGATAATGATGTTAAAGCAATGGCAAGACATGAGAGAACTTTAGAACTTGAAGATGTTTTTAGGGTTAGTAAATATTTACTTAAAAATAATGGTAAGCTTGCTATTGTTCATAGAACAGAAAGACTTATGGAAATTATTGATATAATGAAAAAGTATAATTTTGAGTTGAAAAAAATTAGATTTGTTTATCCGAATAAAGAAAAAAATAGTGATTTGGTTTTAATTGAATGTGTAAAAAATGGTAAACCTGGTCTTAAGATGTTACCTCCTTTATTTGTTTATAAAGAAAGAGGAATATATTCTGATGAAGTTAAAGCTATGTTTGGAGAGTGATTTTGATGGTTCAAAATAGTTATGATGATAGTGCTACTTTATATTTGATTAGTACTCCTATTGGTAATTTGGATGATATGACTTATAGATCTGTTAAGATACTTGAAGAAGTTTGTGCTATTTTTTCAGAGGATACGAGAGTCACTCTTAATTTAATTAATTATTTGGGTATTAAGAAAAAACTTATCCCTCTTCATGAACATAATGAGGATAATGCTAAAGAAAAGGTACTTGAATTTTTAAGAAGAGGAGAGAGTGTTGCCTTAGTTACTGATAGGGGTACGCCTATTATTAGTGATCCTGGTTTTAAAACTAGTGAATACATTATTAAGAATGGGTATAATGTTGTGGCTCTTCCTGGGGCTACGGCTTTTGTACCTGCTTTAATTACTTCTGGTATTGCTCCTCAACCCTTTTTGTTTTATGGATTTTTAAATAGTAATGATAATAAAAGGAAAAAAGAGTTAGAAGAGTTATCTGATAATAAATGTACAATGATTTTTTATGAGGCTCCTCATAGGATTATGAAAACTCTTGATTTGATGTTGGAAGTATTAGGAGATAGAAATATTAGTATATCGAGAGAAATTACGAAGAAGTTTGAAAGTATTTATCGTGGTAAGATTAGTGAAGTTAAGAGTATTATTCCTGAAAAGGGAGAATTTGTTATAATTGTTGATGGTTCTTCAGATAATAATATTGATGAGTCTTTAAGTATAGTGGATGCTGTTAATTTATATATTAAGGCGGGATTACCTGTAATGGATGCTATTAAGAGAGTAGCTAAAGAACGTGGTATTCCTAAAGGAGAAGTATATAAAGAATATCATAAAGGAGAGTGAGTATTATGAAGTTAGTTGTTGGTCTTGGTAATCCTGGTAAGGAATATAAGAATACAAGACATAATATTGGTTTTAATTTACTTGATTATATTGCAGAAAAAAATTCTTATTCTTTTAAGGTAGATAAGAAATTTAACTGTGAGATTAGTGAGACTAATATTAATGGTGAGAAAGTTTTATTAGTTAAACCTTTATCCTTTATGAACTTATCTGGTACAGTTGTTAGTAGGATAGTTTCTTTTTATGATATAGATATTAGTGATATTCTTGTTATTCAAGATGATTTAGATATGGAATTTGGTAAGATTAGAATTGTATTTGATAGCTCTAGTGGTGGTCATAATGGTATTAAGAATATTACTGAGTGTCTTGGTAGTCAGAAGTATACGAGGTTAAAGATTGGTATTTCGAATAATAAAGATATGGATACTAAGGATTATGTTCTTGGTAAGTTTAGTAAAGATGATATTAAGAATTTAGATCATATTTATGATAAACTTGATAATATTATAAATGATTTTATAGATATGGATATAGATAAATTAAAACAGAAATATAATAGTATGAATAATAATTAGATACAAATACTTGTATCTTTTTGGTGATTGAAAGGAGAAAATAATATGGCTTTTTTTGATGGTTTATTTGATATAAATAGTAAGAATGATTATAGTATTACGGGTTTAAATAAAGAACTTAATGGTATTTTTATTTATGATTATTTTTGTAAATATAAGAGAAATGTACTTGTATTTTGTAATTCTTTATATGAAGCTAATGATATTTATAATAGGCTTTCTTGTTATACGGATAGGGTTTTATTATTTCCTATGGATGATTTTATTGCTAGTGAAGCTACTTCGATTAGTCCGGAGTTTATGATAGAAAGACTTAGTACTTTGAATAAGTTATGTGATGATGATAAGTATATTGTTGTTACGAATATGACTGGTATACTTAGGTATTTACCTAGTAAGAAGTTATATAAGTCTAAGTTTATTAGTTTATCTAAGAATGATAGTATTGATAGGGATAAATTTATTAATGATTTATATGAACTTGGATATATAAATGCTCCTTTAGTTAGTAAAAGTGGAGAGATGGCTATTAGGGGATATGTTATTGATATTTTTCCTATTAGTGAAGATTCTCCGGTTAGAATTGAGTTTTGGGGTGATGATATTGATAGTATTAAATATTTTGATTTGGAGACGCAGCTTTCTAATGAAGAAATTAATAGTATTAATATTTATCCTTTTACGGAGTTTTTAATTGGCAAGAAAATAGATGATGATGTTATTAGAAAGCAGAAGTATTTACTTAATTATTCTAGTGATGTAGATGGTTTATGGGGTTATTTAGATGATCCGGTAATGTTTTATTATGATTATAATCAAATTACTACTAGTTATTCACTTCTTAGAGAGACAATACTAGGGTATGATGCAGAAGTCAATGATAGTATTAAAACTAATTATATGTATGATATAGATGATATTAAGATTAAAGATGTTATTTATATGATGGATATTGATAATTTAGTGGATAAAAAGATAAAGAGTTATAGTTATTTATCTTTTAATATTGATAATTATGCTGGTAATTTTGAAAAGATAAAAAGTGATTTAGATAAGTATTTATTAAAGGGTAAGACAATTATTTTATGTATAGATAAGAAACAGGTAGTTAAGAGAATTGTTAGTTATTTAGATATTAATGATGATGTTATATTAACTAATGAGAATGAGATTATTAAGGGTAAGATTAATATTATTAATAAGTATATTACGAGTGGTTTTATGTATGAAGACTATGTTGTAATATCTGTTAATGATTTATTTGGTAAGATAGAAGAAAAGAAAAAGAGTAAGAATAAGTTTAGAGTAGGTACGAAGATTAGTAATATTGATAATTTGGTTAAGGGTGACTATATTGTTCATATTGATCATGGTATTGGGATATATGGGGAACTTTGTTCTCTTACTAAGAATGGATTAAAGAAAGATTATATTAAGCTTATTTATGCTGATGGTGATGTTTTATATTTACCTGTAGAAAAGATTGATAAGATTAGTAAGTTTAGTGCTTCTGATGGGGCTTTAGTTAGACTTGATAGTTTATCAAGTGATAACTGGGAAAAGAAGAAGGCTAGAGTTAGAAAGAAGTTAGAGAGTATTGCTGGTGATTTAATGAAGTTATCTGTGGAAAGAGAAATGGCTAAAGGATATGCCTTTTCAGTTGATGATGAGAATCAGATTTTGTTTGAGAGTAAATTTCAGTATGAACCTACTTCTGATCAGATAAGAGCAACGGAAATTATTAAAAAAGCTATGGAAAGTGATAAGCCAATGGATATGCTTTTATGTGGAGATGTTGGTTATGGTAAGACAGAGGTTGCTTTTAGGGCTATATTTAAGGCTGTTAATGATGGTAAGCAGGTTGCTTATTTATGTCCGACGACTATTTTATCTAATCAACAATATAATTCGGCATTAGATAGATTTAGTGATTTTCCTGTTAATATTGCTTTGCTTAATAGATTTACTTCAGTTAAGAAACAGAATGAGATATATAGGAAATTAAAAGAAGGTAAGATTGATATTTTATTTGGTACTCATAAGTTATTAAATGATAAAGTAGATTTTAAAGATTTGGGATTACTTATTATTGATGAAGAGCAGAGATTTGGTGTTGTTCATAAAGAGAAGATTAAGAGATATAAGAATAATATTGATGTACTAACTCTTAGTGCTACGCCTATTCCTAGAACTTTACAGATGTCAATGTCTGGGGTTAGAGGTCTTGCTTTAATTGAGACTCCTCCGGAGAAGAGAAGACCTATTCAGACTTATGTAATACCTGAGAATAAGAATATTATTAAGGATGCTATATATAAAGAGTTATCGAGAAATGGTCAAGTATTTATGCTTTGTAATAATATTGATAAACTTGATAGTAGAATCTCATTTATTAATGAGATTGTACCGGAAGCTAAAGTAAGATATGCTCATGGTAGAATGAGTAAAGATGATATTGAAGATGTTATGAGTGATTTTATTAATCATGAATTTGATATTTTGCTTTGTACGACGATTATTGAGACTGGTATTGATATACCTAATGTTAATACTTTAATTATTCTTGATGCTGATAGATTTGGTTTATCACAGTTATATCAAATTAGAGGTAGAATTGGTAGAAGTGATAGGATTGGGTATGCATATCTTATGTATGATAATAGAAAAGAACTTAATGATTTGGCTGTTAAGAGACTTAATACTATTAAAGAATTTACCGAACTTGGTAGTGGATTTAAGATTGCTATGAGAGATCTATCAATAAGAGGTGCAGGGGATATTCTTGGTAGTGAACAGTCTGGTTTTATTGATAGTATTGGTATTGATTTATATTTAAAGATGCTTAAAGAAGAGGTTGATAAATTAAAGGGTATTAAGGTAGAAGAAGAAGATACTAATATTAAACCTTTAATTGAGGTTGAAACACATATTACTAATGAATATGCTCCGGATGATGAGATTAAGATTGAGATTCATAAGATGATTAATGATATTAATAGTGAAGAGGATATTATTAATCTTAAGAATGTACTTGAAGATAGATTTGGTAGAGTTACTGATGAGATGATTATTTATATGCATGAGGAATGGTTTGAGAAACAGGCTAAGATACTTGGTGTTAAGGAATCTAAACAGTCTAAGAACTTTATAGAAGTAGTACTTCCGATACTTACTTCATCTAAAATAGATGGAGAAAAGTTATTCTTTGATGCTTATGATATTAATAAGAACTTTAAGTTTTCTTATAAAGATAAAAAGATTCATATTATTTTAGATACTACTAAAAATGAGAAACATTTTATTTATTATTTAAATGAATTATTTGATAAGATTATTAAAGAAATAGAGAAGAATTAGAGATAATATTTATCTTTAATTTTTTTTAACCGCTATCGCTAACTCATTAACTATCGTTAATTCGCAGAAAGTCTTTTAGTGGAAGATTCCATTATATAGAGTTGATACTGGATAAATTGATTTTATTGACTTATACTTTAAATAGTGTATAATAATTTTATGGAGGGCTTTAAATTATACTAAATATGGAAGAAAATGTTTATTTATTTGTAGATAGTAGAGATATAAAAGAGGTTGATTTTCATCTTGTAGCATCAAAGGGAAAATATAATAGTTTTGTCAAAAGAGTTTTTCCTTCTTTGCAACACGATATAAAATATGAATATAAAGATATTGAACAGTATTTTATTGTTAATAGAGTTCCTGTTGATTTTAGAAAAATGGTTGTTATTTTACGTAGACCATTTACTTCAAATGTTGAGGCTGAAGAGTTATTTACTGGAATGCCTTTTAAAATTACTGGGTGTAATAGTTTTTTAAATTCTAAAATTAAAAAGAGCATTTTTGGTATTACTTGTTCTAATGATGTTGATTTTCATTATCATAAAATTGTATTTGATACTAGGGCAGTTTTTTTAGATATTGATGATGTCAAAAATTTTTATTTATCATTATTAGATAACTATCTATTTGAAGAGTATATTTTTTCTTTGAATTGTTTAATAGGATATGAATATACAATTGATAAAGAAAAAGCAAAAGCAAAAGTTAAGAAACTTGAATCATAATTATGGATAATATTTATCTTTAATTTTTTTTTAGGTGACCGCTAGTGCTAACTCATTAACTATCGTTAATTCGCAGAAAGTCTTTTAGTGGAAGATTCCATTATATAGAGTTGATACTGGATAAATTAATTTTGTTGACTTATATTTTGAATAGTGTATAATAATTTTATGGAGGTTTAGGAATAATGGTAAAGAGGGCAAAAAATATATATTTATTAATGGATAGAAGTGATGTAAAAGAATTAAAGTCTCATCCAATTGATGAGAATATAAAGGGGTTAATGAGGTTTCTTACAATACCAGAATATGACTATTTAGATACTGATAAATATTTTGAAAAAAATGGTATTCCAATAGAATTTAGAAAAATTGTAGTCATTTTACATAGACCGTTTACCTCAAATAAAGAAGCTGAAGAACTTTTTACTGGAATACCTTTTGATGTTTCTGGTTATACTAGATTTGTAAAAGATAGAAGTAAGCAGATGTTTAGTGGTAGAACATATGGTAGTAGAGGTATTATGTTTACAACGAAGGCTAATCTTGTTGATTTTGATAGTATTAGAATATTTTACTTATCTTTATTAGAAAATAATCTATTTGAAAAATATATTAATTCTGTGAATAATTTGTTTAAGGCTGATTATTCATTAGATGAAGTAAAAGGAAATATTAAAGTTAAAATATTAGAACTATAATTAAGGATAATATTTATCTTTAATTTTTTTAACCCCTTCGCTTGTACGTTACAATAAATTATTTTTCTATTGGCTTGTAGTTAGAGATTATATGTAATAATTAATATTTTATTGATTTCTGCAGTGGAAAAATATATAATATAACTGTAAGGGAGTGTATTATAAATGGGAAAATTTAAAGTAATAGAAAAACTAGAAGCAGCGATTGACTTTAATTTTGAGCATGGAAATAAAGAAAAAATATATAGATATTTAATAAATTTTGATGACAATAGAATAATTGAATGCATGACTATAATTCATTTAAATGATAATGAACCAATCGATGTTACTATTGAAATAAGTAATATGTATAATTGTATTGTTGGATGTAGATTTTGTGCTTCAGGTTCTTTGCCAGAAAGTAGGACTTTTTTAAAGGCAGAAGATTATTTAAAACAAGTTGAAATATGTATTAAAGAAAGTAATATTAACCTTAATGATTATCCTAAATTATATGTTGCATTCACTGGTATTGGAGAACCTTCTGTTGTTAAAGAAGAAGTTGCTAAAGGAATAATGCTTATAAAAGAAAGATATAATAATGTTGAAGTTAATATTGCTACTACTGGATTTGATAATAAATGTTTTGAGTATTGGAATAAACTAAATTTACCTATCAGATATTTTCAACTTCCATACTACTCTTGTGAAAAAGATAAGATTAAATATATTATCCAAAATGCACCAAAAGATTATGATTTAATCAATAATATTAAAGAAGCAATAAAATATAGAAAGAATCATAATGAGTGTAGAGTAAAAATTAATTATGTTGTTATGGAAGGAATAAATGATAGTGAAAAAGATGTTGAAAAAATGATTGAATATTTAAAAGAATTTAAGGATGACATTATAATTAAAGTATCATATTTAAATTATACAGAAAAATGTAAAGAAAATAATTTACATTCTCCATCTCAAAAGGAGATGCATAAAATATTAAACAGTATTAAACAGGCTGGATATGATTGTTATTTATTTGGAACTGAGAATAACACAGAATTAGGATGTGGTCAATTAGTTCAAAATTATATTTGTGATGAAAATTCTAAAAGTATACGTTCTCAGAATTTTATTAGAAAAAAAGTTATGAATTAGCAAAATGATTATTAAATAATGAAAATTAAGGATAATATTTATCTTTAATTTTTTTATATTATTTGTATAAATATTTAGTTATATGGAAGAATATAAAAGAGAAAGTTAAAGGTGATATTAATTGAAGACTACTGGTGTTATTAGAAGAATTGATGAACTAGGTAGAATTGTTATTCCTAAAGAGATTAGAAAGAATCTTAGAATTAAGAATGGAGAGAATTTAGAGGTATTTGTAGAAGGTGAATCTATCGTATTAAAAAAATATTCTCAGTTAGAGAATATTGAGAGTGTATCTGTTGATTATGTAGAAGCTTTTAATCAGATTATTAAACATAATATTATTGTTACGGATAGAGATAAAGTAATTGCAGTAGCAGGTCCTTTAAAGAAAAAATATTTAGGTAAAGAGATTAATGAATTTACTGAGAGAAGTATTGATAGGAGAGATTCTTTTTCGGAAAAACAAAAGAAGATGTTTAGTGTAATTAAAGATGAAGAAGATAATGGTTATTATACTTTTACATCGATTGTGGATAATGGGGATGCTATTGGTAGTGTTATTATTATTAGTACAGATACTCCTATTACGGATGTTGAAGATAAGATGGGTATTATTTTATCTAAATTACTTAGTAAACAATTCATAGATTAAAGTCTATGATTTTTTTGTCTATCAACAATACCTGTTGATAGATATATTTTTGTAAATATAATGATATAATTTATTCTAATAATTAAATAATTATGTTATACTTGTGTTAGATAGGTGGTTATATTTATGGAAGATATTGTGAATAAATTAAAAGAAAAGACTATATCTTATATAGAAAAGAAGGTGTAAATAATGAATAAATTATTGTTAATAATTGATTTGCAAAAGGGATTTATAAATGATAATACCAAAGAAATTCCTAATGCTATAGAAGAATTACTGAATAAAAATATATTTAATAATGTTGTATTTACTAAATATATAAATGATGAAGATAGTATATTTTATAAGAAATTAAATTATAAAGGATGTATGTCTTTAGAAGATAGAAATATTGTAATAGATACTAAAAATTATAAAATAATTGAAAAAAGAGGATATACAGCTTTAAATGATAAACTAAAAGATTATATAAAAGATAATAATATTGAAGAAATATATTTATGTGGATTAGATACTGATGCTTGTGTATTAAAGACTTCTATTGACTTATTTGAAAATGATTATAATGTTAAAGTAATAAAAGATTTATGTATGAGTCATTCTGGGATAGAAATGCATGATAGTATTATTAATATTTTAAATAAAATGATTGGTAAAGATAATGTTATAGATGTTGAGGAGTTATAGAAATGTATTTAAAAGAAATAATAGAAAGCTTTGGAGATAAGAAAATAAAAATATATATTGATATGGATGGGGTAGTAGCAGATTATGATGTTGGAAAACCAGATAATTTTGAAAAGAAAAGGCCATTATATACTTCGATTGATAAGTTGAAAGAAATATCTTTTATGGATAATGTTAGTTTATATATTTTATCTATTACGAGAAAGAATATTGGTATAGAAGAAAAAAATATATGGTTAGATAAATATATGCCTTTTATTGATAAGAATAATAGATTTATTCTTTCTAAAGAAGAAGTAAGAAAGTCTTCTAGTGAATTGAAAGTAGACTTTTTGAAAAATATTAAAAGAGAAGATGAAGTAATAATACTAATAGATGATGATCCTTTAATTTTAAAGAGTGTTATGGATAATGTTAATGATATTGTACTACTAAAAGATACTGTTTTAGTAGATTAATAAAGTATTTGTATTAGAAAGTTGGTGCAATAGATGAATGAATATTTATTAGAACTAAAAAATAAATATGGATATAGTGATCAATTACTAGGATTTTTAAGTCAGTTAATTCCCAATTTAATTAATTATTATGGTGAAGAATATAGAGATATTATTATTTCTGCAATATCAAATTGTGAAATACATTTTCAAAGTAAAGATGAGGATCCTAAAACATTCTTAAACTCATATTTTTGTATTAATAAGGAATGGAAAATACCAAGTCTTGGTGGTGCATTTTATCATAATGAGATTATGATTAAAGATGGTCAAGTTGTTGCTAAACCTATTATCTATTTAAGGAGAATTTATCAAGGTATTTATAAACCTTTTGATTTTAATGATGATAAACAAGTTAATACTTTAATTCATGAAATATGCCATTTAATTAAAGGATATTGTAAATTGAAAACAGATGGTGAAAAGATAATAGATAGAACAGGTCTTATGAAAGATACTTATTCATATAGTCTAGAAAAGGGTATTATCGAAGAAAAAAATGAAATGGTAGGGATTGAAGAAGCATTAAATGATGTAGAAACAGAACAAATACAGGAAATAATGACTGGTAGAAAACAAGAGGTATTATCATATAGAACTGCTGGAAAATGTGTAATGAGATTATTAGAACATAAGGACATTGCAAAAGTAATTAGAATTTCACAATTTAGTGGTGATGATAGCTGGACTCAATATCTTGGTGAAGAACAAAGCAAATTATTAATAGAAAATTTTGATGTTTTAGTTAATTCAATGTAGGTTTCTTTTAGTGAAATTAATACAAAAGAAAAGAGAGAATTATTGTATAAAAAAAGAGAAATTGCACAAGAAAATATAGATGAATTTGTTGATAATTATTATTCAAGGCAGGAGGCAATAAAGAGATGAAAGTACAAGTAATAGGAACGGGTAGTATGTGGACTAAGTGTAATAGTGCTTCATATTTGATAGATAATGATATTATGATCGATTTTCCAAATGGTGCATGTAAATATTTATATCGAAATAATATTAATCCAAGTAGTATTGATTATATATTACTTACTCATTTTCATGGTGATCATTATTTTGATATACCATTTTATATTTTAAATAAATCTAAAAGTGATAATAAGAATATTAATATTTTTTGTTCTAAAGAGGGAAGAGGTAAAATAAATAAAATTGGTAATTTAGCATTTCCTAATTCTTTTAAAGATGCCTCTAGAGAAACTAATATTAAGTATGAATTTAATAATAACTTTAAAATTAAAGATTATGAGATAAGTAAATTATTAGTAGATCATGGTAGAATGAAGCCTGCTTATGGTTATATTTTTAAAGATAATGATAAATATATAGGATTTACTGGAGATACTTCATTATGTAGTAATGTAGAATATATGGCTAGTAAATGTAATTATTTATTTTGTGATTGTATGTTTGTTAAAGGAACTAGTAAACATATGGGAATAGATAATTTAGAATATTTATCTTCTAAATATTCTAGTTGCATATTTGTAGTTAGTCATCTAGAAGATGAAACCAGAGAAATATTAAATAAGAAGAATATCAAAAATATTATTGTTCCAGATGATTATTATGTTTTAGAAGTTTAAATTATTTTGTATTAAACAAAAATAGAAGAATCTTCTTGTAAATGGCTATGGAGGATTAACTTGTTAATCCGGGTAGCGAAGCGGTTAAATAAAAAAAGGTATTGTAAAATATATAATTATATGGTAAAATCTTGTTGTAAAGCGATGAAGGAAAGAGTAATATTAAGTAATTTATAGAGAGTCTATGATGGTGGAAAATAGATAATGAAAGGTATCATAAATGGTTCTGGAGCTGTTATATCTAATAGGTGTAAACGGTAGCGCGTTATAGCTTAATGAGTTAAAGAAGTAAGGTGGTACCACGGATATATTTCGTCCTTTGTGTTACTATCTTTTTTTATGAAAAAAGTAATTAGAAGTTTTAAAAAAGGAATGGTGATAATAATGAATAAAAAATTTTATATTAGTACCGCAATTGCTTATACTAGTGCTAAACCTCATATTGGTAATACTTATGAAATAGTACTTACTGATGCTATTGCTAGGTATAAAAGATTAAGTGGGTATGATGTTTATTTTCAGACTGGTACTGATGAACATGGTGAAAAGATAGAGATTAAGGCTAAAGAAAAAGGGGTTAGTCCTCAGGAATATGTTGATGAAATTGCTGGAGAAATTAAAAATATTTGGGATATTATGAACACTAGTTATGATAGATTTATTAGAACTACGGATAAGAATCATGAAAGAGTGGTACAAGATATTTTTAAGAAATTATATGATCAAGGAGATATTTATAAAGGTGAATATAAGGGTTTATATTGTACTCCTTGTGAATCCTTTTGGACGGAGAGTCAACTAGTAGATGGAAAATGTCCTGATTGTGGAAGAGAAGTTCATGAGTCTAGTGAAGAAGCATATTTCTTAAGAACTAGTAAGTATTCTAAGTGGTTAGAAGATTATATTGAAAGTCATCCTGGATTTATTGAACCAGAATCTAGAAAAAATGAAATTATGAATAATTTTATTAAACCAGGATTACAAGATTTATGTGTATCTAGAACTTCTTTTAAATGGGGTATTCCTGTATCCTTTGATACTAATCATGTAGTCTATGTATGGATTGATGCACTATCTAATTATATTACTTTCTTGGGATATAATGTAGATGGTGAACTAGGTGAAGAATTTAAGAAGTATTGGCCATGTGATGTACATATTATTGGTAAAGATATTCTTAGATTTCATACGATATATTGGCCTATTATGCTTCATTTATTAGGATTAGAACTTCCTCATAAGATATTTGGTCATCCTTGGCTTTTATTTGCAAGTGATAAGATGAGTAAAAGTAAAGGTAATATTACTTATGCTGATGATTTAGTTAATGAGTTTGGAGTAGATGCTGTTAGATTTTATATGTTACATGAAATTCCTTTTGCTTCAGATGGTAATTATACGAGAGAATTATTAATAGAGGCTATTAATGGAAATCTTGCTAATGTACTTGGTAATTTAGTTAATAGAACAATTGGTATGGCTAATAAGTATTTTGATGGTGTTATTACTAATACTAATGTAAGTGAAGATATTGATACTGAGTTTAAGAATTATGTACTTGGTAAGAAGAGTATTATAGATGAAAAAATGGATAATCTTAGAGTAGCGGATGCTCTTGAAGAAGTTATAGATTTATTTAGAAGGTGTAATAAGTATATTGATGAAACTACTCCTTGGGTTTTAGCAAAGGAAGATAGTAAGAAAGATAGACTATCTACTGTTATTTATAATTTAGTTGAAGGTATTAGAATAGGAACAGTACTACTGCAGGCCTTTATGCCTGAGACTAGTGAGGAAATCTTCTATCAAATTAATACTGAGTTAAAAGACTTTGATAGTATAGAAGATTTTGGTGGATATAAGTCTGGTACTAAGGTTAATAAGCCTGAAGTTTTATTTCAAAGAATAGAAAATTAATTATAATAAAAAGCACTTTATTTTTTAGTGCTTTTTTCATTTTCAGTTATTTTATCAATGTATTTTCTAAATTCTTTTGCTTTTTTCTTGTCTTCTTGTGTAGTTGGTACTTTTATATTTAATACTTTTACATCTTGGTATTCATTCCATCTATTTGACATGAATAATTTGTTCATTTCAACACCTCTTTATTTGATTATAAAGTATTTTTATTTTATAATCAAATTAATATTACAAAATATGTCAATAATCATGTAAAATTAAAAAAATGATATTTACAGAGAAATAATTATATGGTATATTTTGAGAGTAGTGCCCTAAAAAAAAGAAAAGGAGATAGAAGGGTTATGCTTGATACTAAGAGTATGCATATTAAGAAATTGTCTTATGTATTTATATTGTTATTAGTTATTTTAGCTTTATTTAATAAGAATAGGATTGATTATATTTATTTAGGGTTTATTTTTATTCTTATTTTAAAATTTTGTATTGAAAGATTTAGAAAATAATTGTACTATGGTTATAGTATGATTTTTTTATTGGAGGGAAAGATATGTATATAGATACACACTGTCATTTATATAAGGAATATTATAATAATATAGATGATGTTATTAAAGAAAGTATGGA
>ODAI014172030.1_pt1 | contig 34150 bp, 30 predicted proteins | sample 1539321 | NCBI WGS metagenome assembly ODAI01 (sample SAMN02144231, study PRJEB22623) | gut metagenome | biome: sheep rumen | host: Ovis aries | place: New Zealand
CACGTCGCCATCGCCCACGGTGATGGTCTTGCCCACGGCGCTCTCGCCGGGAAACAGCCGCGCCGCCAGCTCCTCGTTGACCATGCACTGGCCTTTGGCGCGCAGCTTCAGCGTGCCTTCCACCGCTTCTAATGGATAGACCTGCGCGAAGGCGCTGTCCACGCTGAGGGCTTGGGGATAGAACGTCTCGCCCTTCTCCGGCGTGACGGCATACATCTCGCGCAGGTGGATGTTCGTCCAGCACTCCACGTCGCTCTGGTTCAGGACGGGCGAGACGAATTGTGACTCGTGGTTGGGGTCGAAGGTCTCCATGGGGCTCCAGTCGGCTTCCCCTTCAATCTGTACGCAGCAGAGGAAGGTGCGGTCGAGGGCGGGCATGAAGTGGTCGATAGTCCACTCCTGGTAGAGGTAGCGGCTGATGATGACGGTGCCGCTGAGCGAGATGATGAGGCCCAGCAGCGACAGCGCCGTGTAGCCCTTCATGCGGGTGATGATACGGAATGCTTGTTTCATAATGACTTGATGATTGTTTACATCACTACATATCAACAATCGTGCCAGAACACGATGTGACTGGAAACCAAAAAGATATAAGAACTAAAGCTTGGACAACACTGTGCGCATACGCTCAGAGGTGTGCGGAAAAGCACACGATGACAGGTTACAGCTTGATGATGAAGGTTGTGCCGCTGCCCTCCTCACTCTCCACACGGATGGAACCTCCGTGCTTGAGTATAATTTGGCGGCAGAGGCTGAGACCAATGCCTGTGCCGGCAGGTTTTGTGGTGAAGAAGGGAATGAAGGCATGTTCGAGGACATCGGGCGACATGCCACCTCCGTTGTCACGAATGCGAATTTCGCCATCACTGACAGAGACTTCCACCTTAGTGGCCCCGCTTTCGTAGGCATTCTTGACAAGATTGATAAGCACCTGCTCCAACTGGGAACAATCGGCTGTCAACAGTCCATCACCTTGAGTATGAATCTGCGGATAGAGTCCTGAAATGTGTTCAAGGAGTTGGCTGACAGGAAAATTCGTGAGTTCGGGAGCCTTGACGCGAGTAAGCTGACGGTAACTCTCCACAAAGTCGAGCAGAGAGTGGCAACGGCGATTGATGACAGCAAAAGCTTCGTTCGCGCCAGTTAAGGTTTCGCTGATGGAGATGATGGGCGTGAGGGAGTTCATGATTTCGTGAGTTAGCACACGGATGAGTTGCTGCCAAGCTTCCATCTCCTTCCGCTGCATCAGCGCCGAGACATCTTTCAAAGCGACAATGAGGCGACGCTGTCCATCCATTCGGAGCAGGACGGCGGAGAGCGCGCAGCCGTCCACCACTTCTGCATGTTCAGCAATGGCTTGAAGAATGTTGCTGGGGAGGGATGTGCCAGAGACAATGACACTTGCCGCATGGTTCATCCAGTCGATACGTCCATCGATGGAACAGACAAAGAGGGCGGTATCGACGTTCTCCGTCAGCTGCCGCAAATACTGCAACTGCCGTTCGGTATCGGTCTGCCGTGTGCGCAATTTCTCGTTCATCTTCTCTGCCTCGTGATAGGCATAGAGCAGACGCTCGACACGACCGTAAAGCGAGACACACAGCCACAGCAGGGCAATAGCCACAGCGATGGATGGCCAGACGAGGTGATCCTGAACACTCACGCCCAACACTGTCATAAGAACCAAGAGACCTACGATGTATAGCAGATATGTTTTCATGATTTATTCAGTTTCCTATACAATGCAAACCTTGTGATTCCCAACAATTCAGCTGCACGAGTAACGTTACCTCCAGCTATCTGCATGGCCCGCTCGATGGCTTCCTGTTCCAGACGCTCTAAGTTTAACGTCTGCGTCTGTGACGTGCGGCGTACGGACTCTTTCAACACAAAGTCCTGAGCACAGAGAGCTGGAGCATTGGCCAACAACACGGCCCGCTCCACGGCATGCATGAGTTCACGCACGTTGCCAGGCCACGTATGGCGCAGCAATTTCTGTCGGGCATCGCGATTGAGCGTTTTGACCACCTTATTATATTTGCTCGCGTATGTATGGAGGAAATGCTCAGCTAACAGAATGATATCTTCGCCACGTTCACGCAGTGGGGGTATGGTAATCTCGATGGTGTCAATGCGGTAGAAGAGGTCTTCGCGGAAACGTCCTTCGGCCACCTCGGTATGGATGTCGGCATTCGTGGCACAAAGGAGACGCACGTCAATGGGTGTCACCAGGGTGCTGCCAAGGCGCGAGATTTCTCTTCGCTCCAAGGCCGCCAATAGTTTCGTCTGCAAGAGCAGCGGCAGGTTCCCTATCTCGTCGAGGAACAACGTGCCACCCGATGCCGTTTCCATGCGTCCAGCTTTCGACTTACGGGCATCAGTAAAAGCCCCCTTCTCATAACCGAAAAGTTCGCTCTCGAACAGCTGTTCAGGCACGCTGCCAAGGTCAATGCTGACAAAAGGTTTTGTGGCCCGCTTGGAGAGAGCGCACAACTGCCGGGCGATAACATCCTTGCCTGTGCCGTTTTCGCCGAGAATGAGTACGTTAGCATCGGTCGGTGCCACTTGTGCCACCGTCTGCAACACACGCTGCATGACAGGACTCTGGCCGATGATGGTGGGTGCCGCCGTTGCGCCGAAGGGCGATGCCGCCACCTCCATGCGCTGTTCCAGCAGTCGGCTCTTGTGGCGTTCGCGACTCAGCTCAATGCCAGCGAAGAGCGTGGCTAAAAGCTTGGAGTTGTTCCACGGTTTGGTGATAAAGTCTGTAGCTCCGCTCTTCAGTGCCCTCACCGCCTTGTCGGCATCAGCGTATGCTGTCATGAGGATGACCACAGCCTGCGCATCGCGATGCAGAATATGCTCCAGCCACTCGAACCCCTCCTCACCACTGATGGCATCGCGTTTGAAGTTCATATCCAACAGCACTACGTCTGGATGTACCATATCATAGAATCGGTCTATTTGTTCGGGCTGTTTCGTCACACGGATATCCTCCACCAATGGCTTCAGCAACAAATTCAGCGCAAAGAGAATGTCTTCGTTATCGTCAATGGCGAGCACCTTACCTTTTTTCCCTTCCATCATTGCTTCGTTTTATGATTTTTCGGGGGCAAAGGTAAAGAAAAAAATCCACATAGGTTCGACTTTCCATAGCAAAAACACCTCTATCCTTCCCAACACCTCGCTTTTGTGCGCATTCGCACGATTAAGTGCGATTACGCACACTCCCCTGCCAGCATTCCAACACACATGAAAAGCGGAGTGAAAAAATATGATGTTGCCGTATATCCTTGTCAGTACATCCAAGGGAAGTATTTCGGCCAGCATCCATGAACTCTATGCAGCAGAACCCCTTCATAGTTTAACTGCATCCACTCGACGATAAGAAGGAAAAAGGTCAGTGCTGACACCTCGTGATTGGTTACGCCAAGTTTCTTTGTCTGAGTTGAACTGTACTCGCCGACATATTCCTTAGTCCTGATTCCATGATTCTTGAGAAACTGGCTCATGGCATAGAAATTCTCCACCGGCACAACATCGTCCTTCGTGTCGTGGAAGAGCATCACATTCAAATCGCTACGAGGTGTCCATCCATGGGTGAGAGCATCTGCGCTGAAAAATTTCTTGCAAGAGGGAGCGTGTATTTCAGAAAAATCATGTATATTTGCATGTGGAATCCAGTTTGTCTGGAACATTATTAATATGGAGACATCAAAAAAGAGGAACGCAATGAGGCAATTACACATTATAACTTACTTGGGAGTGCTGATGATGGTGCTTTCGCTAACGGCTTGCAGCGGATGTGAGGGCAAGGAGGAAGGCGAGGTGCCCAAAATGGAGTCGGTGATTCTGTCGGGCATCAAGCAAAAGGCTGATTTAGTGACAACGGAGGTGAGAGTGAGAAAACTTGCCATCTACGATTCGAGCAAACACGAGAAGTTTGAGTTGAAAGACCCTTCCACTTGGAAATATGGTGAGCGGAAGTGCATAGTGCCTGTTGATGTAACCATCAAATACGGGTACGACTTGCGAGGCCTGACAACCGATGACGTGAAGCTGACGGATGACAGCACGGCTGTAGTGATTCTGCTGCCAGAAGCGAAAGTGATTGACGCGGGTTACGAAGCCAAGGTGGATGAGAAGTCGGTAGTGAGGATGTCGTCGGGATTAAGAGACAAAATCAGCCATGAGGAAGTGGATAGGCTGATGGAAAAGACCTATAGGGCTGTGATGGAAGAGGACTTTACGGAAATAGTGGGCAAGGACATTGAACACAATGCGCAAGTAGTGTTTGCATCGATAGTAAAAAGTCTGGGAATGGAAAATGTGGAGGTGATCGTGCACAGAAAGGAGGAATGGAGACAATGAACGGATGGATGAGAAACAAGCGCGTGTTGGCAGGAGTGGCAGCTGCGATTATTTTGGCTACGTTGGCAGTGACATTCATACAAAGATGCGGAAAGGACGAGCAAAAGGAGTTGCCGATGGAGCGCACAATGGCGAGCATAGAGGAAGTGCGCCCGCGAGGAGAAATTTATGTGTGCACAGCACTGATTGAGGACTACACCACGCTACAGAAAGTGGAGCACAACTTGTTTTGGACAAATGAAGAGCATTCGTGCGTGCAGACGTTGAGACAACGGTGCAGTTACAAGGTGGACCTTAACCGTGTGGAATATGAGACAAGTGACTCCATGAAGACGGTGTTTGTGAAGTTGCCCCCTATAGAGTATGTGGCAACGACACAAAGTAGTTCTTTCCTTTCGGACGATGCCAATTACTGGGCGGAGCATCTGCCTAACACGAACGAAATGAAGCGAAAGGTGGAAAGCCAAATCAGGAGGCGATTTGACACAGCTGAGAACCGAAGAAAGGCTGAACGATATGCCGAGGATGCTGTTAGTCAGGTGCTTAGCCAACTTGGGTATGAGGTGGAATTTGTGAGGGTGTTGGAGAAAAAGAAAGAATGAAGAGATAAAGATAATGCACGAAATGAAGAGGCGGCCTTGGAGGTCGCCTCTTGTTGATGGAAAAGGTTTATCGAACCATCAGCTTGGTGGAGCGTGTTTTCCCACTCACTCTCCAAGTAATGATATACATCCCACGAGGGAAATCGGCCACAGAGCATTGTTCTGATGCCCTAAAGGTGCGAATATGCTGCCCATTGGAAGAGTAGATGTGGACGGCAAAGGTGAGAAGTTCAGGCTCTTCCGCTCCGAAGTGGAGAGTTTTGGTTTGTGAATTGTAACCAAGAGCATACTCCGCGGGTTCTACACTTGCAATAGCATCGGTGGAGGGGTCATCGGATGGGTTAGATGGGTCATCTGGATCTAATGGGTTATCTGGGTTATCGGGATTATCGGGGTTTTCTGGGTTATCTGGATTATCAGGGTTTTCTGGGTTATCTGGTTTATCCGGGTTTTCTGGGTTTTCTGGGTTATCCGGATTATCCGGGTCAATGATTTCTTCGATTTCTTCGGTAGGGGTGAAGTACCACAGGCGGTTCTTGCTGGAACTGTTGCGAGAGTCGGTTGTATAACTGAGGATGGAGGTACCGTTGGTTGAACCGCCCCCATTTTGGTTGGCCGTGTGGCCCGTGTATTTGTTGACCAAGTTATAGTAGCCTTCAGTGCCTTGAGGGACGATGCTCCACAATTGCCGATCGTCTTCAGCATCGGCAAGTGCTGTGTTCAGCTGAGTGCCAACATTGGTGGTGGGTGTAGAGACGCCAGCAGTAGGATCGTTGAGAGCCATTCCTCCATTGCGATTGACCAACATGAAATAATCCCCTACAGGAAGAATTTTCCACTGCTGCGAGTATTGACTTTCCGCGAGTTCCCACGAGCAAACAAAGTCGCCCGCATCACCTGTTTTATCGACAGTGTCAAACACTTTACCGTTATTTGCATTGGCTATAGTGTAATAATAATTGGCTGGCACGAAGGGAGGGGTTGGCTCCGCAACCTTTTTTTCGGCAAAAGCCGTCTGTAAGTATGGAATGTGCACGCCCAAGTATGCCTTCAGGTCACTGACATATTGATCGTAGGACGAAAAGAGGACTCTTTCGCGAAGCATCCTTGTGGAGATGCCCCATTTGTTGAAATTGAGTTCCTGCGACTCTTGCAACAACTCAGCAATAGAGTCGATTTGCTGATTGAGATAGTCTTCCAATCCTGCCTCAACCACTTCGGCATAGCGACGATTGACGAGTTTGCCAAACCAAGGGTCTTGCCACATGCGATTAATCCAATTTTTAGTGGCACCATATCCGTGGTCGGTCATGAGCTGATATTCTGTATTATTTCCCCCTCCACGATCAGTGCGGTTGTCATTATTATAAGCGATGTCATAATCCCACAGAGGACCCCAATAGAGCAAAGAATCCTGTTGGTCTTTATAGAAATAGGTGGAATAGTAGCCATCGACATTTCCACTCACCTCAGTGGCAATGAACCAGTTGACGAGCGAGGTAGAATCGACCCATGCTCGATAGCCATCAGTGGCATCGGCAAAATTGTCACCAGAGAGGACTTTCTCAAAATCCTTCATGTACTGACGGATATATTCGTTTTGAGCGTAATTGATGTCTTCATCGTCAGGGTAATGAATGCGAATGGGCACCTGATAGGTAGAAGTGGTGAAATAGTTTCCATCTCTGAATCCGTCAACCTCTAAAAGATACCCCCCAGTGATGTCGCTCTCTGGAGTCAATGGCAAATCCTGCTCTGTGATATTGACACGATGGGGACGGACATCAATCTTGTCGCTGATTTGATAATTGCCAATGAAAGTGCCGTTGAGGGTGACATCCACGAACTTATGAGCTGGATTGTTCTTCAAGCCCAAGTAATCGCCCATGAGCGAAGTGATGGCATTACGCATCAGGGAGTGGTCGGCAGCATTGGCCATCAACGTCCAGTTTTTCGCTTTGGCATACCCTTTGCCCAAAAACTTTTCTTTCTCATGGAACTTGATTCTGTAGGGTTTCTTTCTCAACCCCCAAGTGGAATTGCCACGCCCACGAATCTGCATGGAGTCGTACTGAGTCACCACATCTGCCTCATCTACATAATACATGGTGGCATACACATAGACCTCCTTGCTATTGATGGGAGCACGGTCGAAAGTTTCTATGTAAAGATGGGGAAGGTTTGACTTCCGCACGTATGTCTGAGCTTGCAGAAAAACACAAGCAAAGGACAGAAAAGAAAGAAAGATTGTAAATTTTCGCAACATAAATGGGTCAATTTTGATGCAAAGGTAGCAAATTCTTGAATAAGAAACGAAAAAAGAAGAAAAAATCATTGTCACTTTCACAAAAAGTCGTACCTTTGCAAGCCGATTTCTATCGAGAGGCCACAAAAAGGTCTCAGACTCTGTGTGGATAGCACTATCTCAACAAAGGGAGTGCGGTCCGTGAAACGCAGAAAACCCAAAGGATTAACTCTACGGAGCAAAGCCGATGGGCACAGTACGTCAGTCGAGTTCTTCGGAGCCGAGCTGGCAGCGAACACACATTATTAATTATTTAAAAACCAAAAAGGTTAAAATGCAGTCAAACAGTTTTAAGACAAGCTACATCACCCCCGAAGCAGCAGACAAGAAGTGGGTGGTAGTAGATGCAGCAGGACAGACTCTTGGACGTTTTGCATCTAAAGTAGCAAAGGTACTTCGCGGAAAGTACAAACCCGTCTTCACACCCAACATGGATTGTGGCGACAACGTAATTGTTATCAATGCCAACCAAATCAAGGTTACTGGCGCAAAGGAGTCTCAGAAGATTTACATCACTTTCTCAGGCTATCCAAGCGGTCAGCACAAGGCAACTTATGCTGAAATGGTGAAGCGTCCAAACGGATATGAGAAAGTGCTCCGTCATGCAGTGAAGGGCATGCTCCCCAAGGGCATCCTTGGCAGCAAGCTTCTGAAGAACCTCTACATTTTTGAAGGCGCTGAGCACGACAAGGACGCTCAGAAGCCAGAAACACTTGATATTAACACCCTCAAATAAGAATAAGGTATATGGCAGTAGAATATATCAATGCAATCGGCCGTCGTAAGAGCGCCGTTGCTCGCGTGTACCTTACAGAAGGTACTGGTAAAATCACAATCAACAAGCGTGAACTTGCTGATTATTTCCCATCAGAACTCGTACAGTTCGTGGTGAAGCAGCCACTCAATCTCCTTGGTGTTGCTGAAAAGTATGACATCAAGGCAAACCTCGCTGGTGGCGGCTACACAGGCCAGAGTCAGGCTCTCCGCCTCGCTATCGCCCGTGCACTTGTGAAAATTAACGAAGAAGACAAGAAGGCACTCCGTGCTGAAGGCTTCATCACACGTGATGCACGTGCTGTTGAACGTAAGAAGCCAGGCCAGCCAAAGGCTCGTCGCCGCTTCCAGTTCTCTAAGCGTTAAAAGTTTCATCCCGGCTCTTTCGGTTTCAATTGTCTTACTCATCTTATTGAAAGACCAATTATCAGAAGACAAATTATTGGAAGACAAGGGAGAACAAAGATAATCGTTTAGTATCTAAACTCGTAGGCTCTCTCGCAAAAAAAAGAGCGACCTACGGGTTGGTTAAAACCAAACATTAACTCAAAAAGAAAGTAAACAATTCAAAAAAATTATGGCAAGAACAGATTTTGATTCTCTTCTCGCAGCAGGTGCACACTTTGGTCACCTGAAGCGCAAGTGGAACCCCGCTATGGCTCCCTACATTTTCATGGAGCGCAATGGCATTCACATCATCGACCTTCACAAGACAGTTGCTAAGCTCGACCAGGCAGCAGACGCCCTCAAGCAGATTGCCAAGAGCGGCAAGCGCATCCTTTTTGTCGGCACAAAGAAGCAGGCACAGGAAATCATCGCAGAAAAGGCATCTTCAGTAAGCATGCCTTATGTGACTGAGCGTTGGCCAGGCGGCATGTTGACCAACTTCCCCACTATCCGCAAGGCTGTGAAGAAGATGGCTAACATCGACAAGCTCTTGAACGATGGTACATACGACAAGCTCTCAAAGCGTGAGAATCTCCAAATTCGTCGCAAGCGTGCTAAGTTGGAGAAGAACCTCGGTTCTATCGCCGACCTGACTCGTTTGCCCTCAGCCCTCTTTGTGGTTGACGTAATGAAGGAGCACATCGCAGTGAGCGAGGCAAACCGTTTGGGCATCCCCGTGTTTGCCATTGTTGATACAAACTCCGACCCACGCAACATTGACTTCGTGATTCCTGCAAACGACGATGCTACAAAGTCAATCGACTTGATTCTCGGCGTTGTGTGCGAGGCTATCAAGGAAGGTCTTGAGGAGCGCAAGGTGGAGAAGGCCGACCAGGAAGCTAACGCAGAGAAGAAGGAAGGCAAAGTTCCCACAGTGGAAGAGGCTGAAGAGGAAGCACCAGCAGAAGAAGCTGAGGCTCCAGCAGCTGAATAATAAAAAACTTAATATTCAAATAAAATTATGGCAATTACTATACAGGAGATTAACGAACTCCGCAAAAAGACTCAGGCAGGCCTCATGGACTGCAAGAAAGCTCTCACAGAGGCCAACGGCGACATGGAGGCTGCAATGGAAATCCTTCGCAAGAAGGGGCAGCTTGTAGCCGCTAAGCGTTCTGACCGCGAGGCTGCTGAGGGTTGTGTACTTGCAAAAGTAGATGGCAACTATGGTGCAATGATTGCACTGAAGTGCGAAACCGATTTCGTGGCTAAGAATGCAGACTTCGTAGCCCTTGCAACAAAGATTATCGATGCTGTTGTGGCTAACAAGTGCAAGAGCATGGACGAGGTGAACGCTTTGACTATCGACGGTGAGAACATCAAGGATGCCATCACAAACCGTTCGGGTGTGACTGGCGAGAAGATGGAACTTGACGGCTTCAACTATGTGGAAGGTGAGGACATTGTTGCTTACAACCACATGAACCAGAACTTCCTCTGCGCTCTTGTTGTGCTGAACAAGAAGGGCTTCGAAGAGGCTGGCAAGGGTGTAGCCATGCAGGTTGCCGCTATGTCGCCTGTAGCTCTTGACGAGGCTGGTGTGCCACAGGATGTGAAGGACACTGAGTTGCGCACCGCTGTTGAAAAGGCCAAGCAGAACCAGATTGGCAAGGCTGTAGAAAATGCGCTGAAGAAGGCTGGCATCAATCCTGCTCACGTAGATACAGAAGACCACATTGAGTCGAACACAGCAAAGGGCTGGTTGACAAAGGAAGAGGCCGACAAGGCTCGTGAAATCAAGGTAAGTGCAGCAAAGGACGCTGAGGCTAACCTGAAGCCACAAATGATTGAGAACATCGCCAAAGGTATGGTTGCTAAGTTCTACAAAGAGAACTGCTTGCTCGATCAAGCCTACATCGATGACAACAAGATTTCTGTGGCTCAGTACCTGAAGAGCATCGACAAGGAGCTTACAGTAACTGACTTCAAGCGTTTCACACTCCGCGCTGAGTAATCATAAGCAGATACACATATCTTAATAAAGAAGAAAGGAGAAGGCTCAACGGCTTTCTCCTTTCTTTTCATAGAAGAGGACTTTCAGCGTAAGTTTTTCTTGCAATTCACGCGCTGCTTGTAAATCTTGAATCGCCTTTGCAAGCGTGTAGCATTGGGCAATGTCGTTTTTCACTGATGTCGATAAGCCTGATGGGAGATAGGCTTCGTAATTGGGGTCAGCGAGAGGAATCTCCTTAAAGGTATAGTTCCGTTTCTTATCAATCGATACTAAAAGAAGCGCTCCCCCCTCTTCTACTTCCGGGAAAAACGAAAACTTAGCCTTACTTCCAGCATAAGAAGGCAAAACATAGCAACCAATGGTTTGGAACTTTTCTTGTTTCTCAAAAATAAACTGCTTTTGCAAATCAGCCAGTTCCAGTTCCTTAAAGGTGGTCACACTGTCAGCCTGCGCCAAATCCGCTCGTGCCCGAACAAGTTCCAGAGAATCGTTCTGTTTGATTTCGGCTTTGCGCTGTTCAACCAACGAAGGACGGTTTTCACAACTAAAAAGCAGAGGAAGAAGTGCTATGATATAAAGAAATCTTTTCATATTTCATTATTTTGGCAGTAAAGTTAGCACTTATTTTAGAAAATGTTAGGCTATCTGATCAACATTTTGTACTTTTGTCCTCGAAAAAGCTCAAATAAATTACTACTTATAACTTAACATTACCAAAATCATGAAAAAAAGTCTTTTTTTCTCAGCCATTGCATTGATGCTGATGGCATCGTGCAACGAAAAGAAAGCGGACGGATTGTCCAAGGAAGCTGAGACCGATAGCCTCGCCGCCGAGGTGCAGGCTGAAAGTGCAGAGATTGAAAGTGATAAGTATAATCTGAAAGCCATTGCCAAAGTGATTGAGGGAGCTGAAAGCGTCATGAATTTCAGCGAGGGCAGAGCCTCTGTGATTAACAAAGAGGGCAAATTGGGCGTCATCGACAAGAAGGGAAAGGTCATCATTCCGTTTGAGTATGACTATTCCGTATTCACCTATTCAGATGGCATCATGTGCTGCCACAAAAACAAGGAAGACACTTGGTACTACTTCGACCACGATGGAAAGCTACTCTTCAAAACACACGACGGCGGCCCGAGCCAATTTAGCGACGGATATGCTTGCAAATACTGTTCAGACGACGGCAAGTATTACTACATAGACAAAACAGGCAAGCCAGCCTTTGGAGGCAAAAAGTGGGAGTGGGCCGACACGTTCTCCGACGGAATGGCACTGGTGTATGAAGGCAACGGCTGGGGCTTTATCAACACAGAAGGAGAGCTGGTCATTCCCTGCAAGTATAGTTCAAGAGCAGAAGAGAACCCTGAAGGTTTCCACGATGGCCTTGCGCTCGTCGTAACGGATCCGGCAAGGGAGCGAGTTTCATTCATCGACAAGACGGGCAAGAAAGCTTTTGAAAGAGAGTTTTTGACAGCCTGTTCCTTCAGCGAAGGCCTTGCATCCATCTTCGATGAAGAGCAAGATCGCTGGGGATATATTGACAAAACGGGCAAGACCGTTATCACGCTGGACCGTGGTGTTGCCGGTCGCGACTTCAGCGAAGGCCTGGCCATGATACACCATTGGGGCACGCCCATTGGATACATCGACAAAACGGGCAAACTGGTCATTCAGTTGAAAGAGAACCTGTACAGGGATGCGCACCCCTTCCATGATGGTCGTGCCCGAGTGTGGAGAGGTGACCACGAAGGCTACATAGATCGAACAGGGAAAGAGGTGATTCCTTGCGAATATATTGCCTATGAAGACTTCCACGAAGGCATCGTGAAAATTCAGAAGGGCGACAAGCAAGGCTACATAGACTTGGAGGGGAACAGTACTCTCAATTATTAACCACTTTATTTCAACCACATTAATCAACCATCCTATCATCCTATCATCAGATATGAAAAAATATTTTCTTATGGCCATCGCCTTACTCGCAATGGCATGCAACAACAACCAGCCCTCCACATCAAACGAGGATGCAGACACCCAAGATTCCATAGCCACAAAAGCTGCGCCTTCTGCAGAAGAAACTCCGTCAGCACGCGCCAGCTACACCTTCCAGACCTCTTTCCAGAAAGACGAAGAAGGCCAAGTGAACGCAGTGGTACTTACCTGCCAGTCGGGCGAGAAAACGCAGCGCTTTGTGTGCGAACTCTTGTGGTCAAAGGACGAAGATTTGATGGGAGGAATGGAAGTGGAGGAACAAGACTTCAACTTCGACGGATTCCCTGATGTGCTGGTATGTTTAGGCGACTTCGGAGTGAACCCCAGCAACTTTCCCATGCTTTCCTACGCAGGCTTCGTGTGGAATAATGAAACCCAAAGCTTTGACCGGGTGGCAGAACTGGAGGACATCGTCAACGTTGAAATAGATGCCGACAACAAAACCATTGTCAGCAACTACAGCACGGTCGTAGGCGACACTTACCACGAAGTGTATGCCTGGAAGAACGGAAAACTGGATCAGATAGAAAGCACCAGCGACAGCTACCTAAGTGAAGAAGAGGAGGAAGAATAAAAGTTCCACTCCGATGGAAGAAGAAAAACAAACAACAACGGAACTGAGAGCTGATATCTGTACAAAAAAATGGGGGGTGTACGGCATACAAGCCCCATTTTTATATTTTTCTGTTTGACATTTTTTATTTTTTTTTACATATAGACATTCCGTTTCGGTTTTTTTCTCTATATTTGCAACCAATTAAACATCAGTTTTAATTAGACCAACAACAAGGCCCCCATGAAAATTCTTTCTCACGAAGAAATTGTCAACAAGATAGACCATCCGTTTTTCCACCTCATTTCCGACACAGCAGAAGAACTGGGGTTGGATTGTTATGTAATAGGCGGATGGGTGCGCGACCTCTTTCTTGAACGCGCATCGAGCGACATAGACATCGTGGTGGTGGATCCCCAACGGCGCGTGGAACGTCCTGGCATAGCCATTGCCGAAGCGTTGAGCAAGAAACTGGGAAAGAAAGTACACATTGCCATTTTCAAGAATTTTGGCACCGCCCAACTGAAACACAGACAGTTGGAAATAGAATTCGTGGGAGCAAGAAAGGAAAGCTATGACCGCAACTCGCGCAAGCCTGTCACTGAAGACGGCACGCTGGAGGAAGATCAGAACCGTCGCGACTTCACCATCAACGCCATGGCCCTGTGCCTGAACAAGGACCGCTTTGGCGAGTTGGTCGATCCCTTCGATGGATTGGCCGATCTGGAAGATAAAACCATCGCCACTCCCCTCGACCCCGACATCACCTTCAGCGATGACCCCTTGCGCATGATGCGCTGCATACGGTTCGCCACTCAGCTGAACTTCCACATCGAGGAAGATACGTTCCAAGCCCTGAGCCGCAACAAGGAGCGCATCAGCATCATTTCGGCCGAACGCATTGCCGACGAGCTGAACAAAATCATCCTTTCCCCCATCCCTTCCAAAGGATTCATGGAATTAGAACGATGCGGCCTACTCCCTCTCATCTTCCCAGAGCTGGTGCAACTGCAAGGAGTAGAGACCAAGAACGGCAGAGGACACAAGGACAATTTCTACCACACGCTCGAAGTGCTGGACAACGTGGCGAAGGCGACAGCAGACTTTGGCAATCTTCCCCCCGGAAACGGCCAGTGGGATTCGCCCAAGGACCACGCTCTGTGGCTTCGTTGGGCAGCCATCCTGCACGACATAGGAAAGCCCAAGTCAAAACGATTCGACCCCCTGCAGGGATGGACCTTCCACAACCACAATGACATTGGCGAGAAGATGATTCCCGCCATCTTCCGGCGCATGAAACTGCCCATGAACGAAAAGATGAAGTTTGTGCAGAAGCTGGTGCAGCTCCACATGCGTCCCAGCGTCATCGCCGACGAGGAAGTGACCGACAGTGCCATTAGGAGACTACTCTTCGAAGCGGGCGACGACATTGACGACCTGATGATTCTCAGCACGGCCGACATCACATCGAAAAACGAGGTGAAGAAGAAGAAATTCCTCGACAATTTCATTGCCGTGCGCACCAAGCTGGTGGAGATTGAAGAGAAAGACCGCATACGCAACTTCCAGCCTCCCGTCAGCGGCGAGGAAATCATGATGATGTTCGGTCTGTCACCCAGCAAGGAAGTGGGCGTGCTGAAACAAGTCATCAAAGATGCCATCCTCGACGGGAAAATTCCCAACGAATACGAAGCGGCCAAGCAACTGCTCATGGACGAAGCCGCAAAAATGGGACTGAAAACTACTAACTAATAAAACCAACAACATGAAAAGAATCTCAACACTCATCGCCGGCATTGCCCTGATGGCGCAAACTGCCGCAGCGCAGACAAACACCGCCCAGCGACAGCAGGAAGTACTCTCGACCATTGAGAAAGTGAACGATTACTGGCAAAGCCACAACACCCCCAAGTGTCGCGGATTTTGGGATAATGCCGCCTATTTTACAGGCAATCAAGAAGTATATAACCTGACCGGCAAGCAGGCTTATCTTGATTATGCCATCGATTGGGCTGAATATAACCACTGGAAAGGTGCTACCCAAACCGACAAGACGAAATGGCAATACAAGACCTACGGCGAAGGCATGAACCACGTGCTCTTTGCCGACTGGCAGATTTGTTTCCAAGTATATATCGACCTCTACAAGCACGAGCACCGCGCCGAACGCATTGAGCGCGCCTTAGAGGTGATGTGCTACCAAGCTTCCACCCCCGACACCGACTACTGGTGGTGGGCCGATGCCCTCTACATGGGGCTGCCCATCTTCTCTAAGCTCTACACCGTCACCCACAACCAAAAACTGCTCGACAAGCAATACGCATGCTTCAAGTGGACTGACGAGCTGCTCTTCGACAAGGAAGCCCAGCTCTACTACCGCGACGGGAAGTACATCTATCCGAAGGTGAAGACCGCTTGCAACGAGGGGAAATCCTTCTGGGCACGCGGAGCTGGCTGGGTGCTGGCGGGGCTGGCCAAAGTGCTGCAGGACGTTCCGAAAGACAGCAAATACTATGCCCTCTACCTCGACCGCTTCAAGCAACTCGCCGCTGGCGTGGCACGCACCCAACAGCCCGAAGGCTACTGGACTCGCTCCATCCTTTGCCCCGACGATGCTCCCGGCTATGAAACATCCGGCACAGCTTTCTTCACCTACGGCATCCTGTGGGGAGTGAACAACGGCATCCTCCCAGCCAGGCAATACCAGCCCGTCATCGACAAGGCCTGGAAATACCTTTCCACCATCGCCCTCCAGCCCGACGGCAGCATCGGCTACGTGCAGCCCATTGGCGAGAAGCCCGACCCCACTCGCACCGTCAATGCGCAGTCGCAAGCCCCCTTCGGCACAGGCGCATGGCTCCTGGCCGCTTGCGAATACTACAAATATGTGAAGTGACCCTCGCATGCACCTTGCATAAAAAAGGAAGGAAGGGAAAAGAAAGTACTAATATCTACACGTAAAAACTAATGGAAGGCGACCACATCAAACTCAACCACTGGCTACTGCCACTCTCCTGGCTCTACGGGCTGGGAGTCAGCATCCGAAACCTGATGTTCGACTGTGGCATGCTCCCCTCCCAATCCTTCTCCCTGCCCGTCATCAATGTGGGCAACATCACCGTGGGAGGCACGGGCAAGACCCCCCACACGGAGTATTTGATGCAGCTCCTTTCGCCATCCTATCAAGTGGCGGTGCTCAGTCGAGGATACAAACGCAAATCGAAAGGCTATCAGTTGGCCACGAGCCACACTCCCATGCAAAAGATTGGCGACGAGCCATTCCAGATGAAGCAGAAATTTCCCGACGCTCACATCGCTGTCGATGCCGACCGCCGGCACGGCATTGCCCAACTGATGCGCAACGAGATACAACCGCCCACCGAAGTCATCATCCTCGACGATGCCTACCAGCACCGCTACGTAAAGGCTGGGCTCAACATCCTCCTGATGGACTACCACCGTCTGGTCTATTTCGACAAGCTGCTGCCAGTAGGCCGTTTGCGCGAGCCTGTATCCGCACTGGAGCGAGCCGACCTCATCATCGTCACGAAATGTCCACGCTACATCACGCCCATGGACCGCCGAGGCATTGTCGAGTCGCTCCACACCAGTACATGGCAGCGAGTGTTTTTCACCACCTACTCCTATCCCGACCACATTGCCGACTTGGGCGAGAACCCGCTCCTGGTCACAGGCATCGCATCGCCCAGGCAGATGATTTACGACCTACGGAAGATTATTCCTCACTTCGACTCCATGAGCTTCCCCGACCATCATGCCTACACGAAGACCGACATCGAAGCCATTCGCCATTGCGCGGAGGGCCGCACCATCCTCACTACGGAGAAGGACGCAACGCGCCTTCATGGCCTGGAGAACGTGAAGGTCATCCCCATCGAGGTGGAGTTTCTCGACGGAAAGCAGCAGGAATTCGACAACATCATCACGCACTATGTAGAGCAGCACCAGCGCGATGCCCTACAGAAGGAGCAGCCCCACAACGCAAAGCATACAGAAAACTAAAAACAGCAACACATTTATGGCAACAGAAATAGCAACCCTCGGCGAGTTTGGACTCATCAAGCGCCTCACACAAGGCATGGAGCCGCAGAACCCCGAAACCCACTACGGTGTGGGCGACGACTGCGCCGTGCTGAACTACGCTGAGGACAAGGACATCCTCGTCAGCACCGACCTGCTGATGGAGGGAGTGCACTTCGACCTCACCTACATGCCCATGAAGCACCTGGGCTACAAGGCGGCTCAGGTCAACCTCTCCGACATCTACGCCATGGGCGGCATGCCCAAGCAAATCACCGTGAGCATGGCGCTGAGCAAACGCTTCAGCGTGGAGGACATGGACGACTTCTACGAGGGCCTTCGCCTGGCATGCGAGCAGCACCAGGTGGATGTGGTGGGAGGCGACACCACCAGCTCGCGCACGGGGATGGCCATCTCTATCACCGCCATCGGTGAAGTGGCAAGGGGGCAGGCCATCTACCGCAACGGAGCCAAGGAGACCGACCTCATTTGCGTGAGCGGTGACCTGGGAGCGGCCTACATGGGTTTCCAACTGCTGGAGCGCGAAAAGGAGGTGTATTACAAACAAATAGAGACGGCCAAGACCGACACGGAACGGCTGGCCATTTCGCAGCCAGACTTCAGCGGACGCGAGTATTTGCTCGAACGGCAGATGCGCCCCGAAGCCCGACGCGACATTGTGCTGCAGCTGCGTCAGGCCGGCATCCACCCCACCGCCATGATGGACATCAGCGACGGCCTTTCGTCCGAACTGCTCCACATCTGTTCCCAGAGCCACTGCGGGTGCCGCATTTACGAGGAGCGAATCCCCATCGACTACCAAACAGCAGTCATGGCCGAAGAGCTAAACATGAACCTCACCACCGCCGCACTGAACGGAGGTGAGGACTACGAACTCCTGTTCACCGTCCCCATTGCCGACCACGAGAAAGTGGAGCAGATGGAGGGCGTGAAGCTCATTGGCCACATCACTAAGGAGAGCCTTGGCTGCGCCCTCATCACCCGCGACGGAGCGGAGTTTGAACTCAAAGCGCAGGGCTGGAATCCGCTCAAGGAATAGGAAATACGGCCAAGCAGGACTCCCAATCTTCCGAGATTCCCGAATTCCAGAGTTTTTCTGTCCAATCTTCCGAGATTTCTGAACACAATTAACCCCAATTATAAACACTTTAAACACAAAAGCTTTATGAGAGTAATTATTGAACCCGATTACGAAGCCCTCTCCAAGTGGGCAGCCAACTACGTGGCCAACCGCATCATTGCCGCCAACCCAACGGAGGAAAAACCCTTCGTGTTAGGATGCCCCACGGGCTCCTCGCCACTGGGCCTGTACCGCAACCTCATCGACATGTACACGGCTGGCAAGCTGAGCTTCAAGAACGTGGTGACGTTCAACATGGACGAGTACGTGAACCTGCCGGAGGATCACCCTGAGAGCTACCACTCCTTCATGTGGAACAACTTCTTCAGCCACATCGACATCAAGCCTGAGAACGTACACATTCTCAACGGCAACGCCCACGACCTCATTGCTGAGTGCAACCACTACGAGGAGCTCATTGCCCAGGCCGGAGGCATCGACCTTTTCATGGGCGGCATCGGCCCCGACGGCCACCTGGCCTTCAACGAGCCAGGATCGTCGCTGTCGTCGCGCACTCGCATCAAGACGCTCACTACCGACACCATCCATGCCAACAGCCGCTTCTTTAACGGTGACCTCAGCCTCGTGCCCAAGCAGGCGCTGACTGTGGGCATCGGCACAGTGATGGATGCCAAGGAGGTGCTCCTGGTGTGCAGCGGTCACAACAAGGCCCGCGCCCTGAAGCACTGCATCGACGGCGACATCAGCCACAAGTGGACATCGTCCATGCTGCAGCTCCATCCCCACGCCATTGTGGTGTGCGACGAGGCAGCCTGCGACGAACTGACCGTGGGCACCTACAAGTACTACCTCGATAAGGAGCGCGGTAACCTGTAAGCTCAGGCTTCTAATTCGGTCTTTTTCCAGATAACGGATGGAACGGATTGGACGAATTTTTGAAACAGACGATTAATTAATAACGAACACGAATCTCACGAATTTCACGAATGTGGTTGTAACACCTTCCATTCGTGAGATTCGTGAGATTCGTGTTCGAGAAAAAACGCTATTCGTGCAGAGCGCGAGGATTCGCTCCTTTCAAGATTGAGTCTTTCCCCAAGCATGGTGAAGTCTTCCATTTCGGGATGGTTCCCCCGAGTTTGGGGATTGGACGCAGTTTTTCCTCGTTCTATTCGTCCAGAAAATCCTCCACCAGCACCTGGGCCTCCACCTGCGCCACTTCGAGCACGTCGTTGATGACCACCTCGTCAAACTTTTCGGCCTGCGCCAGCTCGTATTCGGCACGGCGAATGCGCTGGGCGATGATTTCGGGGGCATCGGTGGCGCGATGCTCCAAGCGGCGACGCAGTTCGTCGATGCTGGGGGGCTGGATGAAGATGCTCAGGGCGCGGCCCCCGTAGAGCTGCTTGATGCGCAAGGCACCGTTCACATCCACATCGAAGACGACGTTCTCGCCCTGAGCCAACTGCTTGTCCACCTGCGACTTGAGCGTGCCGTAGAACTTGCCGGGATAGACCTCCTCGTACTCCACAAACTCGCCAGCGTCAATCTTCCGCCGAAACTCGTCGGGCGTGAGGAAAAAGTACTCCTTGCCATCTACTTCTTCGCCACGAGGAGCGCGCGAAGTGGCCGAAATGGAAAAGTGGAGATTGAGTGCTTCGGCTCCTCCGTCGGCCATGATGCTGTTGATGATGGTCGATTTGCCCGAACCTGAGGGGGCTGCGAAAATAATCAGTTTTCCTTCCATAGAATGCTGTGTTGAATGAAAAATATGGCATGCCTTCTCTCTCGTACCAGGTGCGCGGCGCATGTGGCATGGGCTGCGAAGTGCCGGGGAGGTGAGCTACATCACGTTGAGCACCTGCTCCTTAATTTGCTCCAGCTCGTCCTTCATCTTCACCACAAGGTTCTGCATTTCAGCCAGATTCGACTTCGAGCCGGTAGTGTTGATTTCGCGCCCCATTTCCTGGGCGATGAATCCGAGTTTCTTTCCCTGCCCGTGCCCCTCGTGCATGGTTTCGACGAAGTAGCGCAGGTGGTTGGCGAGGCGCTGCTTTTCTTCCGAAATGTCGAGCTTCTCGATGTAGTAAATCATCTCCTGCTCCAGGCGGTTCTTGTCGTAGTCCACCCCCAGATTCTGCTCCAGGGCATCGACAATGCGCTGGCGAATTTTCTCCGTGCGCTCCTTTTCGTAAGGCTCGATGGAGGCGAGCAGCGCGGCGATGTTGTCGATTTTCTCCTGAAACTTCGCGGCCAGAGCCTTGCCCTCCTGCTGGCGGAAGGCGACAAGCTCGTCGGCAGCCTCCTCCACAGCGCAGCGGGCCTGGAGCCACTCTTCGTCAGAGAGTTCCTCCATGTCGGTGTGGGCAAAAACGTCAGGCAGACGGAGCAGCGTGGCGTACCAGTCGTCAGGAGCGGGAAGACCCAGCTCTTGCTGCATTAGCTCTATCTGCTGCTTGTATGCCTTGACGAGGGGAAGGTTGAACAGGCAAGCCGCAGAGGTCTCGTCCTTCTCCACCCAAAGCACGAAATCGACCTTGCCACGCTCCAACTTCTGCTGAAGAATTTGGCGCACGTCCATTTCCTTTTCGCGGTAGATGGAGGCGATGCGAGTGGTGAGGTCGAAAGCTTTGCTGTTGAGCGATTTCACTTCGGCATGTATTTTCTTCCCGTTGAATGCTACGATGCTTTTTCCGTAGCCAGTCATTGATTGTATCATGTCGCTTTACTAATTTTTATGCAAAAGTAGGGAAAAAAAGTGAAAACTGAGCCCTCTTTTCACTTAAAATCCGTACCTTTGCACATATTTTATATAATTAGCGACGCAAAATGTCAGTAATCTTACACATTGAGACCGCTACCGAGCTTTGCAGCGTGGCTGTGAGCCAAGACAGCGCAATCATTTTCCAGACAGACAATCGAGACACGGTCCAGGAGCACGGCACCAACCACGGCTCAGCCTTGGGCGTAATGATCGACGAGGCCATGTCGTTCACCGACAACCATGCCATCCCCTTCGACGCTGTGGCGGTGAGCGCTGGTCCGGGCAGCTACACTGGGCTGCGCATTGGTGTGTCGATGGCCAAGGGTATAGCCTACGGGCGTGGGCTGAAGCTCATTGACGTGCCCACCCTGCAGGTGCTCTGCGTGCCCGTGCTGCTGGTGCATGACGACCTGCCCGACGATGCCCTCCTCTGCCCCATGCTCGACGCCCGACGCATGGAAGTTTATGCAGCGCTCTTCAACCGCGCGCTGAAGCCCACGCTGCCCACGCAGGCCGTGGTGGTGGACGAGCATTCGTTTGCCGAACAGCTAGCAGCCCACCCCATCTACTTCTTCGGCAACGGAGCAGAGAAGTGCAAGGTGGTGATTCAGCACCCCAATGCTCATTTTCTCGACGGGGTGCCGCTCTTGGCAAAATACATGTCGCCCTTGGCCGAGAAGAAGTTCCTGCAAGAGGATTTTGCCGACGTGGCCTACTTCGAACCCAACTACCTGAAGGATTTTCAGGCCACGGTGGGCAAGGTGAAAGGGCTGACGGAATAAAATGGGAAAGATGAAAGGAAGAAAGAAGGAAAGAATTGACAGCATAAAAGATTGCAAACAAGATATATGGATTACAATACTGAGAGAGAGAAGCTGATTCTGCCCGAATATGGCAGAGGTATTCAGCAGATGGTGGAGCACTGCAAGAGTTTGACCAACCGCAGTGAACGGATGCGCTGTGCGCGCACCATCATCGACACCATGTCTTTGATGGCTGAGCAGACGGCCGACAAGGAGGACTTTAGGAAAAAATTGTGGAACCACCTGGCAGCCATATCCAAGTACGAACTCGACATCGACTACCCGGTGGAAATTGAGCGCATCGACAGCGAAGCTATTCCGCCCGAAGCCTTGAAGTACCCCCAGCAACGCATGTGTCAGCGCAATTACGGAGCCATTGTGGAGAAGTTCACCAACCACCTCAGCCAAATGCAGCCGGGCAGGGAGCGAGACAAGTTGGCCTTTGCGGTGGCCAACCACATGAAGCGCGATCTCTCCAACTGGAGCACCGACACCATGAGCGACGAGAAGGTGGCCGACGATCTGGCCCACTTCACCCACGGTGCCATTCAACTGAATGTGCATCTGCACCCCTTGGTGAGCGACGGCGAATTGCTGAGTTCTCGCATTTCAACCAGCGTAAAGAAGAAAAAGAAGAAATAAAGGGGAAGCAGGCCTAAAGAGGCCCCTATCCTCCCCACCACAGTCCCCCACAACCCACCAAACAGCGATGTCATCATTTATCATAGAAGGCGGCCACAAGCTCCGTGGTGAAATCACTCCGCAAGGTGCAAAAAACGAAGCGCTGGAGGTGATTTCTGCCATTCTGCTTACACCAGAGCCTGTCATTTTACGCAATGTGCCCAACATCTTGGACGTTAACAACCTCATCGGACTCCTGAGCAAGATGGGGGTGAAGGTGCGGGAGTTGGGCAATCATGCCTGGCAGTTCCAAGCTGACGAGCTGGACATGGAATATCTCGGCAGCCAAGAGTTTGTGCAGCGGTGCTCGGCCCTTCGTGGAAGCATCCTGACGCTGGGTCCCCTGCTGGCCCGCTTCCACAAAGCTTGCGTGGCCAAACCTGGCGGCGACCAAATAGGGCGCCGACGCTTGGACACCCATTTCATTGGCATTCAGGAACTGGGCGCAAAGTTCAATTTCAGCACCGAACGCGGCGTGTATGAAATTGATGCCAACGAACTCCGCGGCACGTACATGCTACTGGACGAAGCAAGTGTGACGGGCACCGCCAACATCGTCATGACTGCGGTAATGGCTCGCGGCACCACCACCATCTACAACGCAGCTTGCGAACCCTACATTCAGCAACTGTGCCGCATGCTCAACCAAATGGGCGCATGCATTTCGGGCATAGGCTCCAACCTGCTCACCATTCAGGGAGTGACACAGCTGCACGGCACCACCCACACCATCCTGCCCGACATGATAGAGGTGGGTTCCTTCATCGGCATGGCAGCCATGACGGGCAGCGACATCACCATCCGACAGGTCAGTTATGAAAACCTTGGCATCATTCCCCAAGCCTTCCGCCGCTTAGGCATCACCATCGAGCGACAGGGCGACGACATCCACATTCCCGAACACGAGCACTACGAAGTGCAATCGTTCATGGACGGCAGTACTATGGCCATAGCCGACGCTCCTTGGCCCGGGCTCACCCCCGACTTGCTGAGCATCATGCTCGTGGTGGCAACTCAGGCGAAGGGATCGGTGCTCATCCATCAGAAAATGTTCGAGAGCCGCCTCTTCTTCGTAGATAAGCTCATCGACATGGGCGCGCAAATCATTCTCTGCGACCCTCACCGCGCTGTGGTGGTGGGACATGACAACCAGATGAAACTGAGAGGGTCAAAGATGTCGAGTCCCGATATTCGTGCCGGCATCGCCCTGCTCATCGCTGCTCTCTCAGCCCAAGGCGTAAGCATGATTAGTAACATTGAGCAGATTGACCGTGGGTACGAAGACATAGAAGGCCGGCTCACGGCTCTGGGGGCTGCCATCAAACGGATTTAGAGAAGCAGCTATCAAACGGATTTAGAAAAAAGAATCACACAGATATGATCAGGCAGGAAGACGTGTATCAAATTGGACGCATGGGACGGGCACACGGGCTGAAGGGGGAGATTAACTTTCAGTTCACCGACGACGTGTGGGACAGGGCTGAGGCCGACTACCTCATCTGCGAGGTGGACGGCATTCTGGTGCCTTTCTACTTGGAGGAATACCGTTTCCGCAGCGACTCAACCGCCATCGTGAAGCTGGAGGATCTGGATTCGGCCGACGCGGTGCGATTTCTGGTCAACAGTCCCGTCTTCATAGAGAAGAAATACCAGAAGGAACTGGACGAGGACGAGGTGTCGCTGGCCTATTTCATCGGATTTCAAATGCTGGACAGCGACACGCAAGAGCCCATCGGCATCATCACCGACATTGATGACCAGACGGACAACTGGCTCTTCATCGTCAAGCGCCCCGACGGCTCAGAGGTGATGATTCCCGCCCATGAGGAGTTTATCGCCGAAATCAGACAAGAGAAGAAAATTATGGTCATGGATTTACCAATAGGACTATTAGATTTATGAAGAAAAGAATATGCATATTAGGCTCCACCGGCAGCATCGGCACACAGGCTCTCGACGTCATCAGCCAACATAGCGACCTCTACGAAGCTTACGTGCTCACAGCCTACAACAACGCCGACCTGCTCATCGAGCAGGCGCGCCGATTCAACCCCGAGGCGGTGGTGATAGCCAAAGAGTCGAACTACGAAACAGTGAAAGAAGGCCTCGCCCATCTTCCCATAAAGGTTTACACTGGTGCCGACGCCCTGTGCCAAGTGGTGCAGGACGACAACGTGGACATGGTGCTCGCCGCCATGGTGGGGTTTGCCGGTCTCGAACCCACCATAGCAGCCATCCGCGCCAAGAAAGCCATCGCGCTGGCCAACAAGGAGACGCTCGTAGTGGCAGGTGACCTTATCACACGGCTGGCGAACGAGAACCAAGTCCCCATCCTGCCTGTCGATTCCGAGCATTCAGCCATCTTCCAATGCATCGAACCCGGCAACCGCATCGACAAAATTCTCCTCACCTGCAGCGGCGGTCCTTTCCGCCATTTCAGCAAGGAACAGCTCCTCAACGTCACCAAAGCCGATGCCCTTGCTCACCCAACGTGGAACATGGGGGCAAAAATCACCATCGACTCCGCCACCCTTATGAATAAGGGCTTCGAAGTCATCGAGGCACGCTGGCTCTTCGGCGTCAGCCCTCAGCAAATTCAAGTGGTGGTGCATCCGCAGTCAGTCATCCACAGCGCAGTGCAGTTTGAGGACGGAGCCGTAAAAGCCCAGCTGGGCGTACCCGACATGCGGCTTCCCATCCAGTATGCATTCAGTTTTCCTCGACGCCTTCCCCTCAATGGCGAGCGCCTCGACCTCTTCTCGCTCAAGGATCTCACCTTCGAACGCCCTGACATCGAGCGCTTCCGCTGCCTGCACCTCGCCTACGAGGCTTTGCACCAAGGCGGCAACATGCCGTGCATCGTCAACGCTGCCAACGAGGTGGCCAACCGAGCCTTCATCGACAATCGCATCAGCTTCAATCGCATCGCTGAAATCATCGAGCAGACCATGCAGCATATCTCCTTCACCAACACCTCCTCGCTCAGCACTTACCTCGACACCGACAAGGAAGCCCGGCAATATGCCGCAACTCTCCTATAACAACGGGCAAGAAGCCCCTTTAGCAAACGGGATGCATGCTACGGCACGGATAAAAGCGCAGTTCCCGACAAAGCTAACACATTATTATATATAGAACAACCAATGGACACTATACTCATCAAAGCACTACAACTCATTCTCGCACTCGCCCTCCTCATCATTCTGCATGAAGGAGGCCATTTCCTGGCGGCTAAACTCTTCAAAGTGAGAGTAGAGAAATTCTATCTTTTCTTCGACTGGAAATTCAGTATTTTCAGCACCTACATGAATTGGTGGCGCCGACTCTTCCGCAAAGCCCCCGTGCCCCGCAAGCCTAATGGCGAATACGAATACCACGGGACCGAATACGGCATTGGGTGGATTCCCCTTGGCGGATACGTCAAAATCTCTGGCATGGTCGATGAATCGTCCTTCAACGAAAACGACAGCCAAAAGAGCTTCTGGAAACAACTTCCGCAGCTCATGAAAAACATCATCATCTCCAACTCCGACGTGAAAGGCGAGAGTTGGGAGTTCCGCACCCACCCCGCCTGGCAAAGACTCATCATCATGCTCGGAGGCATCATCGTCAATTTCCTCACAGCCTTCGTCATCTACGCAATGGTGCTTTTCGTCTGGGGCGAAAGCTTCGTGAAAAGTGAAGACATGACTTATGGCATGAAGTTCTCTGAACAAGCCAAAGCAGACGGATTCCGCGACGGAGACATCATCATCAGAACCGATGATGAAGACGTTCCCTCCTGGAACACCGCAGTGCTGCAAGACATGTCCAACGCCAAAACTGTCACCGTACTCCGCCAGGGAGAAGAAGTCACCATCAACATGCCTGAGGAAATCTCTCTGCTCGACATGATTGAGCAACCACAATACGCAGCCATGCGAGCACCGCTCCAAATCGACAGCATCTTACCAGGAACTCCTGCCGAAGACATGGGACTCAAAAAGACCGACCGCATCAATTCCATCAACGGCATCGAGGTGAAAGACTTCAACGATTTCCAAAACGCGCTCATTGCTCTGCAGAAAGCTCTGCCCGAAAAAGCCAACTTCGGCGACAGCCTCAAAGCAAGACAAATCACCCTCGTGCTCAACGATTCCATCGTAAAGGAAGTCACCCTCACCCCGCAGTTCACGCTCGGCTTCGCCAATGCCCTACCCTATGAAGACAAGATTTCCACCAAACCCTACGGGTTCCTCGAGGCCTTCCCCGCCGGCATCAAATACGGCTGGCAGACCCTCTCGAGCTACGCCGACCAAATGAAATACATTTTCACCAAGAAAGGTGCTCGACAAGTGGGCGGATTCATCAGCATCGGCAACATCTTCCCCGAAGCATGGAATTGGCAGAAATTCTGGCTACTCACTGCTTTCCTCTCCATCGCGCTCGGATTCGCCAATGTTCTCCCCATCCCAGCACTCGATGGAGGGCACGCACTTTTCGCCTTCTTTGAACTCATCACAGGCAAACGGCTCAACGACAACTTCCTCCTTGTTGTTCAGTACTTCGGCATGTACCTCCTCCTCGCCCTGATGATTCTCGCTCAAACAAACGACATCTTAAGACTATTCAACCTATAAGACCTATAAGCCCTAGAAGTCCCATAAGTCCCCATTCCCATGAAAATACTGGCAGTAGGCATGAACTATGCCCAACATATCGACGAGCTACACACTAAAGAAGAAAAAAAATCGTTATTAGATTCAGAGCCCGTCCTTTTCTCGAAGTTCGATTCGAGCATCATTCAGCCGGGAAAACCGTTCTTCGTCCCCGACTTTGCCCAACGTTTCGACTACGAGACCGAAATTGTGGTGAAAATAGCCCATGTGGGAAAAGACATTGCAGAACGATTTGCCCACCGCTACTACAACGAGCTGACCGTTGGCATTGACTTCACAGCACGCGACCTTCAGCAGGAACTCCGCTCACGCAGTCTCCCATGGGAATGCTGCAAGGGATTTGACGGTAGCGCAGCCATAGGAAAATTCATCAACAAAGCAGAACTCGGATGCGACGTGCAGGACATCCATTTCCACATGGATCTGAACGGTGAACGTCGACAAACGGGACATACCGCCGACATGATTCACACCATCGACCACATCATCGCCTACGCCTCCAAATTCTTCACGCTCAAGACTGGTGACCTACTCTTCACCGGCACCCCTGCAGGCATCGGTTCTGTGAAGGAAGGCGACAAAATAGAAGCCTACATAGGCCAACAAAAACTACTCGATTTAAAAATCAAATGATAGAAAAGAAGTTCTACACACTCTTCATCCTCCTGACAGTATTGACCCTCACAGCCAATGCACAATCACGCTATGCCGAACACTCAAAACTCGCTACAGGCAAGTGGGTGAAAATACGCGTGAAAGACGAAGGAGTGTACCAACTCTCCGCTTCCTCCCTGAAAAGCATGGGCTTCTCCAACCCAGAAAAAGTCAGCCTCTACGGCTACAACCTCCCCATCCTGCCAGAGACTTTCATCGAGAACATCAGCGATGACCTTACCCAAATTCCACTTTACCGCAAAGCCGACGGCACAGCCCTCTTTTACTCCTGCGGCACCATCCAGTGGAACAGAAAGAACAACCAGTCGCCCTACACCCACAAGAACAACCCTTACTCCTCCTACATTTATTATTTCCTCACAGACAGCGGCACTCCCACGCAAATGACCTCCATCGATGCCACTCCTAAGACCACTACCGAAGGAAAGACTGAATACTATGCTCACACCCTTGAGGAAAAGGACGCATTTTCCTTTCTCAACTGCGGACGCACATTCTTCGACTCCTATGACTTCGCCACAGGACCTCGCAAAACCTACAACCTCACTTTTAACAACCGCTGCACAGGCGACATCTCGCTGGAAGTCAAGTTCGGAGCATCAGGCAAAACATCCTCCACACTCTCTGTAGCAGTAGGCGACAACAACCTCGGCACCATCAACTTCGCAGCCGATTCACAGTACGAATATGCCAGCGTCGGCAACAAATCCTTCACGCTCTACGATCAAGCGGTTTCGTCCCTCAACGTCACCCTGCAACACACTCGAGGCACAGCTGTTACTGGACATCTTGACTACATCTGCGCCAGCTATCCAGCAGAACTCTCCTTGCAGGGGAAAAATTTTCTCTCCTTCCAAGACATAGGAGGAACGGCAACCAACTATCGCTTCTCGCTCCAAGGAGCCAACTCCTCCACCTCCATTTGGGAAGTGACTTCGCCTTCGCAGACCCGCGAAGTGAAAGGCATCCTCTCAGGCACTACCTATTGGGCTGAGCCCTATGTGGAAGCCAACTTCAAAAGCAAATTTGTGGCTGTCAACACAGCCGCCACTTTCCCCACACCCGAAACTGTCGGCGACGTTGTCAACCAAGACCTCCACGCACTCGACAGCATCAACCTACTCATCATTGTGCCCTCCAACGGCACTCTCACCGCCCAAGCCCAACGTTTGGCTAACGCCCACAAGGACAAAGACGGACTCATATGCACGGTTGTGACTGCCGAGCAAGTCTATAACGAGTTCTCATCTGGAACACCTGATGCAACAGCCTACCGGCGCCTGATGAAAATGCTCTACGAACGCCAATATACTTCATCACCCCTAAGTGGTACCCAGAAAGGAAGTCTCAACCTACTTCTCTTCGGAAACTGCTTCTGGGACAACCGGCTCATCACCAAAGAACTCTCCTCAAAATCGCAAGATGACTACCTTCTGGCCTACGAGTCCGACAACTCTTGGTCACACACCGACTCTTACGTAGCAGAAGAATACTTCACTCTACTGGCCGATGGCAAAGGAGCCTCCCCACTCAAAGAAGCTCCCGACTGCGGTGTGGGTCGTCTGCCAGTCACCTCCGAGCTCGAAGCCAAAGCCGTGGTGGACAAGCTCATCACATATATATATAATGTACATGCTGGGGCTTGGAAAAACACCATCTGCATGATGGGTGACGATGACACCAGCACCATTCACATGGAAGACGCCGAAAACGTGCTGACCAACACGGCCAAGCTCTTCCCCAACTACAACTACCAACGCATCTATTGGGACAGCTACAACCGTGAGCAGTCCGCAACGGGCAATTCTTATCCCGAAGTATATGCCGCCATCGACAAGACCATGCAGGAAGGAGCTCTCATCATGAACTACACAGGACACGGAGCAGCCTACACCCTCTCTCACGAGCAAGTGCTCCGAACCAGCGAATTTCAAAGCTGGACATCACCACGCTTGCCACTTTGGATCACTGCCGCCTGCGATGTGGCCCCATTCGACATGAACACCGAAAATCTCGCTTGCGAGGCTGTGCTCAACAAACAAGGTGCGGCTATGGGATTCATCGGAACCGCCCGCACCGTCTATTCCACACCCAACCGAACCATCAACCGCAACTTCATGTCCCACGTATTAGGACTCAAGAACAACGGCGAACACTTCACCATCGGCGAAGCTTTAGCACAAGCCAAAGCTGACATTCTCCACGGGAAAACCTACTTGAGCCGGCTCGACACCCTCAACAAAGCCCATTTCATTTTGCTGGGCGACCCAGCCATCCGCCTCATCACCCCCACCCACACCGTGAAAATTGATGCTTTCAACGGACAAAGTATCGGCACAAGCGAGAAGCCAACCATCTCCGCCGGAGAAACCATCACCGTAGCAGGTCACATAGAAGATGAGAACGGCGAAACCGCCACTCAATTCAAGGGTACTATCAACACAACCGTCTTCGACAGCGAGGAGCACATCATTTGCAAAAACAACATGCACATCAGCGGTGCACCTTTCGAATACGATGCCCGCACACGAACCATCTTCACTGGAACAGACTCTGTGACAGCAGGTAAATTCTCCTTTACTTTCCCCGTTCCGCTCGACATCAACTATTCCAATCTCTCAGGTCTCATCCTCCTCTATGCAACCAACCAAGAGAAAACTGCCGAAGCACAAGGACGCTTCGAAGACTTCCTCATCGGAGGCACCAAGACTGATGCGGTGAACGACACCATCGGCCCATCTATCGCCACCTTTAGCGACGGCTACAACATGACCGACTATCACTACACAAGCGAGACCCCCACCCTCTACATCAATTTGTCCGACTCGACTGGTATCAACACCACCCAGAACGGACTGGGTCACGACATCGTAGCAATCATCGACGGAAACGAAACCACAACCTATACGCTAAACAGCTACTATAGCCCTTCCGTCGGTGACTATCGTTCAGGCACCGTAACCTACACACTCCCAGCCCTCGCGCCTGGTGTCCACACAATGGTCATCCGAGCCTTCGACACCTTCAACAACCTGGGACAAGCTGCCTACAAATTCGAAGTTGTTGAAGGACTCACCAAAGAATATGAAATCTTCGATATGGCTGGACGGAGACTGCACAACGTCAACGACACCGTCTCCCTTCCACGAGGCATCTACATCCGTCGCGAACGGCTCACATGCCCCAAAGGGGTTATCTCCTCGAAAGTGGAAAAGTTCATCGTCACACAATAATTCAGTGCTTTCCTCGTTTTTATACAAGAAAAGAACAACAAACCAGAGGAAAAAAGAAGACAAGAAGACAATAACAACAAAAGATGAAGAAAATTCTATTCATATTGACATTCGCCTGCTTCTTTACAGTACTGCATGCGCAAGACGTGAAGAATCAGCTCAACCCCATCTATCACGGTGTAAACTCACTCGCCATCGCTCCCGACGCACGTTCGGCCGGACTTGGCGACGTGGGTGCAGCCACCGACCCCGATGTCAACTCGCAGTACTGGAACCCCGCCAAATACCCCTTCTGCATTAGCCGTGCAGGAATCTCACTCAACTACACCCCTTGGCTGCGCCAAATCGCTAGTGACATTGACCTTGCCAACCTGACAGGCTACTACCGTTTGGGCACCTACGATGCGCTTTCAGCCTCACTACGTTACTTTTCTTTAGGCGAAGTATCCTTGATGGACGACGAAAGCGTCACCTTCAAGCCCTACGAAATGGCTGTCGATGTGGCCTACTCACGCATGCTCTCCGAAACATTTTCTGCGGGCGTAGCGTTGCGCTACATCTATTCCGACCTCGCCTACAAGGATGACGAGACTTCTCCTGGTTCAGCTTTTGCAGCCGACATCTCCCTCTACCACAATGGCTACATCAACCTCAACGGACATGAGAGTCAATTGGGATGGGGACTCAACTTCAGCAATATCGGTTCCAAAATATCCTACGACAGCGGCAACACCTCTGAGTTCATTCCAACTAACATGCGCTTCGGTCTTTCGCTGCTTGTCCCCTTCGACGAATACAACACCCTCACCATCGCAGCCGATGCCAATAAACTCCTTGTGCCCACACGCCCCACAATGGATCAATACGTAAAACACATGATTGAAACTGAAGGTGGTGAAGCAAAGGACTACGAGCAGAACTACTCCGACTACCGCACTTGGCTTGAAGGCGAAGGCTACTACAACGTCTCCCCCATCTCCGGCATCTTCAAGTCCTTTCACGATGCCCCCAACGGCTTTAAGGAAGAATTGCAGGAAATTCAATGGAGTGCAGGTTTGGAATATGCCTATAACAACCAATTCTTCCTCCGTGCAGGCTACCACTACGAGCACCCGAACAAGGGCAACCGCACCTACTTCACTGTCGGCGCAGGTTTCAAGATGAGTGTATTCTCCCTCGATGCAGGCTACGTCATCTCTACCGCCCAAAGCAACCCGCTCGACCAAACCCTACGATTCTCTCTTGCCTTCGACATGGATGGTATCGGCGACCTGCTTGGCAGACGGCGCAGATAATCACCAACCATGCGCTTCCGGCCTTTGGCATTTATCTCCAACAAAAATTTGACCTATAGCTCTCCATTAAGCCCATAAACCCCATTTACTTCATGAAAACTCGCATAGGCTTTGGCTTCGATGTTCACCAATTAGTAGCAGAACGTCCACTTTGGTTGGGCGGCATTCAGATAGAGCACACCCTCGGTCTTCTCGGTCACTCCGATGCCGATGTGCTCATCCACGCTATTTGCGACGCCATTCTTGGTGCTGCCAACATGCGCGACATCGGCTATCATTTTCCTCCAAAGAAAGGAAACGAATATGAGAACATAGACTCTAAGATTCTTCTCCGCAAGACACTCGACATCGTCGGAGAGAAAGGCTACACCATCGGCAACATTGACTGCACCGTATGTGCCGAGCGCCCCAAGCTCAACCCCCACATACCTCAGATGCAGCAAACCCTTGCGGAAGTCATGTCTATCGACCCCGATGACATTTCCATCAAAGCCACCACCACCGAGCATCTCGGATTCACTGGGCGCGAGGAAGGCATCAGTGCCTACGCTGTTGCGTTGTTAGAGAAAAAAGAGACACAATAAATAACCTAACCTTATTACACAATAACCCAGCCTTATTTCGCAATAACCTTCCCCTAATTGCGCATATAGGCGCAGAAACCAACGGGAGGCTCGACTTACGATATGTAAATCGAGCCTCCCTGTTGGTTGACACGTTTTGTTGTAAAGAGATGTAGGCTTATCTTCTTCCACCTCGGCCACCACCGCCGAAGCCTCCGCCAAAGCCTCCAAAGCCAGCTCCATAGCCGCCCCAACCACCTCGGTTAGCTGCTGCGCCACTGCCAAAGATGTTGAGTTTATAGATGACGCGGAGCATTCCGTAAGAGTAGATAGCATTGTAGCGAGAGTCGCTTTGCTGATAAGCATCGATAGTACGGCTGATGTTGCTACGGTTGCGCAGAATATCGTTCCACGAGAGGCTGAGAGTCAGCGCATTCCCTTTAAGGAAAGACATAGAAGCTGTAGCATTCCACAGAAGCTCGTTGGTGTTCATGCTGGCAGAAGAGAAACCACGACGGCTGCTTTCGCTGATGTCGGAAGAAATAGACAAGCCGTTGTCGAAGATGAAGTTGATTTCAGCACCATAGCTGAAGGTCCAAGTCTCCATGTTACCAGTAGTAATCACCGAGTTGCGCGAGTTGTTGTATTCGAAGCTACCGTTAATGCCAGCTTCGAACCAGTCTTTACGGAATTCAAAACCCAGGTTTTCAGACACCCTTGTGGTGTTCGTCTTCGACTTGTCCTCTGCATATTGCAGCGGGTCGAGATAGCTGACGTTGTGGCTATAGTTCAGGCTGGTGAAATTGTTCACTGTGAAGTAGTTGTTGCTGTCGAGCGAGGAGTTGAAACCACCACCCACGTTAGCACTCCAGTTGCCGTTAATGTTTTCGGGCTTAGTCGTTCTAACACCTGTCGTCTCGTCATAACTGGTGCGGTTACTGATGCTGTTGCGTGTCATGTTTACTCCACCCCAAGCGAAGATGCCTCGCTGGTGCTCAGTGGTGAAGGTGTTGAAATTGAAGTTCACATTGTGGCTGAACGAAGGCTTCAAACCAGGATTACCTTTGGTGATGTAGAGCGGGTTGGAGTCATCGGTAATGTCCAACAGATTCGTCATGCTGGGTTGAGAGGTACGTCCACGATAGTACACTCTCAGGTTTGTCTGCTGAGTAAAATTATAACGGAAGTCAAGGTTAGGAGCCCAATTGAACACGTTGCGAGTAACCGTTGGATATTGTGTACCCATGTACTTATAGTCGAGCACGCTGCGTTGTGGCAAAATTTCCACACCCACACTAAAGTTAAACATATCCGTCACCTTACGGAAGCTAATGCCCCC